>Ga0209270_1000396_pt1 | contig 100916 bp, 141 predicted proteins | sample MTBAKSrepl1MetaG_FD_187456 | JGI IMG/M metagenome (GOLD analysis project Ga0209270, IMG submission 187456) | Enrichment culture microbial communities from Arthur Kill intertidal strait, New Jersey, USA, that are MTBE-degrading - MTBE-AKS1... | ecosystem: Environmental > Aquatic > Marine >...
AAAAGAAATGTTTCAGTCGATGTGGTCTCAGGGGCCATCTCTGCCTCCTTTCCATCGAAAAAACAGGCAGATAATGACCATCCACTTTCTTTCAGTCAACTATCTTTTTGTTACGTACAGTGGCAAGAGTAATTCAACAAAATACAATCCTCATAATTCTCCTTAATTTCTTATGGCGTATAACGTGGCTTCTCCTGCGACGCCTTTTAACCGGGCATTAAATTTTCGGTCAATATGCAACTTGTCTTTCAGATGGGAAAGAATTGATTCGGTTACGATCACCTCACCCTCTTTGGCTATTGATTGTATTCGGGCGGTGAAATTTACCGGAGCGCCTACGACTCCATATTTGGCGCGGGTTTCCGAGCCTATATTGCCCACAACTACCTTGTCCGCATGCACGCCGACACCCATGCTTAACTCCGGCAATCCCGCCGCTTTTCCTTCCCGATTGAAATCAATCATGGCTCGTTGCATCTCGGACGCGCAGTTGACCGCGGCTTTGACTTTTTCCGCGACAGGACCGTCGAGTGGATCAAAAAACACGAGCACGGCGTCTCCGAAAAAATCGACGATGATACCGTGATAGCGTTCGATTATGGAAATCATATGGCTGAAGTAGCGATTAATAATTCGGATGATTTTTTCGGGCTCAAGCGTCTCACAAAGCGGCGTAAACCCCCGCAGGTCGGACATCAAAATCGCGACCTCCCGTTTTATGCCACCGAGTTTGGCCGCGCTAGGATTATTCAGGAGTTCGTTCGCCACTGTTCTATCGACGTATCTCCCAAAGGTATCGTGCAAGAAATCCTTCTGTTTGAGTCCCTCGACCATGACGTTGAAGCTCTCGGTAAGCTGTCCGATTTCATCGCGTGATTTTACCTGAAGCGGCTCGCCGTAATCTCCCGATGCAATCCGCTGGGCTTTGTCGGAAACCACTCTTATCAGTTTTACCGTTTTTCCGGCGGAAGCCCTCACATACAGAAGGATGCCAGCAATGATAAGCGTACCGAAAAGAAAATAGTACATACGAAACTTCAGAATGGGGGCTAGAATTTTTTCTCTGGGCGCGAATACTATCAACGCCCAGGGCACATTTTTGAGCGCATAGAAACCGGCAACCTCTTTTTGTGGATCTTTATCGCTGAAAACCACACCATCGCGTTCGGTCCGGATAGCCTGCAAGATTTTCAGATTAAACGGATCTCCCCTTGCGCCCAGTTGCGTTTTACCTTCGTCCACCATGGCGGTGTGAGCAATATACCGCCCTGTGGAATCGACCAGACAGGCCTTATCCGCCTGCCACCAACTCAGCGAGACCACGTCCTTCATCAGATAGTCGAAATTCAACGCTACTTCGAATTCGCCGACCACTTCATCGTTGGAATCGATTAAATAGGATATCAGAGAGACAGTATGGGTTCCGATCTCGGGGTCGTATTTAGGGGAAGACAGTATTACTGGCCGACCTGAGCGGAAACGCATCATTTGATCTCTTCCTTCCATCATTTTTTGTCCTTCCCCTCCCATCATAGCCCCCATGGAGCCCCGCGACATCATATTGAGCTCACCGGGCTGGGGGATCCATTTTAGGTCCACCCGTTCCACTCCTTCCAGGGTCCGAAACTGCGATAGGAACCATTTCTGCATCTCTTGAGAAGGCTGATGGTTTTCGCCGGCCACTTTGATAAAAATGGACATCCACTCCATGGGCTTGTCCAATCGCATGGAGATCAGGTGCGCGGCCCTCTGTAGCTTGAGCAGGGATGATTCCTGCCATTGTTTGAAGATTTTCTCTCTCGCGTAAATAAATCCCAGCGATCCGGATAGAAGCAGCATGAGCGCAAGCGGGATAATAATTATAAAGGTAAGCCTTTGCTTGAGGCTCTTAAACATGGTTTATTCACATCCTTTCAGGAAAAAAATATATACAAACAAGGAACGCTTAATGTTCATAGTAACCGCAATGGATCGGCGAGGGGTAGTTTTTCCTTATGGACTTCCGTACTCTTTCCGTAACAAAGACCATTGATCGAAGAAAAAGCGATACGATAAAGTTCTTGGAAAACAGGCCCCTGATAACAGACAGAGAGTGGCAAGCATGGCGCCAAAACAAGCCGATCGCTGTAACTTGCTGAATTGTCGAAGATATAACTGGAGACACGCTGTATTCTTTTGAGTAGAGAGTCTAAGCAGATTCATTCAACTGGATACGCCTATATCCAGTTGAAGACGGATGCGAATTCGCTCTGGATCGCCAGTGGTTACGTGAGCCAGCAAACCATCGGGGCGCCTTTCCCTGAAAGCCAGGTCTTGCCATTTTGCGGCTGTGGCGCATCTCATGCATCCTTATCCCATGGAACCTGTGGCAATCCTCCTGATTTGAGACTAGATTGTCAGAATTGGACTCATGATGGAATCAGCCAACGGAACAGACATCGGGAAGAAGAGAAAAAGCAACCAGGACTCCGTACTCGCGCGAGAAGATAAGGGTGTTTTTCTGCTGGCCGATGGAATGGGCGGCCATGCGGGGGGCGAAGTGGCGAGCGCAATTGCGGTTGAAGAAGCGTACGCCTATCTTGATAAAGGCCTCGATCGTGGCTTGACTCATAAAGACATGGCCAATCTTTTGCGGGATTCGGTCATAAGGGCGCACAACGCCATAAAAAGAAAGGCCCAAGCGGATGAGAGCCTCACTGATATGGGCACGACGCTGGTGGAACTCGTCATAAAGGCGTCTGACGCCTACATCTGTCACGTGGGAGACAGCCGGGCTTATATAGCAAGAAACGGACTTTTCCAAATAACAGCCGACCATACTATCGATTTTTCTTTTCAGCGTTCCGAGAGTAGCGGAGACAAAAGCGGGCCATCCCGAAGGTCGCACATGCTCACGCAGGCGGTGGGCGTGTCCGATGAACCGATTCCAGATGTACATCATGTAGAGATAATGCCAGGCGACTTGTTTCTACTCTGTTCCGACGGACTCACGGACATGCTGACCGACCGGGAAATATATGAAGTACTGCGTGAATGTGGCGGTGATCTGAAGCTGTCCGTGAAGGGGCTTATTGAAGAAGCCAATAGAAAGGGCGGAAACGACAATATCTCGGTTGTACTGGCGCGCGTTGACTGAGCTTTTCCGCGACAGCCTGTTCAGTCGGCGCTGTTTTTCCCTTCATGATCACTGAGGGGCGGACTGCGCCGATACACTCAGGGCGCACCGGAAACCCACGTTATCGAAAGCTTCCCAGGGATTCCTCGATACCCCCGTGGGAAAGACCATGTATTGCTCCTCCTTTTCACCTTCCAGTCCTACCCATTCCCGCGCGTTAGCCGTCATTCCCCTGATTCCGAATTTATCCGCCAGGAACAGGCTTACCGGGGCAATCCTATTCGGCTCCTTTGGCTGCGGTGGAGTGGACAAAGGGGCGCTTCTTTGCATCATTTCCGCCATCATGTCTCTGACATCGGGTTCTTCCAGCGGCGGCGCTTGTTCATTGATAGCGCCATGTTCCTGAACGTACAACCATTCGCTCCGGGTAGGAAGTCTGCGGCCGTAATAGCGCGCGTACGCCGTGGCCCCGTATCCGGTAACCCTCACCACCGGATTAGCGGCGAAGGTGGGGTCTTGAATTTCAAACGCGCCCTTTCTGAAAACAATTGGTTCATATCCCTTGGAAACCGGTCCTAAAAGGAGCCATATTTCCGGTCCGGATTTCACCACTCCACCCTCCACCTTGATTTCAGAGCGTACGCTATTTAAAAAGATCACATATTGATGGTTGGTGACCTCAGTCTCGTCCAGATAAAACGGCGCAACCTCGATGGTTTTTCCTGCCTGCGCGCCGGTGTCTTCCGGCAAGGTTAGCTCTCCACCCGGAATCAGAGCCATGAGAACGCCATCTTGGGCCCTTACCGTCGAGGCTGGTTCTGCTGACGCAGGTGGCTGAACTTGAGGGGCCGCGGGCGTTTCGGGTGTGGATTTGGGGGCCGTCTCGGTAACCGCGGGCTGGGTTTCGACGGGAAGCGGCGGAGTTTGCTCACGATGATAAATGATATGAATAAGAATCGAAGCGAACAAGGCCACTGCGAGAAAACCCACGAATATGCGCTGATTGCGCTTGCGAACTTTGTGATCGACGGCTTGCGTCCCGGCGCCGGAAGCGGGGACATCGTCGCCCAGGATATCGAGCAGGTCCTGACGCAGCACCTGCACGGTGGAAATTCTCTCACTTAAATTTTCGGCGGTCGCCTGTCGTACGATCCGGTCCAGTTTTTTTAAAAGAGGTGTGTCAGGATTCTTCAGTTGGGCTGTCTTGAAAACATACGCAGTTTCCTTGGTAAGCGTTCCGGCAATGGCTTCGAACAATATCTTCCCGAGCGAATAAATATCCGCGCGGCCATCTGTCTCAGCCATGTCCACAAATTGTTCAGGGGCCTGATAGGGAGCCGTTCCGAAGATGTGATAGGATTGCGTAACCCGTCGCCACCTCGCGCCTCCCGCCAACCCAAAATCGGTGATTTTGGGGGTAAATCCGTCAATGAGAATATTTTCCGGTTTAAGGTCCCGGTGGACAATGTCCAAGACGTGGATGGCTTCCACTCCGTTTAAGACAGGAATAAAATAATTCCTGATCCACTTTTTTATCTTGTCCTCGCCCTCTCGTTCAAAGCCCTCTTCCGGCATGGTCGACCGTAAATTAGGGCCCGCGATATACTCCATGGCGATATATTCAATCGAGCGCTCGACCCCCTTTATGGTTATTTCCGCCCTGTCCTGATCATATACCTGCAGCACATTGGGGTGCCGAACCTGAGCCATGGCCCGTACTTCTCGAAAAAAACGGTCAAGCACAGACTGCATTTCCTCCTCATCCTCATCAATTGAAGCGAGGAATTCCTGAGAAAGAATCTTTACCGCGACTTGCCGCTCCAGCTTTATCTGGCGCGCGCGGTAGATTTCAGCCATACCGCCGGTGGCGATATGGTCCAGTATTTCCCACTTGTCATTCAATACGTCTCCCTTGTCGAGCAAGGGATCCTTTTTCTTCGGGGCCATCAGACCCGCTCCTCAAACGCTGTCTTAATGCGGAGAAAGTTTCATTTCAAAATGATCCGGACGTTTCAGACAACACCGGTTCCATCTAAAAATAGCAACGGATATGCCACCGCGCGCAAAGGCGCCACACCAATTGTTTCATAATTGGACCTGGCTCATCAAATATTTAATAATAAAAATAAGGTGTTTCCTGGACATTTTGCCGTTTGTGATTCAAAATGTTTATGAGAATCAAATTTTCATCTTATTTTTCCTTTTGTAAGGTTGGCTAATTAGTATCCATGTTAACTATGCTATCTGGATAGAAAATATTCAGTTTAAACATTAAATAGTACGGGAGGTACTGGCGACACTGGACATATGAATTATGGAATATGTCTAACATATTGAAATTTAAATGCATTCATCGCTCATGCCGGTTTTGGCGACAGAACGCTCGCCTTTTGGACTGGTGGCATACCGCTTGCCTCGTTAGGAATTGTTACCAAGCTGAAATAAATGCAGACGCTCATCGGCGCCGACTCGGAGAGGAGGAAGCCATGACAAGCAAACACTCAAGCGTCCGAGGCAAAAAGCGATTAGATCTTTTCACATTCCTCATCGCGGCGGTTTTAATTATTCTGGGTTTGAATGTTACCGCCCAGGCTGAAAACCTTCTAAGAGTAGGAGTCCTTGGAGAGCCCAGAAGCCTTAATCCTTTCCAGGCCACGGACGCGTGGACCAGACGAGTAACCGGATTAATTTATCAACCACTCTATTTAGTCGACCCAAAGACGCAGGAACTCATTCCCTGGCTGGCGGTCGACCAGCCGGAATACGATCTTCAAACCCGTACGGTCATCTTTCATCTCAGGCAGGCGCAATGGGATGACGGCTCCGACTTCAGCGCGGATGATGTTGTTTTTACCGCGCGGCTATTCAAAAAATTTCAAATTACCCGTTACTATGATCACTGGAGCTTTATCACCAAGATTGAAGCTCCGGACAAGCGAACCGTCCGCCTTACGCTCGAAAAACCCGAAGCTATTCTCTACTCCAGAACGCTGACTTCCTGGATTGTATCCAAAAAACAGTGGGAACCGGTGGCGCAGGAAGCTGAACGCGCGCTTAGCGGAATGAGTCAGGCAAACGGGGGCGAAAGCGGGATGGAATTGTATGAAAGCGGCGCCTCGGCTCTGGAACGCGCGCGAGAGATTATACAGACTCATCAGTTAAGCCACCCGGTTGGTATTGGCCCGTTTATCTTCAAGGAATGGAAAAAGAGAAGCCACCTAATTCTGAAAAAAAATCCCGATTTTTTCGCACAGGGAGAATTAATAGCCGGCAGGACCGTCGGCCCCTATATCGATACACTGATGCTGAAGCGGTACGACTCACTTGAAGCGGCGACATTGGCGCTCAAGGAAGACAAAATTGACTTCCTGTGGAAGGGGGTAAGCCACGCTTTTGTAAAGGAGTTCAAAAACGATCCAAATATCGAGTTAGTGGACGCGCTTGACAACGGCTATCGCTATCTTGCTTTCAACCTACGCAAACCGCCCATGTCCGATCACGCGTTCCGGGAGGCGGTGGCCTATATTATCGATAAGGACTTCATAGTCGAGCGAGTAATCCACAGTTTTGGAGTAAGATTGGACACTGTCGTCCCGCCCAACAATGAATTTTATTTCAATCCCAACACTCCCAAGTATGGCCAGGGCATGAACAGGGAAGAACGGGTCAAGACGGCGTTCAAAATATTATCCGACGCCGGATACCATTGGAACAAGCCTCCGATGAATGATCAGGGAAAGATTCAAAAAGGCGAAGGACTCCGCATGCCGGATGGCAATTCAGTCTCCCCCCTGACTATCCTCACGCCAACCGCGGGATACGATATCGAAATGGCTACGCCTGGGCAAGTCATCCAGCAATGGCTTCAGGAGTTTGGAATCCCGATGCGCTGGGAACAGACGCCGTTTGCTAACTTGCTTGCGGAGGTCCGAGAGGGAAGAAAATTCGACATGTACATACTGGGATGGAGGAGCCTTCCCACTGACCCCGACTATTTGAGAAGGTTTTTCAGCTCCTCTCTCGACGGATCCAATCCTTGGAACTACACCGGATATAATAGCCCGACTTTCGATCAACTGGCGGAACTCCAGGCCGGGGCCATGTTTCTGAAAACAAGGCGCAGGGCCGTCCTCAATATGCAGGAAATACTCATGAAAGACCTCCCCTACATCCCGCTTTTTGTCCCCAAACGCCTCGAAGGAATCCGTAAGGATCGGGTAGAAATTGATAAAGAGCTGTTCAGGGGAGTGGGCGGCGTCTGGTTTTTCAGTGTTCTGAAATTAAAAGGAGAGGGATAGCTTGAAGGGGCGGGGAAGACTTTGCGGATACGGGGCGCCGTTAAACAGCATGGGCCTTAAAGAAGCGCGTCGCCCGAGAGCCAGGCGCCAAAATATCAACCCACAGGCTACTAACATGCTGAGATGAAAGCTGTTAAGCGACGTCTGAAGCGAAAGGGTCTGAACATAAGGGGCGTAAAATAGGATTTAAGGGTAGCGTAGAAGGAGGGTGAAGGTGCTGAGATTTTTTCCTCAATGGTGGATTTTTTTGATCTTCTCGGGGGCGTTGATCATGTGGGGACAGAGTCCGGGGCTCGCTCAAAGCGAGACTGGAAAGCCGGTTACCCTGGAAAGCCTGCTTGACGAAGCGGCCCGAGAAAATCCCCGCATAAAAGCCGCGCAGAGCGAATGGGAAAGCTCCGAGAACCTGATCACCGCGCGCAAGGCCTTTCCCGACCCCCAGCTGAGTTATACCTATTTCGTGGAAAGTATCGAGACCAGGGTAGGACCTCAAAAGAATATTGTAGGATTAAAGCAGACCTTTCCTTTCTACGGAAAGAGAGGGTTGCGGGGCGAGATCCAGGCTCAGGAAGCTGAAGCGAAAAAACAGCGGTACGAAGCCGTGGTAAGCGAGGTCATGCATCAGGTCAAAAAGAGATATTATGACCTTTTTTATGTCGCCAAAGCCATCGAAGTGACGACTAGAGAGAAGGACGTGCTGCAATATTTCGAGGAAATATCGCGCGCCAAATATGAAACCGGCTCAGGCATCCAGCAGAATATTCTCAAAGCTCAGGTCGAGATCAGCAAACTCAACGAACGATTGTTGGAACTGGAACAAAACAAAGAAACGGTTGAAGCCTCCCTGAACGCTCTGTTGGATCGTCCGGCGTACGCCCGTTTGGGAAACATCGCCCAGCCTGAATATAGAGAATTGTACTATTATGAGCGGGATCTCCTTGTTCTTGCCAGAGAAAACAGGCAGGAAATCAAAGCCGCGTCTTCTCTCGTTGAGAGAAGCAGGAAGTCTTACCAACTGGCGAAAAAAGACTATTTCCCGGATATCACCCTGGGCGCGAACTATTTCCAGATCGATAAAGGGCCTCTTGATGTGAGCGACAACGGCCAGGACGCGTTCAATCTGGTGCTCAGCTTCAATATTCCCATATGGCAAAACAAATTGTCATCCCAGGTGAATAGCGCCTTGAGCGACATGAGGTCTCGGGAAAGTGAGCGGCAGGAACTGTTAAACCAAACGGAATTTGAGGTTAGAGACGCCTACGCCAAGATCAATACGGCCAAAGAAACCATGCTTTTGTACCGTAACGCGCTTATTCCCCAAGCCGAGCAATCCTTGAAATCGGCCGAGGCCGGTTACATGACCGGCATCGTGAGCTTTCTCGATCTGCTGGACGCCGAACGTATTCTTTTAAGAAGTCAGCTTGCCTATTGGCGTTCCTATGCGGATTATCTCAAGTATATCGCGGACATGGAAAGGGCCGTGGGAGCGGAGCTCGGGAAACCTGTTTCTGAAGAAAGATTCGAAGGGCCGCGGGAGGAATAACGATGGATCAAATTAGGAGACGATTTCCCTGTTTCGGACAGACCATATATAGTCGGCTGTCGGTCATCCTTTTTATGACTTTTTTCGCGGCCGTAACGACAATGGTTACGCTATGGATCGACGTTTCTCAAGCCGAAACCACCACGCTTGCCGGTTCTTCGGACAGCGGTCATTCGGATCATGAATCGCAAGGACAGCCGCAACAGGGCGCCCACGAGGCGGCCAACCCTCCCATGAACGCAGAGCGGAACATGGAGCAGAAAGCCGCCTCCGGAGAAGCGACAGTGGACGTCATCAAGTTAGGTCCGGAAATGGAACGGATGAGCGAAATTCGTACCGCGGAGGTCGATTATCGGACGCTAATAAAAGAAATTCAGACCGTTGGTGAAATCATTTATGACGAGCGGCGCATGAAAGTCGTTTCCGCCTGGATCGGCGGCCGTATTGACAAACTGTATGTGGATTTCACCGGCGTGCAGGTTGAGGCCGGCGCTCCTCTGGCTGAAATTTACAGCCCCGAACTGGTTTCGACGCTCTACGAATATTTGCTGGCGCTGGACACAAGAGGCAAGCTTTGGAAAGGGGGCAGTGAGGAAGCGACTCATTACGCGAACGAGTTGGTGAAATCCACCCGTAAGCGTCTCAGACTTTGGGGGATCACCCAAAATCAACTGGATGAAATCGAACGGACCAGAGATGTCAAGACCAATATGACGATTTACGCTCCCATTGGAGGAACGGTTATACATAAGAAAGTACTGGAGGGAGAATACGTAAAAACCGGGGATGAACTGTACACCATCGCCGATCTTTCCGTGGTCTGGGCCATGGCGGACATATATGAGTATGAAATAGGACTTCTTGCGCTGGGACAGCGCGTAACCTTCACCACAGAGGCTTATCCGGGACGAGAATTCGAAGGAAGCGTAGCCTTTATTGATCCGTTCATCGATACAAAAACCCGCTCTGTGAAAGTACGGATGAACGCGCCTAACCCTGAACTCAAACTCAAGCCTGGTATGTTTGTTCAAGCCCGTCTGCACGCGCCGGTCAGCGGCCAGAAGCCGACTCTTTCCATCCCCTATTCGGCGGTGCTCGACACAGGGGCAAGGAAGCTGGTGTTTGTGGAAACGGGCAAAGGGGAATTTACGCCGGTTGAGGTAAAAATCGGTCCCAGAGCGGGCTCATATGTGGGCGTGCTATCCGGTTTGGAGAAAGGCCAGCAGGTCGCTGTGTCCGCCAATTATCTGCTGGATTCCCAGACAAAATTAAAAACGGGCGCTTCGGAAGGATTTGGGGGCGCTTTGGGAGGCCATGGCGGCCATTAACCATAGCTGAAAAGAGGCGTCGAAATTAGCGCCATCCGGCGGAGAACGTATCGGGAAATACGATGCTTATTAACTGGATTATATCCTGGTGTCTGAAGAACCGGTTCCTGGTTATCGCCATGCTCCTCTTCTTGCTGGCGGCGGGGCTCTGGGCGATTAAGAATACGCCTGTGGACGCCATTCCCGACATTGGCGTGAATCAGCAGATCGTCTTTGTTGACTGGCCCGGAAGAAGCCCCAAGGACATGGAGGATCAGGTTGTCTACCCGTTGACGACAAATCTGCTCGGCATTCCCGGAGTGGAGGTCATACGTTCCAACTCGATGTTCGGCGTCGGGTTTATCAATATCATCTTTGAAGACGCTATCGATTTTTACTGGTCAAGAACAAGGGTGCTGGAGCGGCTAAACCTGGCTCAAAGCGATCTTCCGGAAGGAGTCGTCGCGGTCCTGGGGCCTGACGCCACCGCCCTTGGACAAGTCTATTGGTACACCATAGAAAACGGGTACTATTGTCCTGACGAACCGGGGAAAACATACGACGAACCTGGAACCTGTCCCGATTCGGGTAAGCCGTTGGTCCGGTCCAAGCTTAATCTTGCGGAACTGAGGTCTCTTCAGGATTGGTTCATAAAATTTCAACTGGCCACGGTCAAGGGGGTGAGCGAGGTCGCGAGCATTGGAGGCTATGTCAAGCAGTACCAGATCGACATTGATCCCAACAAGCTGATCTCTTTAAAGGTCCCACTGATGAATCTGGTTCACGCCGTTAAAAGGAGCAACATCGACGTCGGGGCCAAGGTAATTGAGGAAGGTGGCGCCGAGTATATCGTGCGCGGTCTGGGCTTCATCAAGAACATAGAGGATGTGGAAAATATTGTGATAGGCGCGCACGGAGGCGTTCCCATTTATGTAAAAAACGTTGGCGAAGTCTCACTGGGACCTGATTTCAGACGCGGCGCGCTGGTCAAAGACGGCGTCGAGACCGTGGGCGGTATTGTCTTGATGCGCTATGGAGAGAATCCGCTCAGGGTCATCGACCGGGTAAAGGCGAAAATTGCCGAGATCAATACCGGACTTCCGCCGGGAGTGCGAATCGCGGGGTACTATGACCGTACGGCGCTCATTGGTAGGGCGATAGCTACGTTAAAGGAATCGCTCGTTCTCGCCTTGATCATAGCCGTGGCGGTCATTCTGCTTTTCATGGGACAAATTCGCAGCAGTATCATCATCTCTCTCATCCTGCCCATCGGCATTCTCATGTCTTTTCTGGTGATGTATCTGCTCAAAGTGCCCTCAAATATTATGTCCTTAGGGGGGCTCGCGCTCTCGATCGGCGTCATGGTCGACGCGGGAATCGTGATGACCGAAAACATTTCCCGGCGTTTCAGCGCGGCCACCCCCCAGGAAAACAAGACCGATATGGCGCTTGAAGCCGCACGGGAAGTGGGAGCGCCCATATTTTTCTCCATGCTGATCATCATCACGGCCTTTATAACCATTCTTACGCTCACCGGACAATCCGGCAAGCTATTTAAGCCTCTGGGTTTTACAACTATCACCGCAATGGGCGCCGCCGCGGTCCTGGCCATTACGGTGATCCCGCTTCTTTGCGCGCTTTTTCTTCCCCGACGTATGAGGCCGCCGGAACGGCATCCGCTCACCCGCCTTCTCCAGGGTATGTATCGGCCCGTCCTCAGCTTTAGTCTCAAACATCGCAGTCTCGTTATCATCATTGCCCTGGTGTTTATGGTGGTCAGCGTTGTCCCCATGCTCGGCGCAAAGAAACTGCTGTCGCCCTTTATGGGAACAGGAGATCAGAAAAAGGCCCTGCATGGAGTGACCGCCGCGCTGGAGGAGGCGTTTCCGGGAATCAAAAGCGAATTCATGCCGCCTCTGAACGAAGGAGACCTGTTGTATATGCCGGTCTTTTTGCCCGGTGTCTCTCTAACCCTGGTGAAGGACGTGCTCATAAAACAGACTGAGACGATAAAAGAAATGCCCGAAGTTATTACGGTGGTGGGCAAGCTGGGAAGAGCTGAAACCCCCACAGACCCCGCCCCGGTGAGCATGATTGAAGCGATCATCATCCTGAAGCCGGAAAAAGAGTGGCGGCCGGGTATGACCAGGCGAAAACTGATCAAGGAAATCATTGACAGGACAAAGACCCCGGGCATGACTCCCATTATGACTCAACCGATCCGTAACAGAATCGATATGCTTTCCACGGGAATACAGACACCGGTCGGGATCAAAGTCTTTGGGTCCGACCTGAAGGAAATCGAACGAATCGCCGCGCACATCGAGCATGTTCTTCATAACATTCCGGGAGCAGTCAACCCCTATGCTGAACGGGTCGGAAACAAACCATACCTGGAGATCGAGATCGACCGTAATCAAATTGCCAGATATGGTATCGAGATCGCGGACGTGCAAAATCTCATCATGACCGCCATAGGAGGGATGAATCTCACCACCACAGTTGAAGGAAGGGAACGATACCCTGTCCGGGTCAGATATATGAGGGAGCTGCGGGATGACGTGGAAACCATAGGACAGGCTACCATCGATTCATCATACGGATACAAGGTTCCCCTCGCGCAGTTGGCCAGCATCAGGAAAATTCCGGGGCCTGCGAAAATAGCCAGCGAGGACACGTTGCTCTATGTGCGCATTTTCGTCGATGTCGACACCGCGAAAACCGGAGTCATTGATTTCGTCCATGAGGCGGACCGCGCCATTAGGGCCACGGTACAGTTTCCCCCCGGTTATTACATGTCCTGGAGCGGACAATATGAATATGAAGTTCAGTCGAGAAAACGGCTCATGGTGATCCTGCCCATCTGCATCGCCGCCATATTTTTGCTGCTGTATATAAAATTTAAATCGTTATCGGCGGCGCTCATTATGCTTCTTGCGCTTCCTTTCGCCTTTGTTGGCGGGATATGGCTGCAGTACATCCTGGGGTTTAAGTTTTCCACGGCGGTGTGGGTCGGCTATATAACCTTGTTCGGGGTCGCGGTCGAAGCCGGTGTGGTTATGATGGAGTACCTGGTGCAGCTGCAGCAAAAGGAGGGACAACACAAAGAGCTGAGAGAAATTATCATGCAAGCGGGCATGCTCAGGGTGCGGCCTATCGTCATGACTTCGGCGACAACAATCCTGGCCCTCATGGCGATTATGTTCTCGACAGGGACGGGCTCGGAAATCATGAAGCCCATCGCGGCGCCTACCGTAGGGGGGATGGTGACCGCGACCTTGACGAATTTAATCATTGTTCCGGTGTTGTTTTACCTGGTTCATCGAAAATCCGCGAAGCGCGATGTCCAAACAGCCGGGTGAATAAAACGTGGAAGAGGAGGATGAACACATGTCAGCCAGATGGTTCGTAATTATAGCAGTCCTCCTGACGGGTGTGTTACTGAATGGTTGTTCTGGTGGACGACAGGCAATTCCCGCTACCCCGGAAATGGATACTCATCCGCATAGTAGTATGCAAACCAGAACGTTCGGCGATCGCCACTATCATGCGACCATGAGATACGAATCACGATATGGTATTATAAGCGTCGAATTTTCCGATGAACATGAATACCCACTCAAAATAGTCAGAGCCGAGCGGGTGAAAGCCGTATTGTCGGCGGAGGGTGGTCAACAATATGAGTTTTATTTTCATAACCCTATGCATCAGCGCTATCATGCCGGTTCATATCGAGTAGCTGGGGAGATGTACCCGCCCACAGACAATGTCCATACTCAGGGAGACCGATTTAAGAATCTGAAAGCGTTTACCTTAAAGGTCTGGATACCGCTCCACGGTGAGACCTATATCGTTGAATTTGTATATCTATCATAAATTTCTCAACTTCTATGAGAATTTGTCATCCAACTTTTTCTACAATAACGGTTTTAAGTCTGCTTATTCAGACATTACTGCACAATATCTTGTTTGAATATCCGTAATATACCTTATTGCGATGTGCGTCTTGGTATCGCTAACCTGTTGGTGGCGTTGCAATATGGTTGAACATTTTTTACGACAAGCGCCCTAAATAATGCGAAATGAGAGGTATTGAGATCAAATGATGGGATATGGCGGGTACGGTGGCTATGGAGGAATTTTTATGTGGCTGATTCTGATAATTGTTATAGGAATCATTGTCTATTTTATTTTTGCTAAGGGTGGAAGATCAAGCTACTTTGGATCCCCACCAAGAGAAAGCCCTGTCGATATTTTAAAAAGACGGTACGCTAATGGTGAAATAACCAAGGAGGAATTTGAAAGGCTTAAAAAAGACATAGAAAGTTAGGGCGCTCAGTTTTTTCCAATAGCGCGTGGATTTATCGCCTCGAAATTTATCCGCGAGAACGCTACTGGAGAAAAAATCGGAGGTGAACCTTGAAATATATAGTAACTATCATCCTCGTTCTGGTCGCGTTAGCTATCGGGGCGTTCTTGTTCGCGTGGTCCGGTATCTACAACATCGCAGCGACTGAACCTCACTGGAACGCCACGATATTGTTCATCGATACGCTGAGGGATCGGTCCATTGAAGCGCGTAGTAACGATATCAAAACGCCGGACTTAAATGACCCGAAGCTCAAGGATGCCGCCTTTCCTCATTATCATGAAATGTGCCGGCTCTGCCACGGCGCTCCGGGATATCCACCCGAGGAGTTCGCGGAGGGACTCTATCCATCTCCTCCCCTCATGATGTCCGGGAGCATCCAGCGCAGGCTTAGCGAAGCCGAAGTCTACTGGGTCGTGAAACATGGCCTGAAAATGACCGGTATGCCCGGCTTCGGACCCACCCACGGTGAGGAGATCCTGTGGGGCCTCGTGGCCCTTGCGGACGAGATGCCGGAGCTCTCTTCCGAACAATACCGTGAGATGCTCGAAAAGGAGGGCTCGGAATCGGAAGAGGGTCACGAACGCGGAGAGCAGGAACATGGCAAGGAACAGAGTGAACCTTCGCCCCATGGTGATTCAGGGCAAAAACGCTTCTTGTAGAACTGTCAGCGGGTTCGGCGCCAATTCTGATCAAAAAGTATCTTTTTTCTGAGCATACCTTCCGAACCGAACCTCAATAAGGCATATCAAGACGCATTCGACGTAAACCCGGATAGAGTGAAAAAAACCACGCTTCAAAAGAAACTATGAGAAATCCTGACAGCTGAAAGGAGGCGAAAATGACTGCGCCCCACTGCCACATTCCATAACGTTTCACTACTTGAAGAAGACCGAAAAACATCTTGAGATCTGTTTCGGAAAGGCTCACTGAGCGCGCATTCGTAACAGCGAGCGATGACAGAAGCTTCCGAACTACTGCAGGGCTGCTCCAACATCATGCTGCGGTCCGAAGAAGGGGCCGGGGTGAAAGAAGGCTTAAGAACCCTACGTCGAGGAATTTGGACCTGTGGATCGTACATCTAGGTGTTTTCTCATCTATTTTACCGGTGTGCCGCCCGACGTGCGTGAGCAGCTCCATCGCATCGTCGTTCAAACCGGGAGGACCAAGGCGTAATCAAATAAAATAGACTCCGATAAACTGGCAAGTGATCATGAAGGAGGTATTATGATTTACTCGAGGCACACCGTATTTTGGGGATTTATTCCTATTTTAGTAGGTAGTTTTGCGCTGGGGATCGGATTGGAAATTGGGAGCGCCTCACCAGTCGACTCGAATCAGCCAGCTTTGACGCTATCGATCATCAACCAGTGGAGTGGTGATTTTCCCGTGGCCGCGATTGATCGGCTGCCTGAGGGACAGCGGGATAATCCCGCGGGCATTATAAGCTCACCGGAAGTGTTCTCCTCGGTTTGGCGCGCATTCCAACCCGGCGTTCAGATACCTGACATCGATTTCCGTTCCAACCTCATCGTCTTTGTTCGTAATGTGGCATTCTACAACCGAACGCGTATAGGAAAGGTGACCATGACCGATGGCGTCGCCGACATTGTCGCCATGGAAACACTCTCGGCTAAACCTATCGAGGAAAGGGTAGCGATGGCCTTGGCCGAAATTCCAAGTTCCGGGGTTCGGGCGATCCGGGTAGGGGATCAGCTAATACCGCTGCGGAGCGACCCCTTGAACACTTCCTACCTTATTGAGGACAAAGTCGTTGAGCTGGTTGATGGTCGAAACGAAAAGGAGACGGCCCCCGGATCTTCCTCGAAGATTATCACCGCAGTGCTCGGGTCCCCGGTTAGTGGGGACCTGAACGGAGACGGTCGGCCGGATGCCGCGTTAATCTTGTTTCAGAATAGCGGAGGAACCGGCACATTTATCTATGCCGCCGCCGCGATCACACAACCGGATGGATATCACGGTACCAATACAGCGCTTTTAGGGGATCGGATTTCTATTGATCAGCTTTCGATACAAGAGGGGATGGTTATTGTCCAATACCGAGATCGGAAACCTAACGAACCCATGGCCGTCGAGCCCACGGTTCCGAAGTCTGCTCGTTTGATTGTTCAAGATGAGGAGTTGAAAACCTTCAGGCCTATGGGAGAGGAGGCTTTCGGTTTGAAGGGTGAACGGCCTTAGGACATGAAGCGCGTCGTTTGTTTCACTTTACTGCTATATACCTAATCTTTTGTGGGTTACGAGAAACTAAGGATATGCAAAGCTTATACAAAAAGTCTAATCAAGAATACGGGCGAGGCGCTTGGTCGCCGGCATCGGCCCTAGTCTCAAATTCTCCGACTCCCGGTCCATCTGAAATAACTCTGAAGAGGAATCAATCATATAAAGAAAATAAGAACGAAAGACACTTATATGGACACCAAACAAAAAGGGCTACAGGCTTATGACTGTAACCCTTTGATTTTATTGTACGCCCGGCCCGACTCGAACGGGCGGCCTGCGGATTCGAAGGCAGTCAGCCCCCGATCTTGTAAACCCCTCAACTTACAAGAACTATCTGAAAGTATTACCGAATCCAGATTCCACATTTTAGGCGATCATGACTGATCTTCGCCGATTTTACAAAAAAGTGACACACCAAATGACACACTAAAAACTACGCTTCAACCGGCAAAGACTGAATCGCTCCGCGACCAGTCGAAGGCTTCTTCTCAGGCCTAGCAAAACCTTCTTTGAGCGTCGAAATGATGCTGGTTTCGAGTTCTGTGAGCTGGTCGTCCCACATCTTCATGAGTACCGCGCTCGCACCATCACTGCTCTTCTGCGCATCGATCGTTTTCGTGAGCTGGTCGTGCGCAACGCACAACTCCTTCAGTTTGTCCTCAACGCTACGCTTCATTCCAAATCTCCTTTCATTATTTTGAATTCGCTTATGGTCTTAAAATCAACGCGATCCTGTTCCCCCAAATTTTTTTGAACTATTTCTTCGGCCTTCTTTTTGCTGGCTCTTTTTTCTGTCACCACAATTATTTGGTCCACGCTGCTCTTCAAGCCATCAACAACGTTGTCCACGAGGTTCTTGAAGGAAAGCGTTACCTCAACGCCAAACCATTTATGGCCGTCCTTTCCTGCGCGAAGATCGAACGCGCCACGCATCCCCTGCATGTGAGCCTCAAAATAGACATTCATGCCCTGACTCAAAAAATAATCCTTTACTCGGTGACAGTAGAACTTGTGCTGAAAACCGCCGCGCCCCGCAGGAGCCTTGCCGCCCAGGAGTTCCAGAGCTTCAGGTAGGATCTCAAAATAGTTGCTCGGCCTTCCGCCAATGGGGATCTGGTGAGACCGAACAAACCTGTTCTTCACAAGCCACTTGGCAGCATCCTTGACTTTTTCTTTACTGAGACCAGTAGCTTTTATGAGAGCGGTCAAATTCAGGAACGCGTCAGAAAGCAGTGTTCTCACCACAACAAGTCCGTTCACCGCCTCCTCACTGTAATCGAATTCAGGCTGAAACCGTTCCGGCTCATTCTCCACTGTTCCCTCTTCTTCCCGCGAATCAACTGGGAGAATAGAATCATAAAACTCCTGCATTCGTTCCAAGACTTCCTCGTCAGAAACAAACTCGTAACCGCTCACTTCGGCACCTCCAAAAGGAATGGGCGCTCAAACCCGCCGTACCGCACAACGGCAAAGCCTCGCATCGGCATCTTGTACAGGAAGTCTTTTTGGTCGTCGTCCAACCCAAAACTTTCCTGAATCGATTTGATGTCCTCGCCAGCGCTCAAAGGAAAACTGATCTTCAACAAACAGTTGCTCCTGAAGACCTGGTTAAAGCTTTTACTTTCCTGGCTGCACACCCACAGCCCAACCCCGAACTCGCGGGCTTTTCGGGCTATTTCGTTTACGGCCGGCTCTATAAAGTCAGCGCCCCAACTCTCGCGGCCTGCGCCCATCCACGTTGCGCCCTCATCCACCATAAAAAGCGTCCTGAGCTTGTTTCCACGAAGGCCGAGTTCCATGTTTCGAGCGTACGCCAAGTTGATAAGGAGGCTGATCACGAAGTTTCTTGTGTAGTTGCTCAAGTGCCGGTCCGGCATTTCCAGCACCACGTTTTCGGACAAGAAGATCTCGTGATCGATTCCCTGACTGAACCCGAACACTTGGGGAGCCTGCACGAACGCCCTCAGCCTCACCAAAAGCGCCTCAAAAATATCCCGGTAGCGCGGCCCAAGATGTTTGCTGGTACTCATCGCATTAACTTTGTCGAGCAAGTCTTTCATGGTCGGAAAATTTCGGCTGCCAAAGAAGATGTCTCGCTCAACGTATAACTGGTTGATTGCTTGCGAGAGCAGCTCGATTCCGGGGAGGCCGACGAAGAATTCTGCGCTGAACACCTGCGCCCACAAATTTATAAAAGTGAGTGGGTGCGCCCAAGCGGGAACCTGCAGGGGGTTGAAGCGGAACCGGTCGAACATGATGACTTTGAATCCTTTGTTGATGAGGCCGCGATAGTCGCTTTTTGAGTCTGGCAGCACCACATTCACACCATTCAACACAGAAACCTGTTCGGCGACGCGACGGTTGAGGTGTGTTTTGCCGCTTCCTGGCTTTCCCATCACCATCGCGTGCATCGCGAGGTGGTCATGCGGCACGCCAAACACTCCCCTTTGGTAATTAGCGAGCCCGAGGCTGACATCTCCGCCAACCTCACCCAGTTCCTCTGCCGAGGGGAATGGAAAATAAGGGTTTTCTTTCTTCGCAGCCTCTTCAGAAAATACGATCTGTTCAGCCAGTTCCAAAATGTCGGGTCGCTTCCCTAAATACTCGTTTACGCGAGACCAGTCCCGCTTCCTGAGCGCTCCGCGAATGAGGTGGCTGAGCATTCCTTGCTTTGCAAGACCGCTATCCACAAGTATTTGCATGACTTCATAGTCCGGCTTCACATTTCACCTCCTTGTTTTATGCTTGCGGGTTGTAGAAGAGGCTCCAGAACGGACGGAAAAGGTCGATCCACCACTGCCGCTTGTAGCACCTCGCGCAAAGAATTTTTCCGTTGAGGCTGTATGCGTTTTCTCCGGGAACCAGCCATACCTTTCCGCATCCTTGGCAGAGAAAGCGTTGAGCCTCAAAGCTCTCAAGCACTCCGTTCACTTCAGCCTCTGAAAAGAGGTTGTCCACAACGATGATCTTTCCGTCCGGACCAGTTTTGACGTCTCTTTTTCCTGTTCGAATCCCGTTTCCTCCTTGACCGCTGCCGCCACCCATGCTAGAAAAAGGGTCCATGCCACACCTCCATGATTTGATATAGACGCAGTTCATCCTGCTCTACATATATATGTTCCTGGAGAGCGCAAAGCGTGCAAAAACCTGAACAAGAAAATGATATTATTGTAACTGAAGAACCGGAAATAATTATGGATGGAGGATCTTCTTTTAATCAAATAGTACATGAGGCCTGGAAAAATTATCAAAAAACTAAAAATATAGAGTATATAAAAATAATATATACTAAAATGTATGGACTAATGGAGGCATACTTCGTGAGGAGAACGCAAAGCCTCGATGCTGCCAAAGATCTGATACACGATACTTTTATTATATACCTACTTTATCTAAATAAAAATGAAGTTACTAATTATAAAAGCGTACTATACAAAATAGCTAGAACTCCTGCGAGAGATTACTTTAAAGAAATAAAAAGAAGCAGAAAAAATATAGAGTTCGACGACACAGTTGATAACTTCGAAGAAATATATAAAGAAATTGCAATTCCGGAACCAGAATATGAGTATGAAGATGACTATACAAAATTATTCAAAGAACCATACAGGGAGCAAGTTAAAAAACTAACAGTAAAATACACAAAAGAGTACATAAATAAACATTGCAAAAAAGAAAATGTTAAAAAATATTTTTACTTGATATTTATTGAAGGGTTGACATCGGCAGAGGCAGGCAGAAGACTTGGAATGAAGGCAAGTGTTATAAGATCGAATAAAAGGTATCACTTTAATAATTTAAGAAAAGAAGTAGATTCAAAAGTATTGGAAGCAGCCAAGGAACAAGGTTTGATATGATGAGCGCAGAAAAGCTTACCAAAGAACAAATCGATGATCTCGTAAGCGACTTCGTTACTGGTGACATGAGCGAAGAGGAAGAAGAAAGTTTCTTCATGCTCATGGCAGACAACGAAGAAGTTGTTAAAGAAGTCAGGCGCGCCCAGACCTTCCTTGACGTACTCAGACAAAATAAAGAAGAATTCAAAGAACTAATTGAGGAAGATAATAAAGAAAGCAATCAAAAAAATATTTTTGTTGAAGATAATATTTCTGAACAATCAGCAACAAAAATTAAACTTCTAAAAATGAAAAAAGAAAAAAAAGAAATTTTTTTTCCTTTCATGTTAGCAGCAATAAATTGGAGTATAGAAAATATTGAAAAAATTGAGAATAAAAATCTTAGAGTCTTAACACCATCTGAAACAATAGAGAATATTGAATCATTCAAATTATCATCTTTAGACGATATTTATTATGAAGGTGAATACGTAATATTGACAGATGATAATGTGAGATTGTTGGTTCTAGATTCTTACAAAATAATTATTAAAGATTGGGGAAGAGATCTTTCCAAATTTATAACTTCAGATATTTTTGGACATAAAGAGCGAACTGAAATTTTCCGTAAAGCTCATTTGTATAGGTCTATAAAAAGCTACAGGAAATTCATGGAAAAAGAAAATGACCACAAAAAAGACGTAGAGAACAACTAGTCTCCCTTCAGTATCCAATCGATACTTCTTTGGCTGAATTCTGAGAGGCGCATGAGCATCTCCGCAGTCGGCAAAATCTCTCCTTTTTCGATTCTTGAGAGCGTTGCCTGACTTATCCCCAATTTTTTGCACAATTCTTTTTGGTTATAGTCAAACCCGCGAATAACGCGCACCCGCCGCCCAATCTGACGACGATCCTCTTCACTAAAGTATGAAGCCTTTTTTCTTGACATAGTATGCGTCAAACGTATATAATATAGTTAATGAAAATATAATCAGTATAATTTGAAATCGAAATACAGTCAACACATATTTTCTTTTTTTGGAGGACGAATTCGATGACTGGACAAGCAAAAGCGATCCTCGCAACAATCACCTTCATCCTTGCCGTTACCGGTTGCAGCACGCATCACCCCATGACAGCACAAGCAAAAGAGCTCGCGCGCCAAGAAATCATCGAAACACCGAAAGAGCCTGAGCGGCCGAAGTGGACGCACCAAACCTTCTACGAACACGACCAAAACATTTACGCGTCAGGCGGGTTTCGTGACGGCGCAGACTACGCAGTCACGGTCAGGCTCGCAAAAGCGGAAGCCACCAAAAACCTGCTGGAAAGCATCGAGATAAAGGCTCGCGCAGAATTCTCAACCCATGTGCAGGGAAGCAACCTCGCCACAACCGATTTAGGCAGGTTCGTAAGTGACGGAGTCGCCTGGACAGTCCAAAACATTCGAGTGCGAGGCATTCGCCAAAACCAAATCTATTACGAACGCTACGTCACCCCGCAAAGCGCGACAGCGCTCTACAACGCGTGGGTACAGCTCCAAATATCAAAAACAGAATACCACCTCGCACAAATAAACGCAGCGCAACGACTCCTCAAGAAAAGCATCGCTGAACGCAATAAAGACGCTGAGAAGGAAGCCAAAAAACTCCTACAAAAACTACAGGAAGAACCAGAAAGCACCTAAAAAGGAGATCAAGAAATGAAACGAATCATTCTCTTCACCACCATCCTCGTCGTCCTACTGTACGGAATCAGCCAAGCCGAAACTCAAGATGTTCCTGAGTGGGCAACCCAAAGCTGCACCAAAGTAAATGACTCGTGGCAGTACAGTGGAAGCGTGCACGGAGTAAGCATCCAAAACATCGCAGTAGCGCTCGCCAGAAACGCTGCCCTCTCCAGCATAGCAAGCTCAATCGGCGTGACCGTTACTTCTGCTGTCGGCCACAAGATCGAGGGAAGCGAAACAGACGGCTACACCGAAGCAATAAGCGTCGCGACAGGACACACGCTCGACTCGATCGTTGCGTACGGTGTCAGGCAAAAAGAGTTATTCGTCCGCACATACGAAGACACGCAAACCGGCAGAACAAAGTACGACGCATACGTTTTGTTGGAAGTCGCTGACGCAGATCTCAAGAAAGCGCAGGCAGACTTCGCGCGGCGCACAGTGTACCAGGAACCCATCATCAAACCAAAAAAACAAGAAAGCCTGATAGGCAAACTGCTGAGAAACGTCGGCCTAGAACTATAAAAAAAACCTGAGAATGCCTCTTAATGAGGACATCATCAGGTTTAAGTACAAGTTTCGATACCTCACATGTATTGGAATGTGACACTTCTATAAAAATATTTTGGTAAAAAACATGCGAATCTTTTTAGTGCCCACAATCATTTTATTCCTAGCCACAACGGCGGCGTTCGGGGAGACCGCAAGCATTGTGATTCCTGCGGGTCACGTGCTTGGCATCTCCCCGCCATGCGCCTCCCTTCATGAGGCCAGGAACAAGGCCTTGCGGGACGCTGCCAGCCAGGTCCTGCGCACCATCGGCGCACACTATTCGTTGCAATTCCAAAGCACTATTGAGGGAACGGCTGACAACGCCAAAACCACCGTAAATGAGCGCTTCCACTACAGTGCCCACGCCTTCATTCGCGACCTCGAACAAAACACCGTAAAAGCAACCTACGAGGACACGCCAGCCGGCTACGTCTACCGAGTGCTGATCTATTACCCGTCCGAAAAGATCGAGAGAATGAGGCGTCTCTCCCTTGGCCCGCAGCTCAGCGCCAATACCATTCTGAGAACGCAAAATAAGCTCGTCATCGAAATAACGGAAAGCGGGGGCGTCCAAGCAACCATCGACGCCGCACGCATCACCACAACCAAAGACCTGCGTTTTGGTGACTTCATCAATTACTATGTCACAAAAACACAAAAACACATTTCCACAAACACACAAATACGCATTCCTGCCGTGACCCTCAAAAACTCGACCAAGACGGTTACGCTCGACCTCGACAGGCAAGCAAGCAATCCGTTCTACGCCAAAAACACTTCAATAGAATTGATCGGGAAAAGTGAGACCGGACAGAGTATTATTTATCCAGTAGATTAAGGAATTAGATGCGCCCCTATTATTTCCATTTCCATCTTTTGATGTTCTTCAGCGCGTATACGTGAGCATCTATTTCCAAGTACATGATCTGAATAAATACTGGGACCGACAATATTGTCGCTAAGAAAGCAAAAGCTACAAACCCATCGAAGCTTCCAGAGAGTAAAAAAATCAAGGAAGCAAATAATAAAGAAAAGACGGATAGCTCAAGCCAGGACATAATACGTTTCGCCTTTATTATTTTCCTGTTTTGAAATTGAAGTTCGTGGCCTTTTTCATGCCACCAAGCAAAGCTTTTAGGCTTGCATCCAACTATCTCTCCTTGTTCAATATCATACATTGCAGTAAATAACTCAGACAACCTCTTCAATACGAACCAGTCGTCACGACCTATACTTGGAGTTTTGAGGTTCTCTTCTTGACAGTTCTCGCGTTTAGCCAGATCAATGCGCCCCTTCATTCGAATTCTTTGATTCTTCATTCTCCTTATACTTCTTCAATATCTCTTTAGCTCTTGATAATGTTTCTTCTTCTATCTTGATTTTTTTCTGCGAATCATCCATCTCTTTCACTGCCTGAATATATTCAGCCCTATCATCTTTTAGGTAATATTGTTTCCCATCTTCATCAAAGAATAAGCTATATTTAGGCTCATCATAGGAGTCACTCAATTTCACAACATAACCGAAACAGGAGGACAATATTTCAGCAAACAGCTTATATATGTCTCTCAATTCTGTCTCTTCAGTGATATTCAGTTCAGCACCATAATTGTGAAAATTGAATGATATGTTTTCAGAACCGTAAGGCTTACTCATCTTGAGAATACTCAAAGCACCATTTTCGTTTTCTAAATCTTCGCTGTCACCATGGTACCCCATTCGGTTATATAATTCTGCAAGCCCTTTGATGTTTCCTTTCTCATCAAAACCAGTTCCTTCGATTTCCCAGAGAATACGAAAAACCCTACGGGCATCGTCCATGTCTTTTCTAAAACTTTGTTCATTAAAGTTATTCCGTAAGTATATTGTTAAATACATACTTTGACTCATGAAAAACCACCTCACCTGAATTCCTGAAAATCTTTAAGCGTCCTCAATTCCTTTCCTTCTTTGTATTTGTTGAACTCGCGTTCCTCGCGCTGCGCTTTCTCTTGCGACCTTTTCTCAATATCTTCCAAACATGCGTCCAGGGCTTCTATCCAGCCACAACCATGCTCAGATGAGTAGTGGCTGACTTCGCGACTAAAGCTGTCGTCGAGCTCGCCAGCAATCCTGGAAAGCTCCTCAAAACGGCTGCGAGACACCATCAAAAAAAACAAAAAAATGGCCCCAGTTACGGGACCAGTTCCTCAACGTTGTCTGAGTTGCCGCTTCCAGATTGTTCGTCGATGAAGTCGTAGGCTTTCTCAAGCAGGTGGGAAGCAACCAGCAAATCACTCTTTCTTAGGCTTGCCGTGCTTTGCCAGTTTCCTTCTTTGTCTTTGTAGCTTCGCTGCAGCGACACAGTAAAGAAGACTGAGCCTTCCTTGCCTTCGTTTTTCCACACACTCACTTCGACGCCGGACGACTTAAACCTTTTTGCCGGCAAATTCTTGTTTTCGTTCACGCATATACACCTCAAATACTTTTTTGTTGTTTATGGCTTTTAACCAAAAAAAATTGATTGTTGTCTCGACCAGTTCTCTGAATCAGTTATATGTCATTCTATGAGTAGCTTATTTTTCGTACTTACATAAGGGGCATACAAACTTTCTCGTTTTAGTCACAGGACATTCCTCCACAGCATTTAAATATAAGTTTGCCTCCCTTCACCTTATGCGAACAGATGTCACTGCTAAAGTTAAGATTGCTTCGAGTCCAGAGATAGTCCATACACTCAAGCTCTATGGAGTAGGTTTGCAGTTCTGCATCAACGAAGCATGGGAAAGAAAAATCAAGAACAATGTCAAACTCCATCCATTCGTTTACAAGCACCTGCGTTCTCTCGGGTTGCAGTCTCAACTCGCTATTGCCTGCATCAAGCAATCCTGTGGTATGGTCAAAAAAGCTAAGACCAAGCCATCCATAAAGAGAGTAAGTATGAGATACAACTTCCCCAGAAGTGCATCTTTCAAGAACAATATCTTGAGCCTCGCTACAGTCAAAGGTCGTGTCAAGGTTCCATTCTGTGTTCCAGACTGCTACAAAGAATATTTCAGTTGGGGCGTCAGAGAAAGCCTCTTGAGAATTGACAAAAAAGGAAGATGTTTTTTCCTTTTTACATTCGCTAAAGACATCAATACTACAATGAACATCTGTTCGCAAACTAATGTTCTCGGCATTGATGTCGGCGTAAACCAGCTTGCTGTCACATCCGAAAGAATGTTTTTCGGCAAGCAAATTAAAGGGAAACGAATCAAACATGATAAGATGGTTAGTAAACTGCAAGCCAAAGGGACTAAATCTTCCAAGCGCCTTCTCAAGAAGATGTCTGGAAGATGGACACGCTTTATGGCTTGGACAAACCACAACATCAGCCGAAGCATCGTTGATTCCGTCAAAGAAGGAAGTATTATCGTAATGGAGAACTTGTCCTTCATCCGAAAAACCGCCAAATATAACAAATGGGTGCATAAGTGGGCTTTTAGGCAGTTGCAGAGTTTCATCGAGTATAAGGCTGTCAGGAGAGGATGTCGGGTTGTCTATATCAATCCTGCCTATACTTCCAAAGAGTGTTCTGTCTGCCATGAACACTATACAAAAAGGCATTCTGGTTTTGTTGAATGTTGTTTGTGTTTTCATTCTCTTAACTCGGATTTGAACGCTGCTATCAACATAGCCCAACGCTATAAGCGGAATATGTGCTTGGCATCTGTAACAATGCCAAACATCCCGAATGATGATATCAAAGCATCACCATCTTTTTGTGATGAATTGCGATTGAGTTCAGGGATAATCAATGTCTCTGGAAGCGTAAAGCCCCCCACTTCACTGTGAGGGATAGCTTTCAGCTATTATTGAATGTTACGCATATCTACCTCCAATTCATATTTTTGATAGGAAACCTTTTCTGACTTCAGCAACGTCGCCGTCGCGCTTCAGCTTCTCTAAAGCTTCATCAGCTCGCTCACGCGAAACACCTCGCATCTTGGCTCTTTCAACTATGTTTTCGATCGGAACCTTGTTTTCTGGGCCCCAAACCATTTCTTCAAGCACCTCTTTCATGGTACGGATTGCTGACCGCAGGCTTCCGGACACCCCGGAAGATATCCTGTCAATGTCTATTTTGCCAGTTTCCTTGTCGAACCCGAAACTCCTCAAACTGTACTGCATCATGTCAACAGCGTTGTGAGCGTCAGCGGCGCTCACGACCGCGCTCATCCTGAGCTTAGCGTACGCCTCAGCAAGGCGAACAGGGCCGTCAATCTGGCGGCCAGTAATGCTCACCGTCTTCTCCTTGCCAACGCTTCCGCCCTGCGCCCGAAGATCAAGACAAAAATCCTTGATCACACGCAAAGCCTCACGAGAAAGCTTTGGGCGAATATTTCTGCTCACATAAAACAAGTATTTGCGCAGCAAACCAAACTCGATCGGGCGCTCAGAAGCCTTATCGATATCAAAATGTTTCGACAAAATCGTGTCGACCAAAGCCTCGTCGCGCCCAGCATCAGGAACATCAAGGACAGGAAACATCGAATCAAACCGAGTAATAAGGGGAGCGGAAAACTTAACCTGCTCAAAAAGCACTCCATTTGGATCAAAACGGCCATACTTAGGATTAGCAACCATAAAGATACCCACGTTCGCCTTCAAAACTCCCTGAACTTGAGACTTGTTCACCGAAATAATCCCGTCCTCCATGCAGTCAAGCAGGTGCGACTGAACCTCATCATCCATCTTGTCAACCTCATCAATCACGACGTGACCATCATTGCACAACGGAATCGTTCCAGCGCTGAGCGCACGTTCACCAAGCAAATCGTTCTTCTCGGCGCTCGCAGTCAAACCAACACCGGAAGCCCCCTTTCCGACAGCGCGCTTACACTTGTAACTCAGGCTGTTCACTTCCTTACCAATAACAGTCTTACCGCTTCCAGGATCGCCAATAAGCAAAACATGAAAACTATCTCTCGCAGACACGCTGCCATCCGCGCTCTCCTTGCGAACACCCTTCACAAGAAACAGGAGCGCGGCCTCCTTAATGATGTCGTGACCAAAAATAGTTGGTGCGACACTCGCGCGCAGCAAATCAAGAAGGTTCGGCCTAGACGCAAGCTCCCGGAAAGATTCAATATCTTTTTTCGTGAAATGAATCCTCTTAAGCTCATCCTCGATCAACTCAAAATTCACGCAGTCAAGATACAGATCAAAGTCAACACTCTTCACGCCATTACGCAAATGAACGCTGAACTCCTTCAGAACACCAACAAATCTGGCAGCCCGGCCAGGAAGCAACTCCTCATTCTTCGCGGGAGCAGTTAAATCGTCCTGTAGCAAAACCTTCAGCTTTTTAGGCAGCGTATCATCGCCGATAACTGACAAGTCCTCTTCGAGGACAACGCGCTGACTGTCAATAAGCACGTTCTCAATTAACCTAAACCCGCGTTTCTTTCCGCAGCCACAAATAGACGGCTCCTTGAGTTTCTCATCTGCATGCAACACATTCAGGATCTCGCCGCAAGATGTACACTCAAACCTTGACGACTTCGCTTTCGGCCGCACGTCAGTACGAGCACGAACCACGCCCTCAACACAAATAAGCCTGCCAATGTGGGCCTTACGGATATCGCGAATAACAACTTTCTGGGACTCAGGAAGATTAAACAACCTAACTCTTATGCTCGCCGGCCCATCCTGGATGTCTTCACACAAATACTCACAGGCAATCTCAAAATACCTCAAATAATCATCCGGCTCATCAAGAAGAAGCTGAGCAAGTTCTGGGTCAGCACCAGAAACAAGAGAGTAATCAACCTCCAAAAACTGCAACCCTTTTCTCACATTCTCTAGCAGCGCATCTAAGTAGTTGAGTTCGATGACTCGCTTAAATTTCTCTATTTCCTGTGTTGCTTTTGTTCCAGCCATTTTTTTATAGTTATCTTTGAGGCTGCGCCATCACACTTCAAACAAACAATACCTATAGGGTACTCCTTGAATCCTCTGCTTTTCCTTGCTATCGAGCCACACAGAACACATTTTCCGGCTACGTCGGAATCACGGATGTTCAAAGCCCCCTCCTGGTTCTTTATTCTCGCCAAAAACTGCTCGAACCTCTTGCGCTTCGAATGAATAAATCCTAACTCCCGTTTAGAAAAATATTTCTTTGAAATAAATGGGTTAAACTCTGAAATTAGGGGGGCAAAAGAATTTGAAAGGCAGAATAGAATAGGTATCTTGCAGCAGGTTGGGTGTTCGCGCATCCAAAAATTGCAGATAACCTTGTAGTTCTCAGAATCTTTTCCAACCTCTTTTATGATTCCTAGTTCCTCAAGATCAAAAATGAACTTTCTGACTTTTGTTCCGTTTCCGAGGTTTATCTTTGTCATGAGCTCATAATAGCTCGTGAAGCCAAGCTCGCTTATTGAATAAATGATTTTAGAAGGGTACTTGAGGATGAGAAGGTTGAGTATTTGTGAGAATTGCTTTTCGAATGTGAGGGCTGTACCTGTGAGGTACAGGCTTTCGTGTTTTTCTATGGTCTGCGCGAGAAGCAATATTCTCTCGACGCACGGACTCAGTGCCTGCGCCTTACTTATCAAGATCACCCCCCACATCTTTGACAACTGATCGATCTTCGCGCGCCGTAAAATCATAAACTAACGAGAAATGAAGAGCAGAGGTCTTGTGGTTGCCTCTAACCACCAAATGGCCATCATTAGTTACTTCTTCAAGAATTCCTGCAACTACAAATTCGTCTTTCTTGATTACTGTTACAAAAAAGCCAATGTGCCGCCGATAAACGTCCAACCGCTTTTCATAGCCGTAGTCTTCCTTAGTATCTCCTTCCGGTCTCAAATTACTTACCTTCCTGTAAAACAAAAATTTTATATACCCAAACAGCTAAAGAACTCCTTGGGAATCTGGGAATTCTATGGTTGAGGGGCCACGAATTCTTTGCACACACTGGCCGGGAGAACTATTTCTTCCGGCAAATTTTCTCTCTCAGGTCTCTGAACTCAATTTATCAAGATCAATTTTCTTTATCTGAACGTAATCCCCTTTCTCTAATGGTGAGTCTTTTGGAATATACACGAGTTTAAGGTTTCTACTTTTGTGTTCCTTGATCTGTCTTATAATAATTTTTTCTTTTTCTTGCTCCATGCGTGTTTACACATGCCAACACATATTTAAACTTTTCTCGGCATTACTAAGTAGTAATTTTATGTTGTAATAAAACAATTTTATATAAATTATGTAAAAAATAACTATGTACCCAACGGGTACAGGCTTACCTTAGGTACAGTTGTTTAAGTTTGGAAAGTAGTAGCCCCCCAGGTACAGGCTACTACTTAATATCGTCGACAAGACAACAACATATACCTGTACCTGTATGGTACTGCCTTCAATTCTTACAAAGTATGACAAGATTTACATTGACTCTGGTGCTGCAACCCACAGATTTTAGGAAAACACTTTTACCCATGCCCAAAGCGTACTTAATTATCGATCTAACAGAGTACTCTGGTACACCTATTACTAGTGTTGTTTGTAACCCTGGTACAATAGATACTTGAGTACTCAGGTAAAGTAAGTACCAGAGTAAAGAATCCCTCTCCTCTCTCCCCCTGCATCCCCCTCACTCCTCTCCCCAAAAATTTTGTAGAAAATTTTTTATAGTCGGCGCGCGAAATTTTGTGTTTATGGCTGATTTGAGTGAAATCTTTGATCTGTTTTCGTATTTTGATATTCCGCAGATCTACAGCAGGTACAGTGTCGGCATTGATTTCTTCATCTCTTTTTTCCTTTTCTTTGGCGTTGCGAAGATGAGTCTTGGAAGGCGTTTTCAGTCGAACTATGTGCCGGTTTCTGCCGCTCTCGTTCTCTCAGTCGGCTTCGTCCTCATGGAGCGCGAGATGAATTTCTCGCTGGCTACTTTCGGCCCGATCGCTGCACTTATTTTCGTGTTCATTGTTGGGGCTGTGCTGTATGGGTTGCTGAGACATTTTGAGGCCGGCCACGCGGTCGCGCTTCCAGCGAGCTTTGCTGCGGTGTATGCGTGTTTGAATTTGGTTTCTCCAAGCGTGTTTGACTGGATCGCGGGAAGACAGCCGTGGATCAACGGGGTACTTCTTCTTCTCTTCATTGTTTCGTTGTTCAAGCTTGGATGGGCACTTTTCCCTAAGCGGTCCGCAAAGGATTTTGGTCGCGATATTCACAACCTTTCCGTTGACCGAGAAGACAGCGAGCGAGGAGGCCGCGACCAGGAACAGGAAAGACACCTTCTAAAGCACGAGCTTAAGCTAGCGAAAAAGAGTTTGCGTTCTGGCGAGGACGTTCTTCGTCACCTGGACATCATCGTGGGGGCGGTTGACAGTCACGGCATGCAAGAAGGCAGCAGACAAAAGATTATTGGTGCTCTGGAAAGTATTTATGATGGTCAGCATCACGCTGAAGCGTTCCTGCAGCGTCTTGAAGCGATGTATAGGAAGGTGGGCAGTCATGACTCCAAAAGGTACGAAATACTAAAGAGAGACCTTCAGAGCGCTCAGGGAAAGCACAGGCAAAGTATTGAGAAAGAGTTGGGCTTTGAGGAGAGGAAGCTTGAGGCAGACCAAGAAGTCGGCCGCCTGCGAGAGAGACTGTCTGGTCTCGTCCAGGTATTCAATAATTTTTTGCGTGAAGCAGTACAAAGACTGAATGGGCACTTTCCTGTTGAGGCTAAAAACTCGCTACTGCAAGCCAGAGAAGCAGAAAAAGAGATCATCGAAGAACTCTCAAAAGTCAAAAGGCTTGAGAAAATTCTGATCGACCTCGCAAAAGCAGAAAAAAAAGAAATCAAAAAAAACACTTAGCCCTTTTCAGGCTTTTTTCTTCGCTCAAGGTATTCCCTAATGAGCTCATCTATGCCCCGATGGTAGGTGCGTATGATCTCTCCTTTCGCCTGCATGTACAAGAGCTGAAGAGCGAACTCTGTAGTTTTTGACGGGTTGACGAGTTCCGGCTTCAGTTCAAGTATGTCAGGAATTATTTTGTCTACGTAGATATCCCTCACAGTAATTTTCTTGAATCCTCGAAAGCTTTTTTGTCCCACAAATCGATGTTTTCCTAGTGCCGATATATAAATTCTATTGTACTGCACACAGTACAAAACAGAAAAGTTTATATAGTAGTTGTTGTACCGTATTGAGTACAATGATTATGGTTGATCGCGAACTCGGAAAAAGCACCAGCATCAGGCTGTACGCCGACCAGGACTTGTGGCTATTGGAGCACAAAGAATTCAACCTCAATGGCTTCCTGAGAAAAGAGCTGGACAAACACATTGCGAGAATGAAGAAACTCGATCAGATAGAAAAAAAAGATACAAATACACAGTCACACATTTCCACAAAAACACAAAGTGACGTTCTTGGAGGAGGAATAAAAAGGCCAGAAAACGCCCAAAACAATTCTGTTCAGCCCCCCACACAAAGGCCGATGGCGACAATCGCAGATTCCCAAACCTCCTCCCCATTCTCACAAGGTGATGTCGCATGAAACCATCGTTCAAGGACCTGGTGCACTTCAATATGCACGCAGAAACGTACGGCAGAGTCTACCGCATCAAAAGAGCATACTTGTTGTGCGCTTTTGCTGTGTTGTGCATTGTCACTCCCTGCACGAACTGGCTTATTCCATTCAGCCACAAAATCATCAAGCATGACGTGGTGGTGAGAACATCATAACCATCCAAAGCCTCAAAGCATTTCTGGCTGGGGAGTCTCGTTCAGCAGTCACCAAAGACACTGAAATAGAAAACAGAGGTGAATTAGTACAATGACAGAAACAGAAGATTTCGGGTTCTGTGAGCCAGAAGAAGTATGGCCGGACCCGCTCGCAGTTGACGAACAGCCGCTCACGAAGCGCGACCTGTACCACATCGAGCAAAGCATGCAGACACAGAAGCACCACATTGCGGCGCTGGAAGAGCAGAACCGGGGCCTTTCCGCAAGCCTCGAAGAACTTAGAACGCTCATTCACGAAAAAGTCGGAGGTGAACACAAATGCTTGTGCCAACACAAATCCTAGTCAAGCGCCCAGGATCAAACGTTTTGTACCAAAAACTTGTGCCGGTAAGCGAAGGCATGATCCTCTTCCCAAAAACCTGCACAAAAACACACCCCAGTTAAGCACTATACAAAATGGATTTGGAACACTTGTTTGACGCGAGAGAAAAAATGTTTCGAAAGAAACTGCTCGAACACATCAACGCATTACCGCACAACAGCACGGCAAGGATCTATTTGCTCCACGCACACAAACGCATCGAGGAAATGAGCAAGGAGTCCTCAAAGGAAGTGCTGAAGCGCGCCGCGCAAGCAAGAAGCCTCAGCGACCCAATCCAAACAACGTTACCTTCAACACACCATTGCCTGGCAGCGCCGGTTTCGCAAAGACTCTAAGCCGGCAAAGCCAGGCAACCCACCCACAAAAACACAATCACACATTTCCACAAAGACACAAAACAACAAGATGAGTCGTTTTATTGATCCGGACAGCAAACTCTGGCAGGAAAAGCTCGCAAAACTGCGCAAGATGGTTGAGAAGGCAGATCGCCACAATGCCTACTTGCTTGACCTTGTCAGCGCATACCGAAGATCTGTCGAAAAAAAGCAGAAAGAAATCGAAAGCTTACAATCGCAAATCGACGAGATGGAAGAGAAAAGCCGCGAAGTCCTCCAAAAAGTGGTCGTCCTAAGCGAAGCAGTCGACGCCCTGGACTTTCACAGGAACTACGATAACAGGCCCGGAAGCATGGGCACATGAAGAGGTGTTTTGGCGGTGACGTTTGAAGGAGAGCTGCAGGAAATCAGAAACGACTTGAAGCGCGTGATGAAGCGCTTCGATTGCCTGTTCAAAGAAGAACGAGATTGCTGCGATAACTCGCTCATGGACGAGCTGCAAGGAGCCTACAGCGCAATAGAGGCAGGAAACGAAAAGTTCGGTTCCGCGCTCGACATGCTCAACTCCCAAGAAGAGGAAGAGGAATAGTGCAACAAAATGACGTTAAAGCATTTGGTCGTGAAGCTGCTTCACCCAAACAACCACCGAGGCCTCAGAAAGAGGCTTGAAAATAACGACGTGCTCGTGAGTTATTGCAGTCCCTGCTACCACGAGTTCGTGCATGGAGACCGCGACACAGTCCAGTTCAAAATAGACGGGTGTTATGGTTGCGGCGTCGTCGATCTTGCTCCGCCAAAAAAAGATTTGAGGAAACAGTATGATCTTGGCGGCTGGATTTGTAAGGACCACATCAGGAAGTGCATGGGCGAGCGGTACCACAAGTTTTTGGACTACGTAGAAGGCGTTGGTGAGCGCGTGTGAAGCTGACAAGGAACGAGAAAGAGTTTGTTGCGGATTTGCGTGAACACACCACCCTCTCAAAAAAACAGATCGAGCAGTTCATGGTCGTGCTCGACAAGAAGTTCATACTCATAAGACATTTCATGGAAGAACAGTAAAAACAATGACAGCAAGAACAACATTTAGGAAAGCAGTGAGTGCGTGGAAAGAAAGACATGTCGTGGATCGATCCCTATTAATCGCGTCAACACTGTTTGTTGTTATCAGCTGTTTCTTGTTTGTGAATGCCTGCAAGTATTTGAGGTGGTGGAAGTACTGGGGAGAAGGAATGTCGCCAGATTTTGTGCTGAGTTTGGCCTCTCTTGTTCTTCCAGTTGTTGCGTTAATAATTTTTCGCGTTTCTATAAACGAATTTTTAAGAGGTGAAAGTAATGGAAGACAGGGAGACATATAAGGCATCGAAAATATGCAAGAACTGCGGAACAATGGCGACTGACTGCGTGATCAGGAAGGGAGTTTCGGCAAAAGACTTTTTTGCACAAAAAGAGTGCGGCAACTGCGGCTGCTGGATGGGTTGAACAATGGCAAGCAAGTTTTTGGGTTTTGACATCATTTTTGCGCTGTACCTCCCATCATTTGCGGCGTTGCAGATCGCTAACAAAGTGAGTGGCGCGCAGGAAGAACCGGCGTCGTTTGCGTCATCGCTCATCGCTACACTGATCATTTACGGTGTTTCGCGTTTGGTGCTCGAATTTTTTTGGGCGTTTTTCGAGAGGTACTTACAAGACTAATACCATGGCTGAACTTACTTTGGCGATGAGCATAGTTATTGGGTGCTCAATCTTTGCATTCACTCTGCTGTTAGCCTTCTTGGCATACCTGGATTACAAGAAATCAAAAGATCGTCCCGAACGTAAGCCTGACCCAATCCTAAAAGCATTCATGTTCACTGTCGCATTTTTCATTTTGCTGTTTGTCGCGTACTGGCTTGGGTGGGTGGAGGAAGACTGGGCGAAAAAGTATGGCGTTGCTGCCTGCATCGGAATGGGCGTGCTGATCGGCGCGCTTTACTGGGTGATCATCAGGAAACGCATGCCTCTGAACCTTTCACAGCAGATCTCGCTCATGAACTCTGTGCTGAGAAGAATTTTCAACGCTGAGGAGTATAAGGGCTTCACAAACATTTTGCCTCTTGACGCGTACACGACGTCGAGCGAGGGGAAGCGGCCGAACGTAGGAACAATAATGTGCACGAGAAAGTGTGGCACGATGATGCCTTTCATTGTGAGAATTGATCGTGACTCAAAAGAGATTGTCGCGCTTCGCCCGAACCCTCCGGAAACTGTCAAGGACGAGCTGCTAAAACTTCCTTTTTCAGAGTTCAAGGACGTTGTTGGCGAAGAATTCAACACTGTTGATCAGAATGGAAATGAGAACAAAGAAAAAAATCACTGAAAAAAAGCAGTTCAAGCTGTGGAAGCCTGACCTCTCACGCATAGAGACGCTGCTGCGCAGTGCTGGCGTATTCTGGCTTTCTGGCCTCATTATTGCGCTTATGATTATTGCAGTTTTTTTTGTGACGAAGGCGAATCAGAGCACGTACATTATTGACGACCAAAACTGTGCAAGACTCATTAACCGGGAGAACTCTTTTGTGAGCGCAATTTTCCTGTATTTTATCAGCATGCAACTCGGAAGCTTTTACGGAGACTGCCTTGTTAAGTACAGAAAAACGCCACCAACAAACCTATCGAAAAGATAAAAATAAAAAAAAATGGATACCGAAAAGAATCAGTGGCCTATATCAGCCGTAATATATCTCTGCTTTTTTTTTGCAGGAATTATCTTCATGTTGTTATATGCGCTAAAAGACACCACCCACCTCATGCTTTTCATTTTCGCAAACATCTTCACTGGCTGGAAATTCATGCGCGAAACAAACTTTGAGATGCGAGCTCTCCGTCAAAGCCCAAACTTTTTGGCGCTCGACGGCACAGTAAGCATCATTGAGTCTGCTCTCGAACCTATTCATGGCGGACAAATGAAAGTGACAATCGCGACAAAGCCGCAGTACGTCCCAAAAAGCAAGTGGTACAGAATGACTGGCTGGAACGGTTTCACCGCGTTTCTTGCGAACCGCGTGCACTTCGACATTATTGATGATGCGTATAAGTTCGTTCCGATAGATGGGCAGTACTCTGGAGCAAAAGAAGGCGCATACCTATATCTTGGAAGTCTCGATAAGGGCAGGCCAGTCAAGATGTTGGACGCGCACCTAGCAGCAAACCTTGATTGGGCGATTTCTACCCTTTCAAAAGTTAAAGACATTTATGAAGGTGCAAAAGCGCAGAGCGCGGCGGACGCAAAAGAGGGAAATAAGAGGATTGTTGACAACCTGCACAAGATCATTCCGACTATCAACCAGATCCTGCAGAGCAGCAGGAACGGCGTGAACCCTCTTCAGCCGACAGGACAGCAAAGACCATAACGAGGTGGATGACATTGAACAATAAAGAAACAGATGAAAAACAAAATGGGTCCAGCCATGAAGCAATCACAATAATTGTGGGAATATTTTTGTTAGCCGCAATATTTGCCGTAGGAGTATCCATTCCGGTGAGCTATGACGCAACAATAGAGTGCGATAGCGGAGAAGTCGGAATAAACTTTGACGCCAGCTACGAAAACACAAAAATAATCGATAACGAAACACAAAAAGGTTTCTATTACACAAACGACATGATGCCGAAAAACTTGAGCCTGCACGGAATCAAAAACATTCGATGCACAGCCAAAGTAGCAGGAAAAGCACCTTTGGCATTCATAAAAATATTCAGCTAAGATGGCAAAAAACAATAACAGCGTACCAAAGGGTCTCTCGTGCATGAACGAGTGCGAAATAAAGGACCGCAATGTTGAGCTAGAAAAAGAAAACGAGGAACTCAAAAAAAAGCATGACGACCTCAACCAAAAATTTTTGGGGCTCTCCGAGCAGGTAGCAGGAAAAAAAGACGATAAGGAACGCTTGAAGTTCGTGGAAGAAAACGTTGAGCTCAGAAGCAAAGCCGACCGCCTCGAAATCATGCTTTCGCAGTCAGAGAGAAGCGTTAGAGACCTCAAAGCCCAAATGGAGCGCCTGCACGAGATCTGCATCGAAAAAGAAAAACAGTTGCTTGAGATGAAGGCTGCGTGGCAGCTCGACGAAGAAGTACAAAAAACTTCCAAAAAGTTGAAAGAAAGTGAGAGGCGCCTCAAAGAGGCAGAGCTGGAAACCAGGAAGGCGAAAGCGCAAAAGGAAAAGTTTGAAGAAATAAAGGCTCAGGACATTGCAGAAATCAACGCGCTCAGACAGGAACACAACCAAGAAATACAGCAAATACAGGCCGCCAAAAAAGAACACAAAAAACTCGTGAAAGAGTTGAGCAGCCTGCAAGGCAGGCACGACAAACTATTCAAAAAAGTCAGTTACAAAGAAAAACGGCTTCTCAAAAAACAGGAAATACAGCAGAGAAAAGAGCTCACAAAAAAATCTAAGGAAGCACAAAGACTGTTTGAGGAGCGTGAGCGACAGAGAAAGAAGACTGAGGAAGTCAAGAAGCAGCTCAAAAAGCTTGACGAACACCTCTCAACGCTCAGCATCCAACCAAAAAAGTCCGCAACCAAAAGAGCACGAGAGGACGACCTGGAGATCCCGCCACCACCTCTTTACGAAGAAAAAGGGTTCATCAAAAAATTTTTTAGACTCCAAAAATGAAGCATGTACTTATTGAGATCATTCGGCGTTACTACAGTGCCGACCTCGTCACGAAAAGCACGCAAGTCATCACGGTAGATAATAAGCCGTTTATTCGCACGAGCTATGAGAGGAGCGCGGTACTGTGGCAGTGCAGGAACCAGGCGCAGGAGTTCGAAGACGACCTCGCCAAAGAAATCATTGATGGCGTTCGTGCGAGGGCTGCGGACGACGTTTACGGTATGGTTGAGGGATGGCTTAAAGCAACAGGCAAGTGGGAGGAAGCGACAAAGGACGATATTAGGACAGACATAGAGAATCAGCCTTGCGATGTGAAGATGAATTGGTGTGTTAGGGTGCTTGCCAAGTTCGATATTTTGGATATGCGCGAAGTCATTCCAACAGAAGAAGTCAGTGACGAAGACGGAAGCATAATAGGGATGCGTCAACTCAAAAACGACGAAGGTGGCTCAAGTGGTTAGCAAGGTAGTGAAGTGTTTTGCGAAGAGCCAGGTGAGAAGCGACGTTCTGCATATGCGCATCATGGGGTGGAGCGGGAAAGGAAAGGACGTTTTTGGGGAGCAGTACATCACCCAAAAAGTTGGGAAGTTCAAAGTCATCGACTTCCACTCGGTAGAGCGAAACGAAGGTTTTTTTTACTCGATACCGAACACGAACCCGTCCATGCTGAGACGGCTCCAGTTCTTCGCAAACGGAAGACTCAAGCCAAAATCTTTCAAAAACGATATCGTCATGATTTGCGGAAGAAAAATCCTTAAGCAGGACCGCCTCCCAAAAAATGTTTCGATAAGGAGCCTCGACAAAGACCTGTTCGTCGACAACGACATGATCCCGTTCCTCACAAACACGCACGCCGGAGAGGGCCTTCTCCAAATGATCTTTTTCTTTAACGAGGTACGCGGAGAAAAACCGATGAACATAGACGACCTCCAAAACTATCTTCTAAAAATCATTAACGACCAGCTTCCAGACATGGAAACAACAGCGTTCAAAAGCTCAAAAGGAAACGTTGTCCCGCCAATACTCAGAAACATCATTTCGCTCAAAAGCAGCGGCATATTCTCAGAAAAGTTCCCAAAAATAAGTTTGGATGAGCTACTTAAAGACTCTCAAAGCATCACCACCATAAGCTACAGTCTTCTTGACACGTCTCTTGAGCGCGCGGTCGCCCAAAGCCTTCTCCTCAACATGGTCGTGAAGCAGCGCGACGAAATCAAAAAGAAAGCCAAGCTCATCCCGCTCCTCATTTACTATCGCGAGTTCCAGGTCGCCTACAACAAGCACGACGAAAGCTTCTATCGGAACTGCTCGATGCTGAGACAAAAGTTTTGGTGGATCCTCACAGAAGGCAGAGACAACAAGATCACTCTCATAGCGAACTATCAAACCCCGAAACAGATACCGGACAACGTCGCTAACCAGTTCCAAAAACACTTCAGCCTGGCAGTCCCAAAAAAGGAAGCAGAAAGCTTCCAGAGCTTCGCCCCAATCCCTCCATTGACCATAAACAAGCTTAGTTTGTGCGGCCGCGGCCAAGGACTATTCTTTGCTTCCGGAACCTACAAGTACCCCGTGGAAGTCATGCCCACGCTGCACATGAAAAAGGAAGCAGGCTTCAACGTCATGGAGCACCTACAAAAAGTCTTCGGAAGTTACGACATAGAAAAAGAATATGGAGTGGTCCTGGATGATCAACTTTTTCGGTCGGTTGACGGAATATTTACACTGTCTAGTACTAGTCCTAACGGAACACAAAAAAAATCTGAAAAACGGAACGACAAAGAGGAGAGTGATGATGGATGGTAAAAAAAGCAGTCGTTGAACAGGAAGAACTAAAGGATATGCGGATTGTTCGTTCAACAAACAAGAAAAGCATGTGTTTCTACGTGAAGTGTCCGTGCGGGCGCAAGCACAAGTACGTGACGAGCCTGGAATACTTGAAGAGGCTGAGCAGGAACGAGTTCAGGTTCCTATACGCAAAGCACGACAAAAAGCTCAAAGAAGAAAGGAAACAGGCAAAAGCCACAAAAAAGACCAAAAAATTGGTTATATAATAAGTTATATACAAGTATATAGGTTTTCGCGAGAAACCTCACAAAAAAAGGAAGATGGTGTTACTAAAGAAACTCAAGGTGAATGGGTGCACGGTCCTTAATTTGCCGCGCGAGCTCTACCCGATGGTGGAGTGGGCTAAAGACACTGAAGTGTGTCTCGTTGTCCAGAACGGAATAGTTTTTCTCACGAAGGACGAAATTCTTGCTCAGCGCCTACTCACGTTGTTCAGCCAAAAAGATAGTCACGGCATGCTGCAGCGCCTCGAAAAGTTGTTGTATGGAGACCTGGTCGAGAATGAGCGAATCGCGCAAGCAGTCAAAGAAATCAGAGAAAAAATCCGAACATAAACAAAAATGGTTTCTGCGCGAATCTGTTCCCGTATTTAAACCTATCAATTCGTCCAAATTCAAATGAATTCATTTGCATTCGCCCCAACTCAATTGAATCGGGTGTTTTATAAACATATATTGCGCGTCTCTTGTTTGATCAAAAAAAGCATAATCAATAACAAAAGTTTTTTTTGGGGCAAAAACAAAAAACGTATTATTACATGCTTTTTTTTGTGAGGTGAAAACAGAATGCAATCAATGAAATCTAAAAAAGGGATGGGCATGTTAATGTACATCATCATAGGGTGTGTGGCGCTCTTCTGTGTCACAGCTATGGTTGGTCTTTTAGGCGGTATAGGCCCACTTGGTGGGTGGCAGCCGGAAAAAGCTGATACCATGGATGACGCGAAAAGTCTTGCTGTCGTTGATGATTCGGACACTGTAAAGACTGACGAGGACAAAGTTGCTGTTGCGCGCCAGTACGGAATCGAAGACACCACGCTGCACCTTTACGCATACGACTTCTACAACAAAGGAACATCCATTGGTGGAACTGCCTATCTTATAGACGCAAACGATCCGGAGGATGTTTTGAAATCTGGAAAGGCAGCTGGAAATCCTGGTGACGTTCTCTCTATGCTTTGGGTGAACAACACGCTCTTCCATAACGCATGGGCTCCTGAGCACACAATTCCAGGATCAAAAGGTGACGACGATATCAAGGCATTTGGAAAAAAGAATTCCACCCTCACTATTAGCGTGTTTAACGCTGACAATGACAAGATGAGTGATGGATGCACTGGTTCAGGTGTCAATCAAACAGTCGCTGCTGGTCTTTCATATACGCTTTCATTGAGGTTAGATGGTCAGACTGAAGCTGCTACGCAGGACATGATCTGCGTACTTGAGTCAAGCGACAAGACCAAGATGGACAAGATGGTGTTGAGCGGAGCACAGCTGGGCGTCACAACAAAAGATAAGTATGGCGAGAGTCTGAATGAACCAAGCTTCTATACTGCCAGCGCAGCAGCTTCTGGAACATGGACTTTTGGAGTTGAATCTATTGAAGGAGTTTCGAAGTCAGGAACCATCCAGCTCTATAGCAAGAATCAACAAAGCCTTGCGGGTACAACGTTTTCCATCAAGTGCTATACTAAAGAGCACTTCATCGATACTAATGGGCAGCACTCGTACGGAGTACAGAACAAAGACGGAACAAGGCAGAGCATGGCTTTGTACGGGTTCACAGGCTGTCTAGTCTAGAGAAAACGCCAAACCAATTTTTTCTTTTTTTTAGTTTTTTTGTTCACTGCTCGGCAACCATTCCTGCCTTAAAATAACTCCCAATCCAAACAAAAAAAATGGTGTCTCCACTAATTCCTGCGTTTACAGTCTTTGCGGTGTGGCTTGTGCTGCATTCCTATAAGGACTATTTGGGAGACGTTTTCCTGTTCTTCTATTTCTGGTTCATGTACGCGAACCTTGAATCATCGAGCAACCTATCAACATTCTACCTTTTTGGAATGCTTTTTGTGATGATAGTAACTTTTTCGAGACAGAAATGGGGTGTTGGAGACGGGGAAGTCGAAGGATATGAAAAGTATGGGATAAGAAAGCTTGGAATTCCCCTTATTTCCATCATCATCGGAGTAATCATGTTCTTAATGAAAGTTGCGCTCAATGGAAAAGCAGGTGGAGCAATTATTGGCGTGCCTACTCTTTCCATAAGTTTTGCGTCGTGGGGTCCGTCAACGATTGCGATCCTCGGTATCATAGAGAATAGAGTGTTTTTTTCTGCGTTCGAGCTATTGAGAAGTGAGCTTGCGCAAAACATATTTTATCGGTTGCTTTCCGCGATCCCAGTCCTTGGACAAGTCATCTTTTTAATGTTTCAGCTTTTAGCGTTTGCAGCCCCATTTATTGTCGTTTCAGTTATCTTCAGCATGTTCCATCGCACAGCGTACGGCGCAGGCGCAGCATCGAGCTTCGTTTTCGCAGCAATAGTCATGTTCATGTACCTTATAAGTTACATATTCACAAAAAAAGATACGGCAGCAGACACAGCGCATTGGATGTGGAACTTGTGGGTGACTGTTTCAAAAATCCTAACCATCGTGAGGTGAACCGAAAAAAAATGATTCAAAACAAAAAAGGAATTGCGTCGGCAATCATTGCCGTCATCGCCATCGTCGTCATACTTTTGATCGTGCTCATAGCGTCAGGAGCGTCAGGAGCGTCGACGCTGCCAAGCTACTACACTGAGACGCCCGCAGGCTGCACCCCAAAACAGGTTGGCGTGACAGTAGAAGGAATTTTGTTTGTTGAGGACACTGCCTGGTTCGGAGTCGAGCCAAGCATCAAAAAAGTCAGCGTCGACGCAGTCAGAATCCAGCGAAGCACTCTTGGAGTGTTCAGCGAGGACTACACCTGGAAAGTAGAAGCAATAGATCCGGTATCAGGCAACCAACTTACATCGTACCAAAAAAGCAGCACGCACGAAGGAGACGGACTCACCCAAGAAAACGAATACATCCTTTCCTTCAGGATGCCTGACAACAACTGCGACGGACAAGTAGACGACTTCGACCTCGTAATCAAAGCAACCATAAACGCTGACCGGCTCGGACCAAAACCTGCTGACCAGCTACTTCTAAAATACAGAAATGGGAGGGCAACCATAAGCTAAAACAATGGAAATGAACAAACTACTTATTTTGGTCTTCGTGCTCGCATTGGCGAGCACACCTGTCTTTGCGGAGCAGCAAGGAGACCTCGACGTAAGCGTAATCGAACAAAACACGCAGGAAAGCGGGGGACTACTCAGCTTTTTTGACTTCTCACCAGAACCCCTCAGAGTCGTCTCGGGAGGCTTGTGCGGTGACACCGCAAACGACGCAGGAAGAACTACCTACGACAACTTTCAGGTGTGGTGCACGAACAACGACGGAACCACAAAGGACCTCACCGGCTGCGTCGCGCTCTTCTATGACGCGAACTGGAACAACGTCGGAGACAAAGAGATCGTTCCCGGAAAAAGCGTTGCAGGACCAATTGAGGCAGTCTACTGGTCTCGCTACAACTGCTACGAACAAGAATACTCGTGTAATGATTACCGTGATGCTGGCTGCGGAGGCTCAGGAAACTATCAGGAGTGCGCAGAAGACAAAATGCTACGCGTCAGGACGTGCGTCGGAGCGCCTGCAGGTGTTGAAACCGAGCGCTGCATCACTGACAAGCAATGCAGTCCTTCCTGCACTGAAAGCCGTGGTGCCTGGCAGGCGTGCTCGGACGGAAGACAGTACCGCATAATCACGTGGAGTGACTGTCTCACGACAAAAGAGTACCGCGCATGCGACTCATCCAGCGACACATCAGAAGACGATAGTTCTGTTTCTGTGACCACCAGCGGTGGCAGCCAGCAAACTTCAGGAGGAAGCAATGAATCAGCAAGCACAGACTCAGGGTTCAACAGGAAGATGTTGCCGCCAATCATCACCATACTCATAGGCATTGGAGCAATATTCGCATTCATGTACACCGCACCGCATCTTTGGCCGCTTGGCTTGGTCGTAGCAATTATAGGCCTGCTGTGGCTCCTGAAAATATTGGGCATAGGAGGCTGATCAATGAACAAGAAAGGAATGCTGCCACTCATCGCGATCATTGCCTTGATAGTCATCGTGATCGCCATTTTTGCTGTCTTCAAAGGAAAGGGAAGCAGTGACGAGCTCGCGTTCCTTGTCCCGCCAGAGATCTGCACGAAAACAGAGTGCCGACCAAACAGTTGCGGCGGAACGAACGTCGGCGCTGACCAGTACGGCTGCCCAGTCTACAAGCGGCAGGGAAACGACGAGTTGTGCGCGAAATGCGAGTCATGCTTTGACTCGAACACTAACTCGTACTGCATCAACAAGGTTGGTTGCCCGAACGGCTACAAAAGCATTTGCAGCGTGACGTGCGGCGGAGGCCAGGGCTGCGACTACGGAGAAACAAGCCAAACTGTCTGTCAGGACACATTTTTTTATGACAGCTTCTGTCCAGGCTGCTTCAACGACCAGAGACCGAACTTTAAGGCGATTGACGAGTATTATTGCTCGATGCTCGCGAAAGGCTTTGAGTGCACTGACTACGTTGTCCCAGACAGCCAAAGCGGTGTTTACACGGTGCAGGGCTACCTTATTTGCTGCGTTGACTCAGGAAACCCGCCAAAGCTCGGAACGTATGGAGCTATCCGCGATCACCAATGCGATACTGTTGACGTCGTAGATGACCCCACAACCATCTCGCCAATACCTGATGCAGAAGGAGGGGCAACAGAAACAGGAAACGACCAAGCGTCAACCGAATCGTCAGACAATTCAGGGGACACTTCAGAAATAGACCAAACCGACAACTCAGACTCTGATTCGTCAAATGATCACCAGGATACAGCAAGCGACTCAGGAAGCGATTCAGCAAGCAATTCAGGAAGCGAAACCAGCAAAGGCTTTTTCGCGAGGTTGTGGAGTTGGCTCAAAACCTTCTTTTAGGCGCAGCAACAGTTCTCGCCTCAAAGCTAGTTTGGGCGCTCGCGCTCCTGCACATACCGATCGTTGTTTTGACGCTCGCATTCCACTTCATTCACGGGCTCCACCTGCGCGGACTCGTGCTCGCGGGTGCGCTGTGGATACTGATTCCGGGAACTGACGAGCTGTGGCTTGTCCCGATCCTCACCGGACTCATGGGCGTGTGGGGCCTCGCAGCCTATTACGGTCTTGGGGTCGCGCTTTTGGCGCTGTGGTGGTTCGTGCTCAGATAAAAGAAAAAAGAGATGGATAGAAAAAGACGGTGAACTAAGAAAATGATTTTTGTACTGCTCGGAATCATTGGCTTTGGCCTGCTCGCGTCGTTTGGCCTCGCAGCATTGTTAGCGAACGGTCTTGTTGCGCTCGCTGTCGCAGGCTTCATTGTTGGCGCGCTCACGAACAAGGTTGGGTTGCTCGGAGATGGGTTCCTAAACTTTGCAGCAGCGGTCGTTGTCGCATCAATCCATGACGGCATAGTAAGTCTCGGTTTTTCCGGCCTACCAAACTGGCTCTACATATTTTTGGTGTGGTACTTTGCAGGAACCTTCACCATGAAGCTCCTCGCGCTACTCCCAATTCCTTTCGTGCAAGAAATCGCGGCAGAATACTCATAAAAAAAATAACGAAACAGATCTGAGGTGAAAACGTAAATGATGTTTAAAAAATCGAAGAAAGGTTTTGCTCAAGCTCTCGCCCTCTTCACGCAGTGGTGGTTTTGGGTGCTGCTGGCGCTTGTGCTGATCATTTTGTTTGTTGGAGGATCAATATTTATCTACATACTGACAAAATCGATCTTCCTGCTTGCAGGAGTTGCTGTGCTTGTCGGCGCAGTGTTCGCATACGCTTTCAAAGGAGCTCTCGCTCCGTGGTACATCTGGGCGATCGGCGGCGTACTCATCGTGCTCAACTACCTGCCAGGACTTCACGGCGTGACACTCGCAGCAGTACTCCCATGAAAAATAATGACACCTTTGATGGAGTCCCTCAGTATCCTGAAGGAAAAATAGTGGTTGTCAGCGGAGGTGTTAAGCCTCTCCACCTATTTTTGGCTGTTGCTGTGCTGCTTGTTGGGAACGCTGTGTTGTTGTCTTCGATATTTTTTGATTTTCCGGAGCTGTCAATAAATGTTGGTGACACAGACGTTGTGTTCGCTGGAACACAAAGTTTTGGGCGTATCGCGCCTACGAGCAGCATGCTTCCGACGGTGAGCAGCGCAGACCGCGTAATGTATTCGGGAGACACGTCAAGTATTGGCGTTGGAGACATCGTAAAGTATCGGCACGGAGTTGATGAGGAAGAGCAGTACGTTCTTCACCGAGTCATTTTTGTCATAAACAAGACAGAGCTAGAAAAAGAAAGCGCAGAAATTTTTTATGTCATGAAGGGAGATAATAATCCTTACCCTGACCAGTTCCTCGTAAAACAAAAAGACGTTGTTGACGTTGTTGAACAAATAAAGTTCGGATAAAAAAAGAAAGTGAAATCACTAAAGACTGGTATTGGAACAATTCTTACGATAGTGATCATAGTGGTAACGCTAAAAGCAGCGTACAGCTCAAGCATTACTACATGGAGCGACGGAGTTTCTGAAGGCAACATCTCATTCATCGAGCCATCAAACATAACAAAGTACGTTGATCTCCCGACAAAAAGCATTATTTACGAGTCGAGAATAGACCTCGTGTTCAGTAACTCTACCGGAAGGTGCTACCAGGAAAATGCAACAGAAAGCAATTCGTGCCTTGGAGACCTCACAGGAAGCTATGTTGTTGACGCAGGAGCAATAACTGCAAAAGACCTTATCTATGACGGGGACTGGAGCACGTACGGGTCAGCCTCGGCACCAAACACTATTTTCCGCATAACCTATGACAAGCCGCAAGGAGTTCTCAGCACATCGAAATGGAAGGTGAAGCACTATAACGGGACAGTCCAGCTTGGAGGCTCAGGAGTTTCCTGGAATAACTGTTTTGCGCAGTCACCTTTGCAGCTCAGAATAGTGTTTCAAAGTGGTCCGACAGCAGTCTTCCAGTGTTTCGCAGGCGGAAGCCAATGGAACACGCTAACATCAGTGTACGGCTACCCAATCTATGAGGAAGCGATGAACTGGAGCGTATACACTGAGCCAAAAAACTTTTCGTTAGACATCGGAGCAGACGGATCTGTTGACTACTTCAACAACTCGTTGCTTGACGGGTTCTCCATAAACAACCTTTCACTGAACACTTCACATATTGCTTCGTACCTAGCGACAAACGGTTCACCAGTACCAATAAGCTTTGGCTTGCTCTCTCCAGGACTGATAAGCTTCAGCAACATATTTATTAATTACAGTGTCAATAATAGCGCAAACATCTTTTTTTTGAACAGCACCGCATGGATTTTTTCCATGTACAGCGACGAGTCAGTGACGCGCGAGTTCACCATAAATAATACTGGAGACCATAACGCCTCTAATTGCAGTTGTTCGTTAAGCGGAAGCCTAAACAACTTCTACAGCCCAACATATTTCAATGTATCCAACGGGTCGGCAACAAAGATCAATGTCACCATTTCGAGTCCGAGCGCCATTCTGTACACTTCAAACTATCTCGATTGTTCGTGCAGCAACGCAGACTCTTTCGGAAATGTGATTCACACCCCAAACGACGTCGAACTGCTTTTTAGCGTATCAACGCGTCCAGCCCCAACTACTGGTGGGGGAAGTGGAAGCTCACAAACTACCACTGTTATTGTGAATAGCAACGAGAGCGTCATCATCGACTTCGGAGTGCTCCTCTCAGACTTCCTTGTGTTGAACCCGGATAAGGAGCAGTCGAGGGTGCACCGCATCACGAACCGGGGAAGCAAGAACCTGGAAAGCGCTTCCCTCGTCATAGAAGGAAGTATCGGAAACTTTTTGGTTGCCGAGGTGTGCGACTTGGGCCAGAGCGACTGCAGGACCGACGACATCAGTATTGCTGCTGGCGAGAGCAAGTTGCTCGTGATCGATGGAGTGTTCGGTGACGATCTCGGAGAAGGCGCAGAAGGCATTATTAAGCTCGTTGCGGACGATGGCAAGGTGTACGGCCTGGATGTGACGATTAGTCGCGCTCCTGGCTACAGGCAGGTTGATTGGATCGCTGACCAGTTCGGTGTGAGTCAGACTGTGGCTGGCCTTATCGGTATTGGTATTGCGGGGCTTGGCGTCGTGGTGGTTGTGAATATTGCGAGGATGTTATGAGATGAGCATAGACAAGGAAAGCGGGAACGGTAGGAACAATAAACATCTAAAAATCACAGCAGCAGTTTTGCTGCTCCTTACACTATTTGTGTATTTTGCGAACGCCGACGCGCCAACAATCACGGAAGTCGTTCTCAACTCAACTTCGGGAGCGACCGCCTCAACAAACGACAACCTCACCTGCTACGCCTCTTATTCAGACCCTGACGGCCACAACGTCTCATTCAACTACAAATGGTATATTAACGATGATCTAAACAGTACAAGAATACCTCAAGAGAATAATGCTATTATCTGGTTTCCATTTGATAATGATGTTTATGATTATATACTAAGTAATAACGGAACTATTCAGGGAGAACCATCACTAGTGTCTGGCAAAGTTTTTGGTGCGTATGACCTTGATGGAGTAAATGATTATATCTCTGTAGTTGATTCACCATCATTAAATCTAAGTGATAATGCTACATGGTCTTTTTGGGTTAACAGAAAAACAGACATTCCAGCTTCATCAGTAATTGATCAATATAGTTATATTGGTGATCAAAGAAGTTATGCAATTAAGCTTCCGGAAGATGAAGTTGTTTTATGGAATGGTCAAACAGGTGGTTCTAGTGATGTTAAACAGACATCATCGACAAATAATTGTGGAATAACAGCTAATAATACTTGGATACATCTTGTCGTAACATTTGAGAACGGTGAGATAAATTATTACAAAAATGGAGTATTATGTGATACTCAAACCTCAACAAACACTCAATTATTTGATGCAAATGTTGCTCTAAATTTTGGTAGACACATATCCGGTCCTGCTTTTTTTAATGGCACTTTAGATGAAATTATTATTTGGAATCGAACAATTAATGCAGGAGAAGTATCTCAGTTATATTATTCAACAAGTTACGGAAGTCCTAATATTTATAATTATGGAGGAACTGAATATGGAGATATATTTACATGTGAAGCAACCCCTTATGATTACTTGGAAATAGGAGACAGTGTTAACAGTTCTTCATTATATATTTTGAACAATTCTGACTATTTAAACTTAGCAGATAATTCTAACGTTATATTTGTCGATAAATATAATTTATTTTGCAATGACACCTATTCAAGATCACAGGCACTTTCAGGATTTACTCCTTGGTGTTCAATAGCTAATAATACAAATAAAATAAGTGACGGAGACAAGGTTTATTTATTATCCGGAACATATAATGGCAAAATGATTTTTGATGCAGAAAATCTTACAACAAATGTAACTTTTTCCTCTTATCCTTATAACGAAGTAAATTTAACTGATATTCGTAAAGAATATTTATCAACTCCAAATTCTTTGTGGACCGACGTAGGGAATGCTACCCACAATATATATTTATTAAGTGGAACTTTTCCAGTAAAACCTAGTATTTATTATAAAAATGGAACACCCCTATTCATATATAACAACCACAGTAATTTCTTAGACTTATCAATGCCAGAAGGATCATGGTTCAACTCAACAACGAATCAGACATATCTTAGATTTACAGATATGGCGAAAAATCCGAACAATGAAAAATTTTATGTCTCATCTGATGACAGCACAATGTTTATAGACAATCAAGAAATAGACATATATATTTACAACATCACTTTTAATTACGGAAAGTTCTGTATTTATGCAATAGACTCAAAAAATATAACTATAGTAGATAACTCTTTTTATGATTGTAAAAAAGGAATATACTTATTTGATCAAACAAAAAATCTTTCTAACATAAACATTAAAAACAACAATATTCAATATGAATGGAACCATGATTGGGGTTGGTTAGATTTTTATGCCACAGGAGAGAATGCTGCAAACGAACCAACTGGAATCACTATTAGTAGTTTGGGAGATAATGATATAATCTCAGGCAATACAATTAGAGGAATGTTTGATGGAATCCAAATCTATAGTAGAACAGAAAGTAGTGCTTTAATATCAAACAATGTTTTGTCTGATTTATTAGATGACGGAATAGAGATTGAACCAAAATCTGGAACAATAACTAACTCAGGCAAGAACATTAATATTACACACAATTATATTTATTCAACATTTTCAACTATAAGTCTTGCTCCTCATAATTCTTCGAGAGGAAGATCATCAATAAATTATAACATTCTTAACGCCAACAGAACAATAAAGTATAACGATACTTTAGATAGAGATGGTAAATGTTTTAAATTGGGTGCAGATAGCTTGTCAAGTGGAAGAGTAACTTCAGAGTGGGATGTAACACAAAACACTTGCTATACAAAAAGAGAATCCATTCAAGAACTCGGACAAACATATGATATCAACTGGACGAATAACATTTTTACAAATAATGGAAACTACGCTACCATTTTAGGTACGGGGCTGTCTGAGAACAAAATATTTTTTGATAACAATTTATTGTTCAATTATTATGGAAGTTTTGTAATTGGAAGATATAATAACCTAACATATACTGGATATATGACAGTTTCTTCAGCTGTTTCTTCCTGTGATTGGGATGGTAAATGGGATTTGAATAGTATAACAGCTGATCCTTTGTTCTACAATATTTCTGCTGGAAATTTTAGTCCAACAAAAGACAGTCCGGTCTGTTCAATGTCTTCGACAGGAAGCTATATTGGCGCATTGCCTTGCTTGACTGTATATAGTGGATTGACAGGTAACGCTTGTGAGCAAGACTCTGATTGTAACACCAGCTTCTGTGCTCCGTGGGGTGTGTGTGCTGATCCGGATAGCTCTGCTCCGGTTGTGTCTTTTGTGAATGGTACTCCTGCGAATGGTTCTTCTCTCTCAGGTAATTCTTTTGTGGTGAATGTTTCTTCGAGTGACGCGAACGAGCATTATGTGGCTCTTGACCTGGATGGTTCGTTGCTGCTGCATTTGCGGATGGAGAACTATTCTGAGAGCTGCGAAAGTTCTTCTCACGCAAGCGTTTGTACGCCGAAGAATATTTCGAATGTGACTGGAAGGTTTGGGAACGCTTCGCTGTTCATGGCTAACTATTCTTATATGAACGTCTCGAATGAGTCGCTTTTTGACGTGACCGGAGATCTTACGCTCTCGGCTTGGATTAACCTGGATAGCTATGTTGACTACGCGAGGATTGTTGCGAAGTCGACTGAGACCAGGACTGCGCCGTACACGATTTATGGTTTGATGCTTGATACGAATAATCGGACGAGGTTTGAGCTTGCGAGTGGCGGTAAGCAGCATTTCGTGCAATCAGACGAGATGATTGATGTTTCTGAGTGGCACCACCTTGTCGCGACATTTGATGTGAGTAATCAGTCCATGAGGCTTTATCTGGATGGGGTGCTATCGAACGACACGATCCTGAACTCGACTGGAGGAATCGAGACGGGTCTTTCAAACACTTCGATTGACACGAACGATGTTCCGGTGACGGTTGGGGCGTCCATGTATGATTTTGACTATTTTGATGGCCGGATCGACGAAGTACTCATCTTCAACCGGACGTTGAGCGGTGCTGAGGTGTTGTCGCTTTTTAACGCTTCTGCGAACCAGTACCTCAACAATTTCAGTGAAGTAGCGGACGGAAACCACACTATAACGGCCACCGCTGTTGACAGGCTTGGTTTTTTTAGCTCTGCGACTTTCACCTTTTATTCACTCACCCAAGGAAACTCTTGCAACGCTGACTCAGAGTGTGGCTCTGGCTTCTGTGTTGAGGGTATGTGCTGCGATTCTTCCTGTGATAGTTCGTGTCAGAGCTGTCTAGCTACTTACAATGGTGGTGCTAACGGTACCTGTGACTACATCGTGAGCGGTCTTGATCCTTACGGTGAGTGTTCCAGTAACTGTGATGGTTCAGGTGGCTGCATCTACGTTCCTCCAACTTCAAGCGGTGGTGGCAGCTCGGGTGGTGGTAGTGGTGATAGTATGGTGGATTGTTCGATCTTTGATACTTCTGAGGTTCAGTATTGCTATGATGGAGGTTATTGTGTGCCTTGCTCTTCTTTGGACGATCTCGAAGAAGAGGGTGTCGTTGGTGAGGATGATTTGGATTCTTTGGGTGACGGCGAAGAGGATGTTTCGGTCTTTGGCGGCGTTGGTGAGTCAGAGGACAATAGTTCGTCGTTTTGGTTTGCGGTTTCTGACTGGTTTGGCCAACTTTTTGGATCCAGGGAGAGTGAGCCGGCAGTGCTTGAGGAAGATGAGTCGAGTATGTGGGACGGTATTGGTGGCTGGTTGAGTAATATTTTTTCGTCGAATGTAGTGATGAGTGACAATCCAGGTTTTGGTGAAGAGGCTGGTGAGCTTGTTAAAGAACCGAACAAGGTAACGGCAAAAATTGTCGAGCCTATTAAGGAGACGTATCGTCAGAGTCCGTGGATTATTGTTGCGGGTCTTGCTGCAGTCATCCTAATCATTTTTTTGATCATCAGGTTTTGGCAATTGATCACGCTTCCCATAACGTTTTTGCTCGGTTTCGGTATTTACGGGGTAGCTGTGATTTTCCTGCTCTTTGTGGCTGCGGTTGCGTGGCTGTATTTGAGGTTTTGGAGGTGATAAAAAAAAGGAATGAACATCAGTAATAGAGTGCAAAATGGTTTGTTTAGCTGAAGGCCGGAAAGAGTGTCGACGCCTTTTTTTGCCCCGAGGTGAGCGAACATCGAGTACGGTCAGAAGCTTCAAAACTGTTGCGCTCAACAAATTTTTTTTATTTTTTTTCAAATTCCGATCATTCCGTGCCTTTTGGCCTGCCTGCCACCAACAAAATAAGCAAAGCCAACCTTTGTATGACTCGAACGTAAGCCGACATTTCCTCACCACCCCCTGTGAGTTCTTCAGGCTTCTGTCTTTTTTTTGGTCTGCAGGCGGCCGAAAAGCACAAAAAACATAACGAGGTGTTTATGCGTGAACGAAGCAACCAAAATATTAACAACAATAGCGATCCTGGCAGTGCTGTGCAGCGCTCAAGCAGCAGCGTTTAGCTGGCCGTGGCAAAGAACAGAACAACCTTCTGTTCCTGACGAAGAGCTGCTGAACGTGCATGATGCGCTCGCAGCAGTGAACGCAGACAAGCTTGCGACAACGGAACTCAAAATGTTTTCTGGAGAAGCGTTCTGTGTCTCAACAGAGAAGCGCGTAGAGTACGCTGGAGTGGCAGAAGACGGAACCGTCTACCTCCTAAAGGAAGAACCACAAAATTGCTGGAGCATAGAAACAAACGAGGCGTTCGCCCTAAAAGCCTATAATGAGTACAGGAACGGCAGGGAAGTCGCGAAGTGGGAAACCCTCAGAAACGTTGACATTCCGTGGAGGCTGTATAGAAGAATCTTCTTTGGCTAGTCACTTGGTTTGCTGTGCGGGAGACTTGGAATTGTCCTTCTTTTTTTATGAGAAGGCTTTTTCCTTGCTCCCAACATAAATTCTTTCACATTATGGTCACGATTATGAGTACAAAAACGATTTCTGTTAACAAAATAATGAGGCTTGCTTTTTCTCTTCGAACAATATTTTTGTGTCTCTTATAGGCTTGCTCAATATCATTTTTTTCTTTTCCATCATCACGCTCAACATCTTGGTTTATTAGCTTTTTTCCTATCTTTAGATAGTGGAATTTTGTTGAAATATAATTCAAAAGTATTAAGGCCATCGAGACGCAGCTCAGAACAACAACTATTGTTACAAGAAAGCTTCTTTTACCATAATTCATTAAGTTTATCAGCGAAAATACTGAAAGAATTATCCCATTGACTGTAATAATGGCGTTCCAAAGACCATAACTTGCCTCAGAAGTCTTATCCAAAAACCGCTTATCTGTTTCGCTCAAGTTCTTCGCCACAACCCACCAACAAACTAAAAAAATGGAAATTCGTCAGAATCAGACTCCAACTTGTAAGGATCAATACCGTTACTCTTCAAATACTGTGTGAGAATTAAAAGTGAGCTTTTGCAGAGCCGTTCGAACAGACCGACAGGATAGATAAGATATATCTCTTCTTTGCTCCTGTTCGCGTAGTTGTGGTAGCACGCCTCATCGCTACCCTCACCCATGCCTTCGCTTCCGCCGCCAGCGCGCCTCGCTTGGTGCACGAGGTTGTTCCTGTAACGGTACAGGATGTTTGCGTGCACACAACAATCTATAGCCTTTTCTTCTTCTTTTTCTGTTGCCAATTTCAGCAGGACTTCCGGCTTTTCGTCAACGTCCCTTGCCGAAATCGTGTCACCAAAACCAGTTTTGAGCCTTTCTGTTTTTCCGGAAACGTAGTTCGCAAGACCTCCGCTCAATGCCTTTGCTTGAAGCTTTTTCTCAAGAAAGACGAGGCTGACAAGTTTTCCAACGTCCCAGTTGGCACACTCTTTTAGGAAGTTGGTGACACGCTCCCTATTACCAGTTTTTTGGCAACTTGATTGATGGAATCTAATGCTAGAGAAATAGTCCAACAAAGAAACATACGAGATCTTCTTATAGAGAGGAACATCACTTGTTTGGCCCGATCCACGAACTGAGGTCAACGAACTAATGATCTCGATCTGCTTTGTAAAAAAATCTTTATATTCATCAGTTATCATTGCTTAACCAAAAAATTATAATTTAGTCAACGTTTTATTCATGGAGAATGTTATCAGTTCTTTGTTCTATGCTTTTCTTCATTTTTCCAAGAATCACTAGGTAGTCTTGTCTTAAGAAAGTGTCGAAGTCTTTAGACGTAATAAATTCAGGGTTTCCAAGGGCTTCGTATTGTAATATCATTGCATCAATGATTTTTCTTATTTCTGGATCAAAATACAGCATATTCTTCTTCACAGATTTGAAGATATTGCTTTCCATCAGTTTTGTATACTCTTTCTCTGGCTCAGAAGGGGGCCAGTACAGATAAGCATGATCTATGAATTGGTATAGTTGGTTATATGCTTTGAAAATGTCTGACTCATAAATTTTCAGTCGTTCCATTTTTCTTTGTGATCGATTATTGATCCAGCCACTCAGAAGTATTCCACCTACTGATCCAACAAGGGGAAAGAATCCTGCCCAAAACCAGCTCTGCTGCCAAAATTGGTTCACGCTTCCTCCATGTCTTCAAAAAAGTCATCATCAGAAAAGTCGTATGTGGCTGTTAGCGGTGAAGAAGAGAAAGAATGGAAAATCTCAAGCCGGCAATAACTTATTTCTTTTCCCAATCGCTCTCGAACGTACAGATCTTCAGAGTCTACGATGCCGATTAGTTCGCGAGGTTCTTCAATGTTTCCGCACGGATCTATCTTGTTCGACCAGTCTATTTTCATCTTATTGTTTTTGCTATCGTAAGCTATGACCTTGTTTATGTACGCTTTCCTTTTTGATTTGTTGAAAACGGTGCAGCCGATGACGCACTTAGAATGATCTCTTTCTTTGAGTTCGGGGTGAACAATTCTGCTCGCGATAAGGACTTCGTCTGATTTCAGTTCCTTCCTAACCCTTCTTGATGACAAGTAGCTTATTATGGCTATCAAGAGAGCAATGCCTGCAATCATATTTGAGATAATATCAAGAAGTGTTTTTGTAGATTGATCACCCATTTCGCACTCATCTATTTTATTGAAAACTTCTTAATTATTTTTTCTTGCGCGCATCATCATTTTTCGGCAGACTCTTTTCTTGAGAAGGCTTCTCCCCCACCTCCGGAACGCTCTTCTGAGTTTGCTCCATTTCTTTGTGACGAATTATTTTTGTTTCGACTCGTTCAACAATGTTCGGCTCAAAAACCGTAAAATACAGTGTAACGCCTAAAGCAACTATTGTTCCAAAAATTGTGAGCAGCGTCAAAGTATGAGTGAGCAGCTTATCAGAAACCCATGCTTTAAGATCACTTATATCTTTTCTTACGTCAGCAACTCTCGCATCAACGTAGTACGTGGTTGTGTCGCTTATACTTTCTTGCTCTTTTTGTTGTTCTATCGTGGCTGTTGTCTGTTTTTCTGCGGAATCAGGCTCTATCGAGATCACGTTCCTGATCTCAACATTTATCGGAACAGCTTGCGTTACTCCCGTTGGAAAGCCTTCAGTCCCCCTCTTAATCCTTGTCTGAGCATCCCTTACAAGGCTTTCCCCAAACAGTTCGTTTTGCCTGCCTTGTCCTTTTTTCTTGTTGCTCACTGAACTATTCCCAGATACTGAGCCAGTTGTTGCTCTATACCAACACTCATGTCAAGAAGCGCGTTGACCGCACTTTTAAAGCTACCAAGATTTCCTATCGGCGTGTCAATGGAAGAACTGTCAATGTCAAACCCGTACCCATCACTTTCTATCTCGGGAATGCTGAACATCCCCCTTAACCACTGTTCATCAGGCTTCACCGGACCAATTTGATAAAACCCATCCTTGTGCGTGATCTGAACCCTCAAATCAGCCATTTCCTTGAAAAAAGGAAGTTTCTGCACAAGAAATCTTTCCTTAATATTGTTTTTAGCTTCCTCAAACGTCACTCCATCTTTCGGCCGCATAACACTTATGATCCGCACCCCAACCCTTTTCGCAACCTTAACATTCCCAAAGAAATTACTGTAAAGCGGCCACAAGGTCTTATTCAAATAATTTTTGAATTTGACGATGTTAACGTAATCCTCAAAGGCAATAGCCGTCCGGTGAAGATCGATGACGAAATCTCTCGTCGCCCTATCTTTATTATCAAGAAACACAATATTTGATTGCTGCACGTTCCAGTGAGGCAGTTCCACTTTTATTTCTGGATGAATCTTGTTAATTATCTCCCCTTTCTTATCTAATATGTCAGTGAAAGGCTCGTACCTGACCTCAACAATGAATCTTGACTTTATTCTTTTGCTTTCGAGAGGGTCTTTCATGGCGACGCAGTTCCCCAGTTTTTTGGTTTATGGAGAAATTAAATTAGGTATCTCTGTATTCTGTTTTTATTTGTTTGTATAGAATTATTGGTTTTTACGCAATAACAAATTTTCTGCCATGATAGAAGGCCCCTCCTCAACACAAAAAAAGAGGCCCAATCAAGGGCCTCCCTCCAGGTATTGCCAATTATTTATTTGTAAAAAAATCTTAGCGGATAGTCATCATCATCATCTTTTTTGTTTTTTCTGAGCAGGCTGGGCGGTTGCAAGCAGGTTGGAGTGTGGTGTTCCTTGTAGAGGTGCGGACTTCCGCAGTATTCGCAGTACGGGTTATCTCCGTGGCAATAAGGACAATATTTCGGGTCGTTTCTGTAGTCGAATGGCATGGCTTTTCTCCTTTCAATGGTTTCCCATTTGTTCAATTGAAAATTGCCGAATTAGCCAACATTCCTATTTTTCATTCTGTATCGGCTCCTGTCAACAGAAACATTACTGTTATTTCTGTTTCTTTATTCGTACTTGTCGGCTGATCGCGTCGTGAGCGTCTTTTCCGATGCGTCCGTCTTCAAGCATTTCGTCGGCGAGCATTTGTGCTTCTTCTGGCCCGATCTCGTCAATCCTTTCCCTTAACCTATCCTTCAATTCGATTGCGTCTATGTTTCCTGCCTGCAACAAATCATTATCCTCACTGATATCGGCGAGGTGGTCTGGTGTGAGGCCGACTGAGGCGAGGCCTGCGCGAGTGGCAGCTTTCGCGCTTTCTTTTTGGATTTCGTATTGCCTGATTTCCCATTCTGTGTCGCTGATTTCGCCTGCGTCGTACTCATCGCTGATTTGCTGGTCTTTTTCGAGAATGTCTTCTGCTTTCTCGATGTGGATGTCTCGTAGCTCGTCATCGTCGATTTCCCGAAGATCGTTTTTCCACGAGACTTCTGGCAGTTCTTGTGCGGCTTCGTAGAAGCCTTCGTGGCTCACCAAACCATCCTGCTCAAGTCCTTCTTCGGCATCAAAGAACTCGTCCTCGTCTTCGAGGTCTTCCAGGTACATGTCTTCGTCGTATCGCATCACCAACCCTCCTATTCTTGGTGTGATCCGTTGCATTTTGGGCAGATGTCTTCACGGAATATTTCTCCGTCTGCGTGTTCACTCCAATGGATATCCCACCCTTTCCCAGTAAGAACCTCGGTTATCCAATCTTTATCTATTTCTCCACATACTATCGGATTGGCCGATATGTTCTCGGTGGTAATTCTGCATTCGCTGCAAAGGACTTTGATTGAAAGCAGGGCCATGACTATTCCTCCTCTCCGCGCTTCTCATTTTTCATTTGGTTTATTCTCTTGTTGATCTTCATTAGACACTTTGGGCAGGTATCCAGTCGCTGGTCTTCTCCGATCATTTCCACAGCCCACCCCCTGTCGATCATCTCATAGTCAATAAATGCTTGGTCGATTTCGTGCTCCATATTGTCTGAAGCGTGAAATGTTTGGATGGTTTCTCTGCAATTGTCACAGATTGCTCGAACTGTCAGGATCATGCCAATTCCTCCTTTTTCTGGGGTTTCTATCAAGTAAAGTCCTCAAGGGAAGGAAAACGTGCAGTGTGTTCTGAAAATAAATTGGAAGAAAGGTGTGTGAGGCAGGATAAGTCCCCGAAATCAGAAGAGAATAAAATTTGAAGGGAAAAACGAACATTCAATAAAAAGAACGTAATACCTGACAATACATCTAAATATATAGTGTATCACCGCAATATTTATATAGTAGTAGGACATTATAGTATCAATGAAATCAATCTTGGAAAACAAGACAGCAGATATATAAAAATGTTGGATCAGGGGGGCTTTGATCCCCCCTCCTTATAATTACAAAGTAAATAGGCCGTGAAACACCGGTCAGAAGGTATCAAGCATGAAAACAACAAATACGCATCTGCAACTGATGATTACGCTGGTATGTGTTCTTCTTCTCATTGGCTGCAATCCAAACAAGATTGTTGGAAAAGATGGAGAATATTTAATTACCCACGACGGCAAAAAGATCTGCGATGTGGCTTATACACAAGTAATTTTTGAAAAAAAACACGGCTACTTCATATTTGGAAACTTTGGTCCCCCACGTAACCTATCTGAAGAATACTTTCATAATGGAAGAAGTAACTTCTCTCCCGAAGGGCTAATTGAATTTTGTCGCGACCAAATAAAACAGGATGTTGCGGTATGCGATGAAGTTGAAGCGAAAGTACGTCTCCCTTGTTCATGGTGCGCCAGGATCACAAAAGACTTTGAAGTGATTGATGAAAACAGATCCTGTTTAGACAATACAACAATATCCTGGATAGAAAATCAGAAACACTAAAAACATGATCGAAAGACCTCAGAAGGATAAAAAACTGAACTTGATTCTACCAAATCTCGTTCTTTTTCTTTCTTTGGCTCGATAACAAACAAGAAAAGGTGAAATGAAGTGGTGCAAATACAGCCAGATCTTCCAGATGATGTAGACCAAGCTCTCTCTATGCACAAGGTAAGATACAAATTCGAAACAAAAGCAGAGGCACTTGTCGACGTTCTCAAACGCTTCTTTGCGGAAGAAGACTATGACTATTTCCTGAAAGCAAACGAGGAGATCAAGAAAGCAGACATTCCGGAGTACCTGAATCACTTGGATAAAGGTGTTCGCAAAACTCCAAAGTTCAAAAAGAAGGGTGCACGTTAGATGTTTGACCTAAATAAAGCAGTCAATGGTGGAAAAGTGCATGATTATGAGTCTTTTATGCGTTGGTTTGCTAAAGAATGGATAAAATACAATGGGTTTCCAAGAGGTTTTTCTTAGATGAAACTACAAAAAATAATAGCAATTTTTCGTGAAGGGGATTTCCCAGTAGGATATGCCATTTGTATCATTGGGTATACAATATTTGGTATAAGCTTGATAAATAGTCATTCTTTTGATTATTTTTCAAAACCATCTTCGTGGTTTGTTTTATCAGTGATTGTTACAAGTATAGGTTCTTACATTTGGGTAAAAGGTGTCAGCCAAAAAAGGAGAGGGAGGTGCATAGCCGATGCCAGCTAAAAATAGTCGTGGCATAAAAAATAAGTGGTGTCCGATTGGATGCGGGAAAAGTATGGAATACCATATTTATACTCACAAATACCAATGTCAAAAATGCGGAGAAACCATGTCAAAAAGACAACTTGAAGAAGCGAACGCTTCCACAAAAGAGGATTCGTAGACGATGGCTGAAGAAAAAGAGATAAAGATCAGCTTACTCAATGATTTGATCAGGAGACTTTCCTCTCAACAAGAAGATACATTTTTCCCTCTTGCAGGACAGGAATATCGTAATAACATAATCAGAATGCTTGAACATACCAAAAAAGAAATAGAAGAATCTGACGCTTTCAACAAAGAAGGAGGTCGCACTTGATGCCGATCATTTTCCGGAGGGGGAGGGAGCTTAATCCATGCGTGGGTGAAACGGGTGTAATCCCCGCCTCCCCCATTACTAATAAACATGAGGAAGGTGCAGAGTAGATGGTAGCATTTTCAGAAGAACTAAGTCTTGAATGGTCTGAATTGCGTAAATCGATGAAGGAAGAAAGGGTCGCTTTTGACCAAAGTTACAGAGACAGGAATCCAGGTCATGATTGCGAGTCGAAAGTCTATGCTTATAATGGGGAATGGTTCTGTAATCATTTAGCCCGGGCTCGGAATAGGCATTTCAAGAAGAAGATTGATCGGATAGAAGAAATTCTATGTTCAATGGTACATAAACCATTGGGAGAAAGATCACGAACTATAAAACAGGAGGGACATTCGTAAACGATGAGATGTGAGTTTAATGATCCACAATGCAATGAAGAAGCAACAAATAAAATGAGATTGGTATATGGAAGTATGAATGTGTTTCAGACTCCTCTTCGTATCGGTGATAGAACTCCCGGAAAAGTTGCGGTATGCAGGAAACATAGAGAACACCTTATGACAGATTCAGAGATAAGATATGCCGATGAAGGAGAACTAACTAATGAAGACATCAAGTTCTTCATCAAAAATCCAATAAATAAATCGAAAGCGAACGCTTCCGAAGATGAGGTGCGTGACTGATGAAGGTCATAATAGTACTAATGGTTACGGCTATTTTAGTAAGTGGTTGTACCAATATTTATATTCCGAAGTCTTATAATCTTTCGACAGTTAAAGAGTCAATGATTAAGGCATGTGAGCAAGAGTTTTGTAACACGACTTTGAAAGAAAATGAATATAAAATAAAAGTATATTGTTACTGTCCAGAAGGTAACGTGATTGAAACATTTGACAAAGAAAGTCGAATCTACAAAACGGAACAGATTTCAGAGGGGGTTAAACCTCATTTGTCCTTATTGCAATAATGAAAGCAGTTCGCAATTCCTCTCAAGACAAGGATAGAGGTGCAAAATAGATGTCGATGAGCGATCCACCAATAGAAATAAAGTCTGAGGAAAAGTGTCAAAGACTTTACTGTGATCTTCCCAGAAAAAGTGGCGATTATTATTGTAAGCTACACCGGAAGGAATCAAACATTGAAAGATATAAGTCCATTGGAGCAATGTTCGCAGGAATCGGTTTAGGGATTTCCTTTGTTATATTTGTCATTTTCGTTGTCACAACTTCAATACAGGAGATAATCAGTGACCCAAACATTCCAACAGAGGCACTCGATAAAGTATGTCAGAGAGTTTATGGCCCGCAACACTACTATGAAGATATTGATACCAACAACAATGAAATAATCTGTATTTCAAAGATAATTGCGAACGTTTCCGACAAAGAGGTGCGTGATTAATGTCAGATGAAAAAATATGGTCAAAGATCCATAAGGAAAGGATGGAAGAATTGGAGCATTTTGAAGCAATAGGCCCACTGATGCTTAACGACAAAGGAAAAGACAGAATGATTTTCTTGCTCGAAGAAGACAGAAAAGAACGAAAAGTCAAAAATGAAATGGGGGGGCGTCCGTAGGAAGAATGGCAAGAAGAAAGCCTTTGTTTGAGCCGATCACTTCCTACAGGAAGGTGGTGCGGTGCGAGGCGTGCGGCAGACGCATCGAGGTAAATAACCTGAATCAGAGGTTTTGTGTTGCGTGCGGTTCCCGCAGTAAGCATTCGAGAATAGTTGAGGCATAGAGGACTGATATGAGTGAAAATCAAGATAGGATACGAATTAGGAACTGGAAAAAGAGTAGACATTAACGCGTCGCATCTGATCGTGACTGGTGTGACCCAGCTCTCCGGGAAGACGACAACGCTTGAGGCATTGATAAAGAGATCTGGCCTGAAAGCGATCGTGTTCAAAACAAAAATCGGAGAAAAATCATTCAATGATGGTACCGAAATAACCCCGTTTTTTAGGGACAGAAGCGACTACGACTTCGTCAAGAGTCTGATTGAGGCATACACCAAAGAAAAACTGCACATAGAAAAAGGCACGCTCATGAGGCTCTGCAAAGGAGCGGCGAGCCTTGTCGAGATAAAGAAGCGAGTTGACGAAGCTCTCGCAGAAGGCAAGCTGCGAGGACTCAAAGAAGAGATCCACACGAGACTGCAACACTACCTCGAAAACCTCATTCCACAAATACAGTACGCCAACCTCTCAAAGACCCTGAGCGTGTACGAAGGCATAAACATCATGAACCTGGAACGCTTCAGCGAAGAAGCACAGTCCCTCATCATCCAGTCTGTCGCCGACGAAGTCCTCAAGACCATGAAGGGTGTCGTGCTCGTCATTCCCGAGGCATGGAAGTTCATTCCCCAAAAATACAACAATCCATGCAAGAGAGTCGTTGAAAGCTATATCAGGCAGGGAGCAACAAACAACAATTTCATTTTCATCGACAGCCAGGACATGGCCGGAGTGGACAAGATTCCCCTCAAGCAGGTCTCCACGTGGATTCTTGGCTACCAGTCGGAACGAAACGAAGTTAAGCACACGCTCGATCAGATCGCTCTCCCAAAAAAGATGAAGCCAAAGGAGGACGAGATCATGAACCTCAAGACCGGCCACTTCATCATTTCCAGCTATTCCGGAGTCACGAAAGTTTATGTGCAGCCAGCCTGGATGACCGACGAAGAAGCAAAGGCGATCGCTAAAGGAGAACAAGAAGTAGACGACGTGGAGACACCAAGCAACCTCACTCCTTCCTCGGCCGCACCGCAGCCATTCAAGCAAGAAGGCGTCGAGGTCAGGTTTGACGACAGTAAGATCAGGAAGCAAATGATAGAGTTGAGGCAGGACTTTTTCAACAAAATAGAGGAAATACAGACGGCAATACAAAACGCGTACAGCGAGATATACAACCTCAAATCCAGAAACCAGGAAGTTGACGTTGACGAAGTGGTGAGCCTTGTTCTCCAAAAGATTCCGGCAAGCAAGCCAGCACTGCCAAACAACCAAAACGCGGCGGTACCGTTGAACAAGGAAGAGATCATCTCGGAAGTGCTCACGCGAATGCCAAAAGGAGTAGGAGGCACAACTTACGAGGTCGCCCCTCTCGAAAAAATCAGGAAAGACTTCCTGCAGGAAGCCAAAGAAAAAATCCTTGCCGACATAAGTTCCTTATCAGAAAACGCAAAACGCTTAATGAAATATCTTGAAGCGAAAGAAAAAGGAGTGAAGGCTGCTGAGATCGAAGAAAAATGTTTCTTTATGAAGCACGGTGGGGCATCGGCAAAGAAGGTCTCGGAGGCATCGCTGGAACTGAGAGGGTTCGGCCTGTCAAGAAAAGATACTTCAGGATCACATTATGGTGAACTCAAAAAACGAATCAGCGAGCTACTCACAAACCACGGAGCAACAGAGCAAGAGATCACCCAAGTCTATGACCATGTATTGATGGAGCTTATTTAGATGTCTTACAGTTTCGCTAACCCTTTACTTTTTCAGTATTTTGAGGTAGGTTTTTTGCGTCAAACTTCTTTAGTTTAACAGGAAGGACCTTTTTTTATTGGCTGATAGCCCTTACCAACTTCGCTACTGGAATTTAATGAAGGAACTTAAAGTTCACGTCATTTATCTCCATAATTATGCGGCTCAGTCAGAATGGAGAGATAAGGCAGTAAATATTTTTTTGGCTATTACTTCGAGCAGCAGCATCGCTGCGTGGGCGATTTGGCAAAGGTATCAATTAGTATGGGCGATAATTATCGCATTGTCACAAGTCGTAACAGCAATCAAACCATTCTTGCCTTATAAACAAAGGATGAAATCAATCAGTGAACTTAACGACCACATTCAGGAGCTATCTCTAGAGTGTGAAAAAAACTGGTTCGAAGTAGCTGAAGGTGAGTTAACAGAAAAGGAAATTCATGATCTCGCTATAGACATAAAAAATAAGTCGTTGATAGCTCAACAAAAGTGTCTAAAAACAATGGTACTTCCTAAAAAAAGTGATATATTGAGAAAGGCCGAAAAGGAAGCAGATCTATACTTCCAAAACAATTACTATATAGGGGAAAAATAATGAGCAAAAACGCCAACAAATCAACAGGTTCCAAGGAAAGCATTAATATTCACATTCCACTAGGGGAAAGCGTTAATATAAATGACGGAAGATCTCTTCCAACAACCAGCACAACAACGCCGATGCCACAGGTTAAACCACCTAAAAAAAGCAAATAAGTTGTTGAGTAGTCCGCCCTTGAAGTGTCAATTGTTTAGTTTTTATTGCAAAGGTTTGAGAGCGTGAATTCGCATGGTTGTGGATGATTTTCATCTCCGTATTTTTTGTCCACTTCTGGAGTGCAGCCGGCGTCTTCAAGTAAGGCCTTTTTTCCGTCTTTGGTGCATACTAAGACGATGACGTTCCGGTCTTGTCTCTTTATGCTGACCTTGTAATCCTTGAATTCTTCAAGAAGTTTAGGGTCTTGCTTGGTTGCCAGTATGAGAAGGTCTTGATCGCTTATGTCGGTGGGAGGGTTATCGTAACGAACAGTTCCTTGGACATCAGCCGTGAGCATTACGAGCTGGCCGGCCAGCTTCTCCATTCTGTAGTCTTCTCCAGAATGCAGATGGACGCAGCCAACAATGAGCAAAACCAAAAAAATTGGGGCTGTTCTGCGAATGAGAGTAAATCGTTTCATGCCGGGATACTCCAAAAAACTAAGTCATTAAATTGTCCTGTGTCCAAGTTCCAGTTTCCTGTCTGCGCTAAATGGGTCTCGTCACCATTTACTGCTTGCACGACCTTCAACCATGTATCCCCAACGTTTTTGACTGCTCTGTCAAATATTGTTTCATAGGTCTGACGCTGTCCCCATGGGACTGCGAGATTTTCGAGGTACTGATTATCTACCTCATCCAAGAGCGGATACACTAAGCCCATATCTGCTGCGACGTGCCGCGCAAAAGGAACCAAACGTCCCCCTTCTTCAACAATATTGTCTATCATGAACTTGAACCTGCCGTGCCACTGATTTATGTTCGGCTCATTGACTGCGTACTCGTCAGGATAGACATCTTTGAACATGGCCCTCCAGAGTTCCTCAATCTCCGGGTCTAAAAGGCTTTCGTCTGAAGCACAGCACGTGCCGATATGCGCCCTCAAATACTCTGATGTTGCGATTTCTAAATTCATCTTTTCGTGAAACACCCAAACGTCCTGGTTCATCTCACAAACTCTGTGATCTCTCTTGTGCTCTGCGTATGACCCCACTTTAAGTTCAACCACAGGATGCACGGTGCAGTCCATGGTTACGTGTGCGGTGTAGCCCAACAGCCAAGAAAGACATTTCCGCCGTTTCTCGTCGCCCATTTCTCTGACATATCTGACGCCGGAACGAACCATGTCCATAGTTCGCGAGTAATGCATATCATCAGACCATTTTTTGGCCTCACCACTAAGCGCCAGGTACGGGTAATCCGGGCTTACAGCTCCAAGCTCGCAAAACTTGAGATAATGCAAAACCGCAGAGATCACTTCATCTGGAAACCCGACAATATCTTCTAGTTGTCTCGATAGCACATTCACTAAGGTCATGTGGGCATAAGCAGCAGGCATTTGCTAGCTCCCATCCTGTTTTCTTCGATATTTTTGGATAAATCTAAAGTTTACGATGACAGACTTTATTATACGGAGAATATTTCGTCAAGTTACTAAAGCTGCTTCAAGCATTACTGCCTTTTCCGCTATTTCCTGAAACACGAATCAAAAAATATTTAAATGAGCAACATTTACACATTCGTGTAAATGCACAATTCCACAAAAATGATAGGGCCATTAAGCTTTAAGGATATTTGTTTTTGGATCTATTCTGAGTTCATGGCTACTTTCAGACCTGAACCATATTTTCATGTGTGTCAGAATTTCAGGTTTGCTTTTGGCCTTCCAATGAGGTGGCACACTATTTATGAAAAATTCATTCCTGAAGAACTAGGTAAGAAAAATTCAAAATGATTGTTGTTGCTGTTGCGAATCAGAAGGGGGGTGTTGGGAAGACGACGCTTTCGTTTAACCTCTCACAAATCCTTTCAAAAAAATACAAAGTATTGGCTATCGATAATGATCCGCAGGGCAACCTCACGAGCTCGTTTTTGGACGAAAGCACTCCTTTGGAGGCTGACATTATTCGTGCGTACGAAAGAGAGTCGCTCGTGACGCAGAAGGTTTCTGAGAACTTGGATTTGGCCGGCTCTACCCTTCAGCTCGCGCGAGTCGCGGAAAGCAGTTTTGACATCATTTTCTGCCTCAAGGAAGCCCTCAAAGCAGTGCAGGACCAGTATGATTTTTGCGTGATCGATTGCCTCCCATCGTTTGGGTATTTGCATATGGCTGCGCTTAACGCTGCTGACTATGTCCTTATTCCGATTAAGGCTGCTCCTTACGCTCTTTCCGGCGTTTCTGACTTGTTTGACACCATCCAAAAAGTCAAAAATCGTGGCCTCAACGAGCGCCTGGAAGTTTTGGGGATAGTGATCAACCTGGTTGACGGCCGAAAGCCGGTACTCGAAAGAGAGATGGAGGCATCCCTTCGGGAAGCCTACAAAGACCTCGTGTTTGTTTCCAGAATTAGGAAGCGCGTGAAGGTCGAGGAAAGCCCTGCCCTGCAGAAAGCAATCACGGAGCACGACCCAAAGGGAGATTCTGCCAAAGAATTCACGCAGGTCTGCGAAGAAATGCTCAAAAGACTCAAAAAGAAGTTACCATGAGAAAGACTGTGCTGTCCGGAATCATTTTTAGCTTTGGTCTTGCTGCCAGCGTAGCAGGATTAGTGGCAAACACCAGAATCCCAGTGATGCTCTATTATGGCGGCTGCCTCGTTATAAACAGCGTTGGGTATTGTGTTTCAGCTTATGAGTTGGGGAAAAACTAAGAATGGATGTCAACAAACTGTTGAAGGAAGTTTACAATGATTTTGGTGAAAGTATTTTACTCTGGAGACATATTGAGGGCGCAAAATACAGCATAAAATGGCATTTCAAGAAGCCAAAAAAAGAGATCGTTAAAGCATTGCAACCTCTGTATATGGGTTTTCCTAGCCAGTTGAGAGACGCAATCACGCTATGCGAGAATAACGGGTATTACATTCCAATGTGGCATTTGCATAAGGCTATAGAGAAGGAAATATGGAAACAAGACCATGAAGGTTAAAGATTTTGACGGGTTTGGAGAATGGATTGTGAAGAGGTTGAGCCTCAAAAATGCTGATCTCTTAATTGCGGCTGTCTTAATCGTGATCTTGTTGCTTGTGTGGGACTATGCTGGATTCAAAGAATTATTTGGGCACATCATTAACATAGTTTTTCCGAACAGTTATGGAGTTCCAAGAACGAGAGTGTTGGCTGACCGGTACGTGCTTATTCCGATCGTTTTTTGTTTAGGCTACTTCCACGGGTATTTGAAATACGGATCAAAGAAGTCAGGCTCAGAGGTGTAATGTAAGATGGAGAAAGGATTATTCAGTAAGAAAGGCAAAAGCATTCTGTCTAAGAAGCCTAAAAGCATGTCAGAACTCATGACGGACCGGGAACCGCTCCGACCGCCGAAAAAGCCGGGAAGCGAGGTGCTTGGTCGGCTGCACTGCCAAATCAGGCAAGACCTGGTCACAAGGATTGATGAAGCGATTTTTGAGTCGAAAAAAGACCTGCAAACCAGGAAGCTCACGAAACGGACCATTGTGGAAGAAGCTTTGGAAGAGTATTTCAAGAAAAGAAGTTAAAGGAAGTCGATGTGGCGCTCTCCTTTCTCGTAGCGTCTCCGGTACCAGTCCGTCGCCGTTGGATTAGGATCGATGTCGAGAGAGTCTATGTTTCTCTTTTCGTTCGATACTTTTTCTTTGTTCATATTCGAAGGAATTCAACCCAACCAAAGAAATACATAACTATGCTGCTTAATATATTTTTTGGTTGAGGGGAGGCCGCGTGGGGCCTCCCTATGGGCTAGTTCATTACTATTTTTCTTCTTGGCCTCGCCAGCAGCTCTTCCATAGAAGAGTCAATCTGAGCCATGCCATCGTGAATAGTTCCGCGCAGGCGATTGCTGTTCCGAATCACGTCCGGGTTTGCGCCGGCCAAAACTTCCTGAGCCTTGTTCACGAGTCCTGCGAGTGCTTCGTCGTTGAAGATGTTTCTTTGCTTGAAGGTCTCGAAGTACTCATAAAAGCTGTTCACGGTCGCGTTCTTAAACACCTTCGGCTTACCGGTCTCGGAGTCAGTGAAGCGGTCGCAGATGCGTTCGACGAGTCCGCCGAACTCTTCGCGAAGGCTTTGGACAGCGAGCTCGCGGGCTTCTTCCATAGTCTCCAAAAACTTCTGTTTTTCGCGCTCATAGATTTCTGGCGAGAGCACGCCGAACCTGCCGTTTGGGACGTCCAGGTTGATGAAACGCCACACAAAGCTGAAGCGCTCCCGGACGTCAACCGGGTAGTCCAGTTCGCTGAACAAGTCACCTAAATAAGCGATGGCTGACGATCTCAGGCTGTCGTATTCTGAGACAAACTTGCCAACTTTGTCCACGAAGTCTGTTCTGAATTCATTCAGGCGCTCATCTACTCCTGCGATGAGGTCTTTTGGTACGAACACCATGCCGTTGATAGGAAACGGCAAACTCACGCCAGCAAGGTAGGTTCTGGCGGCGTTTCCGCTTTTCTGTATTGGCTTGAGGGCGCACGGGTCCACAAGCTTTTTGGTGGCGGTAAGCCATTCGTGGTTGCTCGTCATTTCCGCGATCTTTGCTTTGTCGATCTTTTTGGTTGCTCTCCACATGCACACGGTTAGCTGCACGACGCACCCTTTTTCAAAAATATTCTCCATGACTATTTTCCTTTCGGTTTTTGGTCAAAAAAAGAGGGCCGTCTCGCTGTCCGAGCGGCCCCAGTTGGTAGTATTTCTTTATAGCTTTACGGTGGTTTTCTGTTATCCGCAGAGCGCCAAATACTTCTTCACTTCCTGCTTTTGTTCCTGGTAGTACGCGGGAGTCAAAGCTTTGCTGAGTTCTTTTCCGAGCACGTCCTTGAGGAACTGGCTTTCGGCAACGCAACTCTTTCCTTTGAAACCTTTGGTCTCGATCTTGATTTCTCCCTCGTTTGAGATGTCCACAATGATTTCCTTCATTTGTCTAAGCCTCCTGGATTCTGACGTGCAGGCGCACGCCCGTCTTTGTCTGTTTCTCGATGACCGAGTAACCTTTTCTGCGTGCCTCGCTGCGCGTCTTCTCAACAGCGTAGGCTTGCTTGAGGAGACCACCTGCTGGCCCGACGGCTTTAACGAGTCCCTGGTCAAAGTAGTCACAGCGCAGCTCGAAATGTCCGTTGATCTTGATGACGCCAACGTCGTAGGACGCGTTCGGCACCCGGATGGCGTGGTCGCACTGCGCTGGCTTGCCGTACCACTTGAACTCTTTCTGGCCGCTCATGAACGTCATGCCGAGGCGCTCGCACGCCATGCTGAGCACTCCGAGGTCTTTTACTTCCAGCTCGATTTTTGAGATGTGGCTCATGCCCGAATCCTCCTCACGCCCGTTTCCGTGGCTTCTTGTTGCGTGTTGGCTTTTCTGGCCCGAGTCTGCGCCCACTGCCGAAGCGCGGTAATCTCTTCCTTCATGGTCCGCGCAAGCGGCACAATGCTCTCGAACGCCGGTTCCAGTCCGTCGAAGAGCGAGTCTTTGGCGAGTTGCTCGATTTCCGCGCCTGTCCAGGATTTGAGCTTTTCCGCGTACTCGCCGGGAATCCCGGCGTTGTAGCGCCGATTCATGATCTCGATGATCTGTTCGCGCTCGCTCGGCGAAGGGAGGTCCACAAAAAACATGGCGTCGAACCTGCCGGCACGCATGAACTCCGGAGGCAATTCAGCGATGTTGTTGGCGGTCGCCATCACGAGAATCGGGCTTGTGGTTTCCTGCATCCACGTCAAAAAGTGACCGAACATCGATGACGTGGTTCCTGCGTCGCTTGTTCCGCTGCTTTTGACGCCCGCAAAAGATTTGTCGATCTCGTCCAGCCACACGACAGCGCGGCCGAAGGCGTCGATCGTTGCCGTTGCCTGCCTCATCTTTCTCTCGCTCTCACCAACCAGGCTCCCCTTCAAGGAAGAGATGTCGAGGCGAATAAGCGGCCAACCGAGCAGTGACGCTGCAGCTTTGCAGGACAAGCTTTTTCCGGTTCCAGGAATCCCAACCAGCAGCAAGGCTTTCAGTTTCGGCAAGTGTTCGCCTCCCGGCTCGAATGCTTGCTTGCGGTTCGCGACGTACTGCTTGAATTGGTCGAGGCCGCCAACGTCTTCGACTCTGGCTGGCGGCCAGAACTCCATCAGTCCTGTTCTCTTAATCATCTGCATCTTTTGCTCAGTGATGGTTCGCGAACAAAACCTGCCCTTCTCGACAAGCGAGAGCGCGAACGCCGTTTCTGCTTCGAACTCTGTGAGGCCGAGAGCGGCTTCAACGCTTTCCCGGTTGGTTTGTACGCCGACGCTCTCTCCTAACTCTTTTTGGATGGAGAGCAGTTCTTCGTAGCTTGGGAGGTCGAAGTCGAGCATGGTGAAGTAGTTCTCGATCTCCACCGGCAAACTCGCCGCAGGCCCGACCATCACGAAGGTCGAGCTTTGCGCTTTCCAGACCTGCACGCTGTTCTGTATTTCCTGCAGGATCTCCACGGAAGTGAAGAAATGGTGAAAGTTTTGAACAAAAAAAACCGCGTTCTGTTGGCCGCACAGCCACTTCACTGCGCTAAGCGGGTCGAGCACGTCCTCAATCATGGTTCGGGTTTGCGGCTGTATGATGCCTCTCATGCAGTCCCAACAAAAGGTTTGCCACCCTTCGGGCCTAATTGAATTAATGGCTCGTTCTGGTTCGTTTGTTGCGATGTAGAGCGCCGGATATCCGGCCTTCAAATAGTTCGTGACGTCCATTCGCAAATCTCCTTTGTTTAGAGGTTGGTTATTTTTTGGATGTCCTTCGCTTTCCTGATCGACCAGTGTTCTTCGAGCTCGCAGTCCACTTCGAGGCCGTCAATGTTAAGCTTTTTAAGCTCTCTGAAGCTCATGTATCCCCATTCCCCCATCTCTGTGTCTCCGTTGAGTATGGCGTAGCCCCAGAACAGATCATCGCCGTCGAATTCCACCACAAACCAGTCACAAGAACCCATGAAAAGGTGTAAATGAATCAGTTTTTGTGCGAGCGGCGAGTTCTCGGTCTCGTACAGCCGCGGAATCCTACTAAGTCTTTCGTTTGATGGTTCATTCCACATGTTGTCACCTCCTTTAGAAGCCCAGGAAGAGCTTCCTGTGCTTTTCGACAGTCGCAGGAAGCGCGTCCTCAATAAGTTCAGTTAAGTCTTGGAGCGTCGCGTCAGGCTTTCCCTGCCGAAGCGCAGCGACGATGCTTACAAGCTTGAAGGCGTGTCGTTCGTCAAAGTTTTGCAGGAACACTTTTGCGAGTTCCAGCATTTGCGGATCACCAAATATCTCTCCCAAAACAAGCCTCTCCTTTCACCAAAAAAAATTGGCGGGAGAAGGTGTGTGTTCACCAAGTCCCGCCACCAAAAATGTTCAATCACGAAATTACTCAGAACGGGATATCGTCATCGCCCGGGTCGCCGCCAGGAGACCACTCCTTCACGCCGAACTCGCAGAACGCTTCGCGGCACAGCTCCGCAATCACCGGCAAGTCAGACGTTCGAAACGACGTCGTGGTCTTCCAGGCACCTTCAGAGTCCTTGTAGTTACGCTGCAGCGTCAGCGAGTGAAACGTTCCCTTGTTTCCTTCGTTTTCCCACACGCTCACAACAATGCCGTTCGCCCGAAATTTCTTCGCAGGCATTCTCTTTTCCTGATCTTCCATTGCCGTTCTCCTTTCCATTAGGGTTCAAAAAAATGTTTTGAAGCACTTCCTTGTGGCTGCGGTACTCGGCTATCGCGCGCAGATCTTTTCCGGAAGCTTTCTCGATATTTTCTGCTTCCATATGCAGGCCGACTACGGCAAGCGTCACGCACGCCGCAACGTGCGTAGACACGCGATTTTTGCCGAAGAATTCTTTGGCTTGTTCGCGCACCTCTGCCAGTTCTTCATCAAACCGCTTCTTCACTGTTGGTTCCTCCTTCCTACTTGGTTAAGTTCTGGCGAAACTGTTTCCGTGCAAAAAAAAGGGAGGGCGAAGCCCCTAAAAGGCCCCGCCCCCAGTTGTTGACCTGACCAAAAAAACGGTTGGTTTTTTGGTGGTCGTGGGTGCAAGTAGGTAAATGGTCAGCGTCCAGCTTTTCGCCGGACACGCCGACTACATAAAGTTGCTCTACGACGTCCCTACATAAAGTTTTCAGAGCTTACGGATGTTTTTGGTTTTGTTGTGGTTGGAAAGCCTACGAAGTTTCTTTAATCGTTGTCTGGCTGTTCCGAACCATCTCGGATGAGCATGGGTTGAAGTGATGCGAGGAAGTCTTTTGCGAGGTACGCCTGAACGTCGTCGAGCGCATTATTGCTGGCAAGATTTTCCTGAATCGTTCTGAGCGCGAGATCGTTTGTTGCGACCATGAAGCGGTGCGTCGCCAAAAAACTTTGCAGTGTCTGGATGTTCTTTTTGATGTTGCTTTTGCCGGTCTCAACCTGCACCGCAACAATGCCTGCCTGAGTGTGTGCGACGAGGTCGATGTCGTCCTTTTCGAGCACGGTTGTTCCGCCCAGGCGCTGCAATTCTTCCCGTATTTTTTGAAGGTAGTAGTTGTGTGTTGCTCCGCCGCGCGCCAAACCCTTCGGCCTCTTCAGGCCGTTCATGTCGAGCGCGTCAAGGCCGGCGTCGGTCAATTCAAAAAGTTTGTTTCTGTCTACGCGAACGCTCCGCACGAAACCTTTATCTGATAGTGATTGTTGGAGTTCGTTTCCGTCGCGCGGATTAAGACCCAACTTCTTGTACCTCCGCTCCACTCCAATAAGGGGATCAATGGCGATGTCTTCCAAGAGAATCGCTTCAGTGGGGGAGAGTGTTTCAAGACTTGAAAGGGTCTGAAAATCTTGTCTGGGAGGCGGAAAACCTTCATTTAGGGATGAAAGGAATGTAAACTTGGCCATGTGCTCACGAATATAGGTATCGTCTATTCTCCCTTTCTCTACGCCGATAAAGGGACAGTCAACGAGAAACGGAAAAGGCGTTCTCCCGCTTTTCACGATGGCCTGGCCGACCTTGAGCATCCCAAAGAAATCTTTTTGCTCATTCCCAACCAGCATCGAGTTCGATAGAGCGCTGATATCTTGTGCGAGGGACGTGGAAAACCCTATTTTCGTAAAACAGTTTCCGAGCGCTGAGACTGAGATTTTGTGCGGGTGCTGATCCAAAACAATCATGGCCTCACCAAGCTCGCGAATCTCTCTCATGATGACGTCAGTGATGTCTTCCTCTTTTCCGGTCTTCAGCAGGAGGTGGTGCGCTTCCTCAACCACACAAACATGTTTGAGTATTTCTCGTTCTGGCTGGCTCATGCGAAAGTGATAAATCCAGAGAAGCAGGCTTCCGATAATGAAGGTCTTGTCAGTGTCTGAAAGTCCGTCGAGTTCCAGGATGACGTTTTTTTGGAGAAGCTCCTCGATCGCGATCCTGTTTTGTGAGTTCACGACTTCGTTCATTCCCGGAAAACAGATACTGTTCAGAGTTCGCTTACTGGACATGTGCCACAGCATCTCCCTACCTTTTCTTCTCTGCTTTTCAAGGCGCGCCTTCATTTCCTGAAACGTTGGAGTGTCCATTTCCGACATCAACACGTCGCTCGCTCCCGGACCTAGCAAATAGGCTTTTTCCATGATCTCGATGAGCTTCTTTTTCCACACATGCCCCTCAACTCCGGGAGGCGCAAGTTTTGGGTTGAAGGTGAATTGGCTTGCGTCGCGGCCAACCGTAAAAATGAGAATCTCTTTATCCTTGAAGTCTGGGTGTGTGAGGATGTCGCGGTAGTTTCGTTTCCAGTCAAAAATCAGGAAAGGAATCTGCTGGTGAACGAACTGGCGGAGAAGGTTCATGCAGAGGACGGTTTTTCCGCTTCCGGTCTGGCCAAAAATTCCAACGTGTCTTAGCAACTCATCTTTTCGTATGCCGAAGCCAGCAAGTTTTTTGTTGCAGTAGTTGACGGTCCCAATCCCGATGTCTCCGGAACACATTTTCTGGTCTGGTGGTGGAAGGATGATTTCCTGCTCGTACCCAACACCTGTTTTTTTGAGGAAGAGCGTGTCAATGATGGTTTCTAGTTCTCGCTTTTCTCGCGGATCGTCCTCTAGCAAGTACGCTGTCCAGAGCCGCTTCAATGCGGCTTTCGGCATTACTGCGGAGAGTCTCCGCACTTTTTCTTGGACTGTTAGCATTGTATGAATTCTTTTTCGCACCAGCCTCCGCACACGCACGGGTAGTCTTCTTCGTTGTCTGACTGCGTGCGGTCGTGGTGATCCTCGATCTCGTGAATCACCCAATCGACAAGTTTTTGTGTTGGGCGAAATATTCTCGGATTATCTTTGGAAGCAGGATGCCTCACAAAATGGACACTCACCTTGTCGGGAAGCTTGCCGGTACACTGTTTTTCGAGGAGGGCGTATATTCCGAGCTGAAGCTTTATGTCTTTCGTGATCTCAGTCTTCTCTCCTGTCTTGTAATCCCTTACTTCAACGTTTTGCGGATCAGGATATCTTGCGTCGCGAATTCCCTGCACGCCAAAAGTGTGACAAACCTGTCGGGTCTCTGCTTGTGGCGGGCTTCTTCCTGCCCTCATCTCTTTCAGGAATACTTCGAGCCAGTTGAAGACCATGTCTCTGCACTCGTTATAGGTCTCAACGTATTTGGTGTTTGTCTCGCAGAGCCTGGAGAGTTCCGGCCGGCGCTCCAGCCAATGCTTTTGCAGGAACGTGAGCGCGAATCGTTTGAGTTCGTCTGTTTCTCGTTCAAGCATTTCCGGAAGGTAGGCTTTTGTGAAGTCTTCGATTGTTGAGTGGACCATGCTGCCGACGATGAGCGGAAGGCTTGGCCGAGTTTTGAGCTTCTTGATGTATCTTAGGAAATATTTTCTTGGGCAGCCCCACCGGAACCCGTCTCCTCGCTTGTACGCAAGAATGGATGACGGGCTCTGAATCCGCTTAAATCTCGAATTCATTCTTTCCGGTTTGTTCTCTCCATGAGGACAGTTACGAAGTGGCAGATGACTTTTTCGAGTTCATGATTTTCCAGAGCACACGCAAAACTGGTTGGCTCCTCATACAGCTTTTGAGCTTCTATCTTCATTGGTTCATACATAGTTTGCCTCCAACACCTCTTCCATTCCGCCCATGAGCGAAATCTTATCAACTATTGATTGGTAGTATTGCTGACTGTCCCTAAGCTCTTTTCCGAGCAAGGTCACGTCGCGAAAGTATGAGACTGTCTCCATGCGTTTCTCTTTTTCGAGGTCGATCTTCTTTTTTTCAACGTCCAGCCATTCGCGGCCTCGCGCGTATATCTTGTAGCCCATGTCGAACAGGAGGTTTTGGCAGCAGCACAGGTCGTATTCGAGGCGTCCAAGGTTCGATTCCCTGATCTCTTTACGAGCCTCAATAGCGCTCACCACGGCATCAATTCTTGTCCTTGCTCTTGCGAGCTTTGAGTCGAGAACGCTGTCCAGGGACGAGTTATCAGCATCCTGTGGCGCGCTGTAGGCGCTATTGAATGGGATGTACATGGTTGGCTTGGCAGCCTGGTAGGTGGGTGAATGCAGCTTGTAGAAATAAAACTCGTCTATGTTGCCCCTCATAAGTAGTAGATAATCTGTCTGAATATATAAAGCTTTCGGTAAGTTACCATTATTCAGTAACTAAAATACATCCATAAAACTGCACGTTTTTCCCCCAAACTATACCTAGTAGTTAAGAGCCAAAGAATTTGGCTGTCCGAATGGGACCCTCGATTCCTTAATTCACCTGAAAAAAATAATTTTGCACGGATTTGCCCCTACGCGAACTGATCTCTATAGGAAAGGAGAGTTCTGCCATGCCTCTATATGACGCACTCGCAAAAATCAGCCCGCTAACCATGCTCGGCGGACTCGGCGCAGCATTCGTCTTGTTCTTCTTCATCAAAAGAGACGCCAGATCAATAAAGATATTCCTATACGCTGCAGCCGCAGTATTTATCGTCTGGATGTTCAAGCACAAATATCCGTACAACTACACCGCATCAATCTTCACCACCATAGTGTTTCTGAGCTTCCTCGCATCCTTGCCGAAAATAATGAAGTACCTGATAACTAATCCCCCAATACAAGTAAATAATGCGCAAACAACAATCTTCAATACCGGAACGCAACAAACATTCAACCAACCTTTCAATGTGCCAATACCTCCACCATCATTTAGAACACTGCCTCTGACACCAATTATTGGAGTCTGGCACGGAACACCAGACATCAACAACGCGCACAGCATAGGAAGATACGGATGGATTCCGGGACCGAGAAAAGCCATAGGCACAGGAATCTATTTCGCTGACTACAACACCTCACTTCCTTACGCAAAAAATAAAGGAGCAATGATTAAAGCAACCATCAATATCATGCCACACGAGATCGTACACATCGATGACCTTTACCTCGGAGGCAACAAACCAGGAGGAGACACCATAACAAGAGACGCGTTGGCGAAAGGATACAAAGTCGTGACAGACGGAACAATGCACGTCGTCCTGGCTAGACAAACAGGCCGGCCGCAAATGATTCCGCACATACAAATTGAAGGAACTTACAAACCATAAACCCCAACCAAGGAGGAAGACTGATGTGCGACACAAGAAAAGAATCAGGGGACGTATGGAGCAAGATAGGTGGAATGTCATTGACGCAGTACTTCCCTGAGCACCTGACGAGCAGGATCAATCCCTCGATGGCGCAGCCAGGAAAGTGCCTCGTGCCGAACTGCAACCAGATGCTTACTCAACAACAGATCGCTGCAGGCCAGTACATGTGTCAACACTGCTTCGAAACCTTGACGACGAGCGGCCCGCACCACAACTGCCTGAGCTGCGGACAACCCCTGAATCGCCATCTCGTACAAAGCCAAGCAAGGATGCCGCGCGAACTCAAATTCAAGTTCCACCCCGGACAATGCCTCGACTACCACTGGGCGCTCGCAGGAAGAGTTCTCGGAACCAGCCACCAAAACATGGTTTACGCAGAGCAGGAGTATCACCAAAACCCGATGATTACGTTCGAGACCGGACAACAGAACCGTCTCCCTGAAGAGCTGAACAGCAACATTCTCAGACTGCCCTTCACAAAAATCAACTAACCAAACCGACCGGGGCCTTAATTGGCCCCAACCATTTTGAGGAGAAATTGATATGTTAGATCCTTTTGGAGCATTACCAGACTGGATGATGATCGTAGGATTCATGACGTTTCCCCTAGCATTCCTGGTAGCCTTCTTATGGGAATGTTTCAGAGGCAGAAACCGGAAACCGGAAAACGTGACATGGACACAATGGTTTTTTCGCGACGAACCAATGCCGGAACACGTCATTGAAAGAAGGAAGAGACGACAGAAACCGTTCTGGGTCGTGTGCGGAATAATCGCGATCCTAGGTTCAATATCGATGGCTGAGGAATTCGGCACAACAAAAGTCGTGCTCTTTTTGGTGATCGGCTTTCCTGGATTCATCGGTCTGTGTTTCTTGTCCGGCTATATCTATGAACGATTGCTAAACAGAAAACCAAGTCATAGAGGGAACTATCCGGTCTCTCGTTTCAAGAACGGTCACGACATTTTCGTGCCTGAAGAGCCTCCGAGAAGGCTCCCTGGAAACCGAAGCAAATGATTGACTTAGTGACTTATTCCTTTACACCATTACCCGCATAAACCCATTACAAACAGCATAAACCAATATCAACAAACTAAAAGCAACATAAACTCTCAAACTCAACAAATCATAAAATAACTAACCATCCCTCCAAATATCTCTCCAAGCAGCCTAAGCTGGCCAATACCAGGCCAGCGAGGGCTCGCAAGCCCGAGACCAAATCAATTCGATACGCGACCGCGTATCACCAAGACATCAACCAAACCAAAATCCATCAACACCAAGCAAAATATTTACAGAATCTTACCGAAAAATATTTATACAAGAATCTCCAACCAACCATACCGATTAAGCGAATACTTCAGCAACGCGAACCAAAACCCAAGCAGCCCTCATAAAGGGGCATAGTGTGAAGCCAACAATGAACCATTCACAGCCCAAAAAAATCGGGACTGCCACAGAGCAACAGCGAACAAAGACAAACCAGAAAGCACTCAAATCAAAAAAAACGTAGTGATCTGCGGGGCCTCCTCCAAGGCCCCCAAAACCTCTCCTCATTCTAAGAAACATTCAATCATGAAAAAGCAGCGAAGACCTGCTAAGAAGCTTCAGCTTCTGTCGGCACCGCCCGCAAACCAAGTCGCCATCAACGACACGTTTTCCGCAAAACGTGCAGCGACTCCCTTCAGAAACGTGAAGCGGAACATACGAAAACCTCACCCTAACCAGCCTCAGTCATGAGGCGGATTATGTTTCCGCCACGCCCCACCTGCACGCTCAACGAGTCCGACGTACCGTCGAACTTCCATCCTATGATGCAGCCACGACTCCGCATCTCCGGCAAGTTCAGCGAGCCGCAAATGCCGAACCAGCTCGGACACGAACTCGCTCTCCACAAGATCCCTGCAGCGCTCCCTGACATTCTCACGATCGTCTGAGGAAGAAATGCAGGAGTGCATGACAGCAAAATCTTCCACCTGCTCCAAGAGCTTCTGCTCGCGGTACTCTCGCCGATCAAACCGAAACCTGCCAACCATTTCTTCGAAGTCGTGCGTGTTAAACGCCGAATCGCCAAACAAGTCAGGCCAAAAACCTGAACGCGCCTTCGCCGGAATCAGCAAGAGCACGGCGTGCTCGCTCGACAAGTACCACGCGATGAATTCCTGCGCTTCATCGCGCTCATCCTCGTCGTAGCCAAGCCACGGGTCACTGTGGCGCTCGACTTTTAGGCCGGCGCTAGACGGCACGTCATCTACATCATCTAATTCTTCGTACTCGATCGTTTGCATCATTTGTTTCACCTCCAACAAAAGGAAGATTCCTTTCGATCCATTCAAAGGAATCTTTCTGGTTGGTGAAACTCTGAAACAATGAAACAGAGAGAAACAGAACAGTGCAAGCACCATTTTCTGAGGCGACCTCCGAGGAGGGAAAGGTTTAGGAACAGGCTCGCGAACGAGCGAACCGTCCATAAACCTTTAGCCGCCCAAAAAAAAGCCTACGCTCCTTGACAATCTTCCTTAATTTACAATACAGACAGCCGATGATATAACCATGGCCATGCAGCAGATCCAGAACACCAGACAAAGAGGCAACGCCGCAATAAGCGTCATACTCGCAATAGCGCTCATCATCAGCGCAATCACCGTAATCAACCACCTACAAAAAACGCCAAACCAGGACAACCTAAAAAGCGGCAGCAAACTAACCGGGCCTCAAGCAGGGACAGGAAAGTGCGGGTACGGACACGACATCCTAAACACGAAACCCACGCAGTGGCAGGTAGGGCAAGGGCAAGACATCATAGGGGAGTTTCAATATTTAGTCTGGAACCGGTACGGAGGAAAGACCGCGCTCAACGTCATGATCGTCGGAGTGGTGAACCAGAAAGGAAAGCTCGTCGGACACACAGAACAAATCTTTGGGCCAAGCATTCCGGGAGAATGCAGGAGCGGAGCCAAAAAAGGATCAGCAACCTTCGCTCTCCTCGCCCCGAACAGGCCAGGAACGTACAGCGTCATCACGATCTCTGGCCCAGCATACAATCACGGCGATCTCCGAGACAAATACGAGACCGGAAGAGAAACAGTCCCAACACAAATCATCGGAACCGTCGAAGTCCTCAGATGAAAAACCTTCTCAGACAGCAAAGAGGAAATAGTGTCCTCACCGCAATCCTCGCAATAGCCCTCATCATAAGCGCAATCACGGTCGTAAACCACCTGCAGAAAAGTCAGGAAGGAAACAGCCAGAAACAAGTCGAGACCACCGAAACTCAGCAAACACATCCTGTCGTAGAGAGCAAGCCAGCCGAAAAGCCACAAAAATACGCATACCTCAATCACAGAAAATGCTGGTACGGACACGACCCAACCTACCAATTCAAGTTCGAACGATACTATAACGTAAAAGAAAAAATCATTCTCCCCATCGACTACAAAATATGGAGCAAAGAAGCAGGCCACAACGGAGTCATGATCCTCATAGCCGCACTCACCAATAAGCAAGGAACGATCATAGGAAAGACACAGAGACTGTTCGGGCCAAAAAGCGTCGAACAATGCCAAAAACGAGCAACAAGCGGAAGCGCAACAATCGAGCTTCCAGTCCCGCAAACGCCAGGAAACTATCTGCTGTGCACGATAGCGTGCGACGCCGGAAACGAAGACGACCTCAAAAAGAAGTATTATGAATGCAGAGAAGACCTATCAATCTTTGCAGTAGCCTCAATACACGTCTTCAAATAAAAAAAAGGAGAGAGGAAAAGATGGTTCCTAAGCCGTGGCACAAACTCGGAATCACCAAACAGCACTACTTGAAAGCTCGACCCTGGAAAGCCGCAGGCATGCCGCGACCAAAATACGAACGCGTAATAATGGCGGTCCCCCAAGACGCCATCGACGAGCTTCGACGCGACAGGGAAGCTGACATTCTCTTGGAAGAACTGTTCGGAACAAAACTAGTTGCCGACCATCCTGAAGACAGTTGACCCAATTATTTCGACGGTCCTCATTCCAGCAAGCGCCCCACTCTTTATGAAATCCCATTGCCCTTCGTAACCGCTTCTAAGACCCGCAAGAATGATTCCCTGAAAGAACACCGAGAAAAAGAGCATATAAATTAGTGAGAAGGTAACGCCTTTCACGGTCACGTCGCTACTGGACCACACTCCCTGGACATTAACAAAACTCCGGCAACGATACCCATACATCGCGTCACTGATCGCCCTAAAGAAAAAAAAGCTGAACGTCAGCCCAACCAAAAAATCAATGATGCCACCGTATCCGTAAAGGAATGGCTTGGCGAGAACAAGCCCGAGAGTTGCGGTCGGAAAAAAGTATGGGGCGAGCGTGATCGCCACGTCGCCGAACTCGTCGCCAAAACCGCTGGAGTGACTGACAAGGCCGCCACGGTTTTTCGTCACAATAAACTGTTCGACATTACGAAAAAACATGAGAGAGACGACCGCGTGCGCAAGCTCGTGATCAAACGTATGCAACCCATACCACCGCTGCCTCACGTGCTTATGGAAAGGAATGTATGCCGCAAATCCAGCCAGCACCAAAATGTTTGAGTAGAGATCGCGAAAGAAATACGCGAGCTCGCCCGCGTAGTGCGACGCGTAGCCAGGAAACAGAACAATTAGGACGATACCAAACAGAATGTTCAATTCAGGATTCACGGCTTCAACCCTCCCACAATCAAAGGTTCACACCATCAAAATCATCACCCATCTACATAACTAAGTGGAAGGATCACAGAAAACGTGCAAAAAAAATAACCCAACTATCCCTCGTAATTGTCCCAGTGCGTCGGAAAAGGAAACGTCGGCGCAACACCACTTCTCGAACCAAGGATAATTATTCTTCTCCTGCTTTGCGGCACACCGTAATTACACGCGTTCAAAATACGCCAATCAACAGCGTAACCAGCACCACGAAACGCTTGCAGAATGATTTCGAGACTGTTCTCTCCCTTCGCAGTCTTCATGCTCCGCATTCCCGGAACGTTCTCCATCACGAAGGCGTCAGCCTCAAGAATCCTGATGAACCTCACGAAGTGAATGAACAGGCTGTTACGCGGATCTTTCGGGTCACGCGCGCCAGCAACAGAGAAACCCTGGCACGGCGGTCCGCCAACCACCAAAGAAATTCGCCGATGCTTCCTCTTGAACTCCATTATTTGTTCGTCAGAGATCTGCGTGATGTCCTTTCCTATCCTCTCACTGTTACCGAACCCGCAATGAGTCGCGTTCCGTTCGTAAGTCTCCAAAGCAACTTTGTCGAACTCAACATGGCCGACGACATTGAAGCTTGAAGCGAGACCGAGCGTGAAGCCTCCAGCTCCAGAAAACAAGTCGATCGCTTTTGGCCGCAAATCCTCAAGCAAACGCGAACAATGAGTAATCGGATTTGCGGAAAGTTTCGGCACAAAATCGGTTGGTTCCTCTTCGTCGCTTTCTTTTTCTGCGCTGCTCAATGCGTTGGCGATTGACATACCCATTAGCCAGCCCATCGCCGCATCAGCCTCTTCCTCGTTGACCGGCCGAATGTCTTCTTCATTAAGCCAAACGTCCGCAAGGGCGCTTTGTCTGCATAGGTAATAGTTTCTTGTGCCGAACACGCACGACCTGGCCTCGACTTTGACGACCTGAAAGAATTCTTCTGACTTCCTGTGAACCACGATGTGCGGAGTTTTAATGCCTTGCGTTGACGGAAACTTTGCGGAAAGGTTTTTTATGTCTGCTTCGAGTTGAAGACAGAACAGGCACACGACTTCGTTGTTGCGGTAGCCGACTGACGCATACTTTTTTTTGCACCGAACGCAACGAAACAACTGCACCACGCATATCAGCCTCTCAATTGTTCTTTGAAGCGCTCAACCTGTTCTTCATCAAGATCAACAAAGTCAAACGGGTTTGTCACATTCCTTAGCTGACGCATGCGCTCATCAAAAAAATATTTCGAACCATCTTGCTCAATTACCGGCAACATTCTCACAACCATACAAATCACCTCGTTCATATCCAATCGTTCAGCGTGTTCGTCCTCTGCACGTGCGTTAGTAGGGGGACGCTGCAGCTCTTTCTTTGTTCCCACTGCCTTATGGCTTGCAAAGCGTCGTTCCAATCCTCTTGCGTGGTCCAATCAATCAAGTGGTCCGCTGGGAGCGCCACCCAAGGAACGTAAATAAATGCGTTCGCCGTCGCCATTTTCACCTTGTCGAGCGCGATATCTTGGCCGAACAGGCGCAAACTGTAGTTGCTTGCGTAGAGGAGCATGATGCCGGTTCCAAGGCACGGATCACACACCTTCTTTGTCTTGTCTGCTTCCGTCATGGTCACGTCGACCATCATGTTGACTACGTTTCCGGGGGTTGGGAAGTATCCGTCGCGGCTTCCTGCGCGGGCCATTCCGGCGATTTCGCAGCTTGCCCACGCCATGTAGTCGCACGGAAACTTCATCAAGAGGCCCAGGTTGAATGTTTTGTACCAATACCAGCTAGTGCCCTCATCGACGCGCGGAGGAAATTCTTTTTGTATTGGTGCTGCGAAGCCCCACAGCAGCCACTCAACAAAACAGTTCCACGCTTCGCACGCGCCAACACCTTTGGCTTGCAGGTGCCTGACGCAGTCCAACAAATTCTTTTTGGCTTCGTCGTTCGGCTGGGAAAGGAACCGGATTTTTGGGATGTTGCCTGGAAGCGGCCGACCGCTCTCAAGGGTTTTGAGCCAGTATGTCCAGCGACCATCAAACCTGTCGCTGAGCGCCAGCAAGTAGGGAATCAGCCACCCTTTCTTGAGCGGGTGACAAAACAGGGAACCTTCTCTTGTTCGGGAATCATTTCTTGTTTTCGTAGGACCTCACCTCAAGGACGGGGTGAGGTTAGTTAATTTTATGCGTATGAAGTGCCTTCTTCAACTTCGTCAGAGCTTTCTCGCTCAAATAAACACTGGCATTGGGCTTCTCTTTTTTGTCAGCGTACATTTCAATGACGGCGTTGCTACCCGTTCTCTTTCATTTAGGAGAATTAGGCGAGTCCCCATCACTATGTATCCTTCCTTTTTCTTTACAGGATTATCCAAAACTATTTCGATCACTTATATCACCTCATATCGTTTCTCCTCTATGTCTTTTCGCTCTTCACTCCAATTTCTGCGAACACCCCAACCACGAAGATGAGCGTAAGCGTGAATCCTAACGGGTTTGTTATCTTAAAGTGTTCTGTTAGCGCCTCGATGAAGCCAAAAATAAATGATATTATGAAGAACCAAAGGATAATCATTCCCTTATTCTTCACGCAATACACTCGCGAACACCTTTCTCCTTTGCTCACTGTTCCGTGTTCTTTTGATTTTGCCGTCTTAGATCACCTCATATCTTTTCTCCTTTCATTAAATGCCTGCCTTTCCAGCACCTCAGGTATGTAGTAAAATCCCTCGCTGTCTTTAACATAAAATCTTCTATCCCTTGGAATATCTACGCCAGAGATCAAATCAAAATGGTTCTTGAATTTTCTCGCCCTATTTTTACACACTACGGTAAGAGGATATTTCCCATGCCCACAACAACACGCAACAACATGAAGCCCACGGGAACTTAAAACCCAAGGCAGATGTCTTATACACTTATCCACCCTGATATGTTTTATCTTTCCGTCTATTAACACTATCCCAGTAACAGAGCTTCTTTCTTGGCACATTTTTATCGGTTTATAGCTTCATTACCGGTCGTGGTTTCCTGCTTTCTTTTGCTGATGTGCTCCACCGCGTGCTCGAACTCTTCAGCGTGCCGACCGAGGATTTCTGCCATTAAGCCAATGCACTGCACGCCGTAGATGCGCCATCCTTTGTTTTCCTCGCCCCACGCATACGGACGCGATCTTCCGTGACTTTTGGCTTCCTGTCTTGTCAGGAACACTGCCTCAGTCCGCCAGAACTCCACAAAGCAACGACACTCCTCACCTTCTTTGAGTTCTCCTTCTTCGTCGTATTCTGCGCCACAAACACAACCATGCTCCTTGTTGCACCTGCTGTCTTTTATCTGGAATAGCCACACACAGTTCTTTGTCGCGGCGTCAGCCCAATATTGTTCAGTCATTGTGATTCACCATGGCGGATTAAGGAACCCTATCTTTTCCAACTTCTCCAAAACCAATGAAATAACTTCTCTCAGCTTTTTCTTCTGGTCTTCATCATCGACATAATCCAGTTCTTTAATCACCATTCCGACGAGATCTTCTATAAATGCTTTTTTCACATCATTCACATATATCACCTCATATCTGTTTCTCCTTTTATTGTAGGCCCGCTTTTTGGGCTGCCTCGTTCATGAGTTCGTACACCTCACACACTCTCCTTACGAAGCTCTCTCGCTGTTCCTGTTTTGGCGGCCAATAATCCCGCCTCAACTCGTCAGCAAACACGAGCTTGAACGCCAAACCGAACCGCGCGCTCGCCGCATAATCGCTTTTTTGAACGCTCCTTGCAGGGACCGGCCGAGGCCTCGGCTTTTCCTTGCCGACAGACTTTCCATTGGCATTCACTTTTTCGAGCAGCTCATCAATCAGCTTCGAAGCCTCATCCAAGGTGCACTCCTCAAACGGCTTCGCATGACTGACACGCGCCTGCTTTGCGAGCGTCCGCAAATAATCAACCTGCTTCTCAGTCGCCAAACGACCACTCTCTTTTTTTGTTCCGAGCCTCACCCTCACAACCATTTTATGATACCTCTTGGGAAGGCGCTCAGTAGACGCCCTCTCCGACCCAAAAACCGGAGAGGAAGTAGCTGCAAATCTCGGGAAAATTTTTTATTGGATGGAGTCAGTGAGAAAACACTGACCTTCTGACTGGAGAGCTTCCTTTTTTCGTAGGCGAGCAATGTCTGCCTGATCTCTGCGCGTCTTCACCTTGTTGCAGTCCACGCAAAGAGTCTGAACGTTCCCGATATCCCACTCGTCACCGCCGAGAGCAATGGGAACAATGTGGTCGCCGATGAGCTTTGATGTATCAATGACTGTGAATACTTTGCAGCCATGCTTCATTTTCTTATTCAGGACCAAGCCGGTATCAGCCGAATGGTATCGCTCAGTAGTTGGCTGGTGTCTGCACTTCACGCACCGATAACCATCGCGCTTCAATGCTTTTTCGCGCAAATCAGGCCAACCAAAATACGTGCAGTGCTTATCAAACTCTTCAGTGCATTTCGCTGAGCAACACCGCCAATCAGTGCGCCGAGTCCACTCACTCTTCGGCTTGCCACAAACAGGACACTGACCGTTCTCGATCCTCGTTTTTGCCGGCTCAAGAATCACGAACCGGTAGTTTTCGCGCTGCTTAACCAAACATACCAGGCTCTCGAATCATTTTATATGTCCACCAAGTTAAGGTCTTCATCCGAAAACACGTCACTATCAACCACGCTCACAGTCTTGTTCGATACGTTCAGCGAAACACTTTCTCCGCCGCCAGCAGATCCACCACCGTCGTCAACAACGCCAGGTGCGGAACCTGGATCGGCAGCCGAAAAAGAATCGGAACTGCTCAAGATGCCAGGATAAATAATCAATAAAAATCCAACCCCTAACATTAAAAAAATAGGGAATGGACTGTCAGTAACCGCTGAAGCGACAAGTCCGAAAATAACAGACATAGCCAAAATTAAAATTGTGATGGGCTCCAAAGAGATCACCCAGTCACGTTTAAAGCGCGGCTGTTCTGAAGTCCGAGCAGTTCGTTATAGTTGAGCACGCCCAAGTTCTGGCCGCCACTCAAACTATCAAAGCCAAGATACACCTTGTCAGTCGGCTTAATAGCCTCAGCATACTTCACAAGCACGTATTCCTTAGGCATTGACTGGTACGCAGAATTAACCATCGAAATGCCGTCAGCCTTCGCTTCAGCAACGAGGCGAATACTCTCAGCCTCTCCCTCAGCCTCAAGAATCTGCTTGTTCCTCGACGCGTTCGCCTCAATCTCCACGATCTGCTTCTGCTTCTCAGCAATCTGCAGGCGATACACCATCTCCTGATCTTCCTGGAGCCGCTGCTGCTTCTGAATAATGCGTTCCTCAATCTTGTCATTGAACTCCAAGTTCCGCAGATCAACAGCCTCAATAACCAAAAAGCCAGGATTCAGCCCGACAACGTTGGAAGCCTCCTCGTCAACTCTTTGCTGCAACGCTTCCTTCACCTTTGCGGCAAGCTCAAGCCGGTTTTCAGGTAAATCTTCCTGCGCATAGCCGCCCATGATCTCGCGCGCTTTCGCCCGAATACCCGTCCCGATAATCTTTTCGGCAAAGTCAGGCCCCTTAGTCCTGTACACTTCTGCAGCCTGCATCTTGTCCAGGCGATACCTCACCACGACATCCCAACGAAAATTAATCCCGTTCTTGTCCTTCGGCGTTATAGCGCTGTCGGCCTTGTACTCGACTGTTTGCGTCCGCACGTCCATCTTGATAACGCTCTGCACAAAAGGAATCTTCAATCCCCAGCCCTCAGCGCCGCCGTGAAATTCTTGCGTCTGCACTCCGCCACGCAAACTATCGAACATGACGCCGACGTGGCCTGCAGGCACCCTCACAACAACCAGGAACAGTAAGACCACAAAACCCAGAAATGCTATTCTCCATTTCAGTTTTTTGCCGATCTCGACTTCAACGTCTCGTCGTCTTTTTCCTAAATCAAAATCCTTACCTTCTTTTTCTCCTTTCACGCATACCAATCCTCCTTAACCATTTTTTTTGTTGCATTTTTTTCTAATGAATATGTTTTTGATATTAAAGACGAGCATCATGGAAGCGTTTGACGCCGCGACAACGAGATAGCCAGTGACGAAACTGTGCCAAAACCAAGATAGCGACATCTTCCTGTGCACTGATAAAAGCGCTGGATAGGGAATGTGAAGCAGATAAAAATAGTTATAAGCGGCAACGAACAGACCGCCGAAAATCGGAGCAACAACAAACCAATAAAACAATACCTTCCTTAACTCACTTTTCCACACCATTCTCCTTTCCACCTTTTCTGATTTCTCTCCACTCGCCAAGGCCGTTACCGCGATCAATGCACGCCAACCCGCAACGCCGACAAACATGCAACACGAACAAACCAAAATCCTGTTCCCTCACCATCTCCTGCTTGCAACTCCGACAACTCACCATGTTCATTCCGTCGAGATTTTTATTCCGAGCTTCAAGAGCTCCGGATAAGCGTCTTCGTAGTTCATCACGGAAGTCGAGTAATCCGTTCCCTTCATGAGTTCCTTGAAGTTGTCTATCGAAATGATCTTTTTGCTGAGGAGGTAAGCCAGAACTATCGGGATGGGGTAGTCTTCTAGAGCATCATAGACATCTTTGCTTTCGATGTAGCCTCGTTCCAGTAAGTCATGGGTGAACCTCTCCAAGTCCCTGTTGTCGATCCCATAGCAAGGACGTCGCCAAGCTCCTGTGACAAGACTCAAAAACTGTTGCGCAACAACCTCTTCATAAGATATCTCGCATTCTTTATTCTTTCCGATCCTTATCACCCTATGATTTTTTCGCATTCGCGATTTCTATCGACGCGCTCGACACCTTCCTTATCAGACAACAAATATTTTGCGCGCAGGAGAAGCCAGTTTTTGTTGCAGCATACAAGCCTGCTCTCAACAGGAGTCTCGTCCGTGACCCAATAATCATCGCAATAAAAGCCCTGCGACGTCTTGTTGCAGTAAAATGTGTCAATCTCCTCAAGGTTAGGGCTTTGATCGTTCGCGCACGTCGGACAATATGAATCATAAAAAAAGTCACCTGTACCACCACCATAACTCCCACCACACACCGGTTTCTCCTTGATATCGTTGACTAAAATCATGACTACCGGAGCAGACACAGAGATGGCAAATAATAAAATAAGGCACCAAAAAATGATCAGATTCCTATTAGACCGTTCTTTCTCTTCAATCATCTTTCATTCACCAAGCAATTTCCTGATCTTTTCCAGGATTTCTGTCCTGGCTTCAATCTTTGCTTTCTCGATTTCTTCTTTGAATAACTCTCTGACGTCCTGCTTTGCCGAATCATCAACCGTAAGCCTCGTGCACTGATCCATCAATTCACGAGAAGACTCTTCAACAGCGATTTCGATTGCGCGCAGCACCTCAGGCTTCCACTCAACAGGAAACTCGTTCAATTTGTCTTTGAATGCTTCATTGAAAGCCCGCTCACTTAACGACACCATTTTCTCAGGAATGCTCCTCCTTGATCTTAGTTCGTGATTTAAATTCTGAAAATGAAAATGTAGCTCCGCATCTCTTACAGGTACCAATCAAAATATCTTCGACAATAAGACCACAATGATTACATATATACCTCGGCATCTTTTACACATGCTCCCGTTCATCTTTGTCAAAATAGTCGTGTGAAATTCCTTCTTCTTGAAGTTTATCTTGGAGCGCTACTGCTGCATTGTCTTGTTCATCCAAAATGCCTTGGGCCTTCTTGATGGTATCAACCAATCTGCTTATCTTTTCGAGATCCGGATATTTCTCATATATCTCAATAAAGTTATCGTCATATACGAGGAGAGTTATTTCTTCTTCTGCGTTTTCGCCAATGCCAAATCCAGTCTTCTCCAGAACGTCATCTGGAATATTTATCAATGCTTCTTTAATATCTTTTAGGGTTTTCATGTTTTCATCTCTCCATCCTCATAAAACTTTTTTGCTGCCTTCCAAGCAGTCCTCATTTGATAGTACCTCGCACTTCTTGGTGATGATTCACAACGAAAATGATTTTCGTACCATTCCCTAAAGTCCTCTTCGATATCATTTTCGATGAGGGGAATTTCTTTCGGTATTACCAAATCCTCTTTATAAGCCATCAGTCACTCACCTCTTTGGTACGCATTGCAATCATCCGAGCAATGTTCAAAACATCTAGAGCTTCTTCATGAACTTCTTTGAGATCGCGTCCTTCTAGACACTCTGCACACTCCTCTCTAAGTCTTTCTTGCAATTCATGAATAGGCATAAATTTCCATGATTCACCGTACACCGGAATCTTTATGTTGAACTTGGCAAGAGCCAACTTATCAACGCTCTCAAACTGATTTTCTACAGGCATCTACTATGCACCTCGCGCACTTGCTTTGTAGATCATGAAGACGTAAGGCATAAAGATGAATAAAAAGACGTTGAATGCCTGATAAGCTGATAGTTCTGTTTGAATGGGCGATAACCACGAATCAAGAAACCATAAAACAAGCCATACATTAGCTGAAATCCAAAACCCAATCTCCCTTATATTGCTACTCATCTTCTATGAACGTGCTTCCTCATTTTTGTTTCTTCCAGTAGTGAAGTTTTGCTTGGCCAACTTCTCGTACGCGCACACGGCACTCACCTCTGAGTTCTGCGAGGACAGGCATGACAGTTGCTCGATTCCATCCGGTCTTTTCAGCGAGGTCTTGAATGGTCATTCCGTCGCTGTTCTTTTTTAGTAAGTTTTCAATGATCTTTTTCTTATCATCTGCCATCTTATACTCAACACCTCATAATACTATTGTTAAGCACTAGTAATTATTACAAGTATTTAAAGTTTTCGGTACTCAAAACCACAAATCCACATTTCCACATAAATCCATTGCCTCGCTACTGCACGCTTTTGCTCTTCCGCATACTTAGTAGTTAGGGAAACGTGAGGCTCGCAGTCCCGCAAGTCCGCAGACCAGCCCAAAATCCTGGAATGAAAAATTGTTTTGCACGGTTGGGATTCTACGGGAACTACTTTTGTAGACACCAAAAAGAAGGGAGGAGTGGACCTATGCTTAACCTGAAAAACATCGTTATGGCCATCATCGTCCTCGTGCTGCTCATGCACCTGCCCGAGATCGTCAACACCGTGTCCGGAATCGTCATCGAGTTCATCGAGTCAATGCGTGACGCCTGGCAGGCAGGAGCGCACATGAGCCACTACAGGGGAGGCGACAACGTCACAGCCATCGCCAAGTTGGCGGTGCTCGGAATCGTGGCAGTAGGAATCGTCAAACTGCTGAAAAGAAGATAGGGGAGGGTAAAGTTATGATTTCGTGGAAAAAAATATTTTTTGTGTTCGGCACGATAGTCGCAATTATAAAGATGCCGGAAATAGCAATATTTATCGCAAAAGCTATGACTGCCCTCCTGTACGTGGCTTACGAACACGCTGACGCAGAACCGTACAAGACCATGCTGCTCGCGCTCTCCGACTGGTTCCACCTCGGACAACGCCTCGTTGTTGGAACAGAAACAGCCGCATCCGGCGTAGGACAAGCATTGAGTGCCTTAATGATACTGATGTTAGGGGTAATCCTCATGAAGAGAATTATTAAACAATCATCAAAAGACAACACAAAAAAAGCCGGATAAAAAATACTTTTCACGCATAAATGCAGCCTTGATTATGGACAATCGTTCTGACATACTCACCCCCGAGGGAGTCGCCAAGTACCTAAAAAAAAGCCGTAGCTGGGTTTATAGGCACTGGCGGGAACTGGGCGGCAAAAAGATCGGGGGCTCCTTGCTCTTCCCAAACGAGGAGACCCTGTATGAGCGTATTTTTAGTTCCAGGAAAGGGGTGGAGATACAACTTCTACCTCAACAAGAAGAGGTACAGCAAAGGGTACTACACCACAAAACGCGAAGCGCAGCGCGAAGAAGCACAAAGAAAGGAGGCAATCACAAAAGGAATTCCGGACCAACAAAAAACGATCGAGCCAGCGACCCCCACGGACTTCTTTGAGCTCGTAAACCGCAGACTCGACCACGTAAAAGCCTACAACTCAGCAAGGCACTACAGAGACCACGTCTACTTAGCGAAAAAATGGATGAAAAAGTGGGCAGGACTTCGTTGTTTGGACATCACAACAGACATGGCAGAAACCTACATCCTGGAAAGATCAAAGGTATCTCCTGACACCGCAAACAAAGACCTCAGATACCTAAGATCATTATTTAATTTTGGGATCAAAAAAAAATTGATCACAGAAAACCCAACAACCGGAATAGATTTCCTGCCAGTCGAAAAAAAGATCAAGTACGTACCACCAAAAGAAGACGTCCTAAAAGTCTTGATAGCAGCAGAACCAGAAACACAAGATTACCTGTACGTAATCAAAGAAACAATGGGGAGAATGAGCGAAATCAACCAACTCACATGGGACGACGTCAACTTCGAGAAAAGGTACGTCACGCTCTACACCAGAAAAAAAAGGGGAGGACACCTCACCCCAAGAAAAATACCCATGACCACCAAGCTGCATGAAATCTTATCAAGAAGACACTCCAACCGAGACAAATCAAAGCCGTGGGTATTCTGGCACACCTACTATTCCAGTAAGACTGGAGAGAAAAAAGAAGGCCCGTACACAGAACGAAGCAAAATCATGAAGACACTATGCAAAAAAGCAGGCGTAAAATACTTCCGATTCCACGCAATGCGACACTTCGGCGCATCAGTGCTCGATAACGCCAACGTAAACATAGGAAGCATACAGCGCCTGCTCGGACACGAAAACAGGACCACAACAGAAATCTATCTGCACAGCATCGGAGAATCCGAACGCGAAGCGATGGCAGTGTTTGAACTCGTTACAAACGTCCCAGATAAAAGTGACACACCAATCGACACACCAACGCGTTTCACAAAAAAAATAAGGGGTCGCCTGCCAAGCTAAACCCCTTATAACGTGTTGAGAACATTAAGTTTTTAATGGTACGCCCGGCCCGACTCGAACGGGCGGCCTGCGGATTCGAAGTCCGACGCTCTATCCAACTGAGCTACGGGCGCGCATGGATGGACTCGTATGTAAACGTTCGCATACGGTTGGATGGAACATACGGATTTGGGCTTCGCCTGTCAAGGTCAGTGACGCGCGGCGGGGCAAGCCCCAATCGATTCTTTCGTTCTTGAGGCCCAATAAGGGCGTGTCGCCTCATTCCGAGGAAAAAGCCCGCCGCGCCTTGAGGCGGGCCGCTTCCCGCGCCAGGGCGATCACGTAGTCACGTCCCAACCGGCCGTTTTCAAGCGCGTCGAACCATGTCCGCGGGATCGATTGCAGGCCGTAGTAGGCTCCGGCCAGCGCGCCCGCCATGGCCCCGATAGTGTCGGTGTCCCCGCCAAGATTCACCACCCTTCCACGGGCATTCCCAGCGCGTCCCCACAGAACAGGCCGACGGCCGATCCGGCAAAGTGTTCGGCGAGCGTATCCCGTTCGTAGCGTTCCTTCATACGGGCAGAGTGGAAGAATAAGTTCATATTGTCAACGAGTGGCCGTGATGGTAGCTTAGAAATTGCTTTTCGCGCGCCACAGTGGCGCGCGTCGAACTTTGAACAGGAGGCGCATGGTAATGACACTAAAAGGCAAAAAAGCGATTGTGTTGGTGGAGAATATGTATCAGGAACTGGAAGTCTGGTATCCGCTTCTCCGGCTGCGCGAAGAAGGAGCTGAGGTGGTCACGGTGGGATCGGGCAGCGCCACGACGTACACCAGCAAACTGGGGTATCCCTGCCATCAGGACCTCAGCGCAAAGGACGTCAATATCGACGACTATGACGCGCTGGTCATTCCCGGCGGCTACGCTCCCGACATGATGCGCCGGTTTCCGGAGATGGTCAAGCTGGTAAAAGACGCCGTGGCAAAAGGAAAAGTGGTGGGATCCATCTGCCACGCGGGCTGGATGCTGGTGTCGGCGGATGTGGCGCGCGGCAGACGGCTGACGTGCTTTTTCGCCATCAAGGACGATCTGATCCACGCGGGCGCAAACTATGTGGATGAGGAAGTGGTTGTGGACGGCAATCTGATAACCTCACGCAAGCCCGACGATCTGCCCGCTTTTTGCCGGGAAATCATCAAGGCCATGGCCAAATAGGGAAGGAATTGACGTGACGCCGACGTCCGGGAGAAAACCATCTGATTTTGATCTGCTGAATTCCCTTCAAGCGGCAAAGGACGCCTATACGCCGGCATGGGAAATCTACATGAGAATCGCCGCGTTCCAGCAAGCGCTTGCGGAGGCTTCCCTGGACGCGGCGCTGATCAAGCAGAACGTCGACCTGTACTATCTGACCGGGACCATGCAGGACAGCTATCTGTATGTTCCAGTGGAGGGCGAGCCCACACTCATGGTTTACCGCAACCGGGACCGGGCCGCCGTGGAAAGCCCTCTGAAAAACGTCGTCCAGTTGACTTCCTTACGCAAAATCCCCGACCTCATCCGCGATAACGGCTCTGAGATTCCCGGTACGCTGGGACTCGAGCTGGATGTATTGCCCGTGGCCCTCTATTTCAGGCTGCAGCGAGTCCTTAACACCGAATTAGCGGACATTTCTCAAATTATTCGTAATGTTCGCAAAAAAAAGACCGATTATGAAATTGTACAGATACGACGCGCCGGAGAAATTGCGCACGCCATGTACGAGAAGGCGAAATCCATTCTCGCGCCGGGCATGACTGAAATTGAAGCCCAGGGTCTGCTTGAAGCCGAAGCGCGCAGGCTTGGGCATCCCGGAATAATACGCATGCGTTCCTTCAACCAGGAAATGTTTTACGGGCACCTCATATCGGGCCCCGAAGCCATCCCGCCGTCAACGCTCGACGCCCCCACCGGAGGCGTCGGGCTGACACCGGCGTTCAGTCACGGTCCGGGCTATAAAAAGCTCCGCACGGGCGAATCTGTCAATGTGGACCTTATAGGTAATTACAACGGTTACGTAGCCGATCAGACTCGCTGCATGTGTCTTGGCGATCCGGGTCATGAACTGACGGAATACTATGACATCGTAACAGCGATATATGGGGAATTGGTCGCCATGATAGCGCCCGGAACCAAAGCCGCCGACCTGTTTTCGCGGGCCTATGAACTGGCGGAACTGAAGGGTGTGGCCGATATTTTCATGGGGCTTGAGGGATCCAGGCCCAAGTTTATCGGTCATGGCGTGGGGCTGGAAGCCGACGAGTTCCCCTTTATCACCGCGTCGAATGACGAGCGGCTCGCGCCGGGCATGGTGTTCGCGTTGGAGCCTAAACTGTTCGTTCCTCACATCGGTGTGGTCGGAATAGAAGATACGGCGCTCGTAACCAATGAGGGCGCGGAGTTCCTTACCGTCAGCCCTCGCGATTTAACTGTTATAGCGCCCAACGCATTGGATTCTTAAAAGTGGTGTTTTGCGGGTGATCAAGGAAAGGGTCCCGATTTGGCGGGAAGTCAGACCATGGAAACTGTTCAGGTAACATGCCCGAGCTGTAAGGCGAAAGGCAGAGCCCCGGCCGAAAAGGTCAAGGGGGGCGAGCTGAAAATATGCTGTAAAAAATGCGGCCACAACTTTATTTTTCAGCATGAGCGCAGAACGTACTACCGGAAGCGGGCGCTGCCCGTGGCCCGCATCGGGTCGGTGGGCGTGGAATTTGACAAGCTGCCCGATCGAGCCTATGTCCTGGATCTCTCCATGACCGGCATGAGGTTGAAAGCGGAGCAGTCCCCCAAGGAACGATTCATCAATATCCGGTTCAACCTGCCGCCCCAGGACGAAGCCGTGAAACTGATCGGAGAGGTGGTGTGGATCAAGGAGCTGGACGCGGGAGGCTACGCCTTCGGCGTTCACTTTAGCCAGTTGGACGCGCACAACAAGAAACTTCTGGGATTTTTTCTCATGGCCTGACATGGGCCGGGAGCAGGGCGAAGTCCACGGGCCCGGCCAAGCGGCGCGTGATACCGCCTGGGGCCAAAAGATGCCGGCTGCGAACCAATGCAACCGGCTTCGAGAAACGGTTCAGTCATGGACTGAACGCGTGATTACTGTTTTTGCGGGTCATTGAGTTCTTCCTGTTGTTCCGCAGGCGGAAACCCCAAGGGCGCATTCTCTTTTAAGCTCTTGACAAACCAGAGTTTAGCTACTATACACAGGTCATGAACAACTTGTCCTACGACGTCGTAAAACAACTCCTGCAGGTAATAAATTTACTAATTTTTAAAGAAAAGAAGAAAATCTTCAAGTTTAAGGGCGCCTCTCTCTACCCCTCCGAGGTTCACCTCATGCTGGTCATAAAAGACGATATCGACACCAACGCCACTGAAATCGCCAGACAGCTTGGCCTGACCAAAGGCGCCATATCCCAGACGCTTACCCGGTTGGAAAAAAAGGGTGTCATAGTAAAAACCAAAGACCCGTACAAGAAAAACGAACTGACCCTGTCGTTGACCGATTTCGGCAAAAAGGTCTATGAATTCTGCCGGTCAACGGAGGCGTCCTTTGTCGAGGCTCACAAACGCTACCTTGCAAACCTTAACGCCACGGAAAAGGAGACTATACTACATTTTCTAAACCACATGGAACAGGCTCTGGACGATTTGGACATGTCGTAATTTTTTTTACGCATAGAGTTTAGATACTTAACACTGAAACCATTGCACATCACAAGGAGATACCGAATGAACACCGAGAAGTCGGAACAGAAAGCGGCGGCGTTTCTGAAACAGGGAAAGACTTTGAAGAGAAAAAAACTGCAAGCGGAAAAAACCTTTCAATTCCCGCCGGAACAGGTTTTCCCTCAATTGTGCCCCACGCGGGAACTTGACTGGATCGATGGCTGGGACTGCGATCTGGTCTATACGTCCACGGGTTACGCCGAGCGGGATTGCCTATTTACAACTCCGGATACCAACGTGATCGGGCCCGGACTTTGGATGGTCACCGGGTATGAGCCGGACCGGAGATTTGAGTTTGTAAGAATCATAGGCAATTCCGTGGCCGAACATTGCGTTATTACGCTGGCTGATAATAAGGACGGTACATGCGTATGCGCCTGGAACATAACCTTCACCGCCTTGAATGAGTCAGGCAATCAAATCGTTGAGGCCATATCAGATAACGAACCGACGCTGAATCGGGCCATGGACGGGTTGGAATATTTTTTGAAAACAGGAGAACTGATGAAAGCCTAAATGAGCCGGCTGTTTGCTGCGGAGGCATGACACAATAGTGCGCGGTCCGTCGCTGTTCGTCGGGCGTCAAAAACGCTGCGGGGGAAGCTCTTCCCCCGCATTTTTTGCGAGAAAAAAATCCCTCCTTATCCGGAATGCGATTGGCGGCGGGGAAGCAGGCTGAAAAAAATCATATTATAAGGATAAATATCCCTATTTATCCCATGCCGGTGAAGGTGTTTACTTATGGCGGGCAAGCCGATATGGTGAGGCGTCCCATTGACGCCGATTTTCTGATAGAAGGAGATAACTTTATGAAATTGTTCAGACTGCTGGCAATCACGCTGCTTTTGACCCTTTGTCTTGCCTATTCGTCATCATTCGCCTGCACCGCCATAACGCTCAAGGCCCAGGACGGCGCGGTCCTTTTCGGCCGCACCCTGGAATGGGGCCATTTCGACCTCAAGGGCCGGTTTATGATTGTTCCGCGAGGATATCAGTTCACCGGAAAGACGCCTGACAACAAGCCCGGGCTCACCTGGAAAGCCAAATACGGCCTTATCGGCGTCGACATGATGGAAGAAAAGGTATTGGGCGACGGATTTAACGAAAAAGGGTTGGTCGCCGGCGTGCTGTACCACCCCGGTTTCGCCGAGTACCCCCCGTATGATCCCGCCAAGGCCTCCGAATCCATGGCCCCAACCGACGTCATGACATACCTTCTGTCCACCTGCGCCACGGTGGAGGAAGTCCGCGCGGCGATGGACAAAATCCGGGTGGTCCCGGTGGTCGATCCCGCTGTCGGGATGCCCGCTCCGCTGCACATGATAATCACCGAACCATCCGGCAAAAACGTGGTCATAGAGTTCCTCAAAGGCAAAACCGTGATGTGCGACGCCCCGCTCGGTGTCCTGACCAACGCGCCGGCCTACGATTGGCACATGACCAACCTGCGGAACTACATAGGCCTGTCGAATAGCGACCTGCCCGCGAAGAAGATTGACGGAATCGAATTCAAGCCTCTCGGCGCGGGAAGCGGTATGCTCGGCCTGCCTGGCGACTTCACTCCGCCGTCGCGCTTCGTCCGCGCGGTCGCCTTCACTTCAACCGCGCGCAAGACGCCGGACGGTCCGGAAACCATGTATGAAATGTTCCGAATTCTGGACAACTTCAACGTCCCCATCGGGGAGGGCGAGGGTACGACCTCCATGACCGATCCCAAGGCCGAGGAACTGATGCGCAGTTCTACCATCTGGACCATCGCCACCGACCTTAAAAACCGGGTTATCTACTACCACACCCAGCACAACCGCAGGGTGCGCATGGTTGACGTCAAGGCCATCGACTTCGCCGCGCTGCAAGGCGAGTTGATCTTCAGACCCCTGGACAAGGTAAAGGCCCAGGACATTGAGGTAGTGAACCCGCTGGCCCAATAGTCAAAAACTCGTTGGTTGCGCGGGGGATTTCTCCCCCCGCGCCCCCCATGGTCCGAAAACGGCCGGACGGCGAGACCGTTTCCTTCCCATCGATTCCGCGACCCGATTATGCAAATTCGTCTGCCTTAGAAGCGATAAGACCTCGCCAAGGTATAACAATCCGCCGTTACCGGATTTTATCTTTCTCAAATTAAAATCAATGCGCCTAATCAAAGAGTTTATTTGTGTTCCTTAAAGATGATATACAAAACATGGCTTCTCAGACCTTAAATGGGCGTTTAAGGCATAAAATATGAATAAAACTGTATAAAAAAACATATTTTTTAGTATCGTTATTTCCGTACGGGCAGGCAAAGGGGTCAGGTAAGATGATAAAACGGGACACCGAGGCTCATAGACCGGCAGAAACACGCAAACAAAGGGGTAGGGCGGCGGCGTTGCCTGCACTGACGGTTCTCGCGGTATGCGTTATCATTTTCGGGAACTTCTCCGCGCTCCATTGTGGGCGGATGGCTTCGGCCCTGGCCCAGGAAGATCAGGGAACCGTCTCTCCGCGATCATCGAAGTCTGACTCCGACGTTCTTGAGCTGACCGAGAAGGAGCGGACCTGGTTGAGCGAGCATCCGGTTATCACCGTCGCTCAGGACCAAAACTGGCCACCCATCGAATATGTCGACGAAGGGGGAGAGCAGGTCGGCATGTCGAGCGACTACCTGACGCTGATTCAAGAGCGCCTGGGGGTGAAATTCGAGCGCGTTCGAACCAAGAACTGGCAGGAGTCTTACGCCCGTCTGAAGCGATGGGAAATAGACATGACCACATCCGTGACCGTGACTCCCGACCGCCGTGAATTCTGGGCCTTTACGAAACCGTATATGAAAATCCCCATCGTGGTCTTTGCCCGGACTGACGTTACCTTTATCGGTACCATGCGGGAATTGGCCGGGAAACGAGTCGCCGTGGTGGATGGATACGCCGTCTGCGAATGGATACCGCGTGACTTTCCCGCTATCCAACTCGTCAAGGTTAAATCGGTCAAGGAAGGGCTTGAGCGGCTGCAACAAGGAGATGTCTTCGCCTACATCGATAATATGCTTGTGGTCAGCTATTACCTGGCAAAGCGGGAAGTAACCGATGTCAAGATCGCTGGGGAAACCCCGTACGTAAACGACCAATCCATGGCCGTTCGAAAAGACTGGGCAATCCTGGCCGGAATTCTTCAAAAAGCCCTCGACTCGATTTCACAAACAGAGCGCGATTTAATTTATCAAAGATGGATGCCCATCAGATACGAGCATGGATTCGACTACAAGCTCCTTTGGCAATCCCTGGCTATATTTTTGGCGATCATCCTGTTCCTGCTGATTTGGAATCGAAGATTATCCAGGGAAATCGGGTACCGCAAAAAAGCCGAGGCCGACTTGGGCGAAAGCGAACGGCGCATGAGGCGCATCCTGAATAACGTGGGCGCCTATGTCTTCCTGAAGGATACCCAATATCGCTACACCTATGTGAACAACAAAATATGCGAGCTCTTTGGACGGCAGGAGCAGGATATCCTGGGCAAAGGCGATGAGGCCTTCTTTTCGGCCGAGTCGGTTGAGGAGATACGGCGGAGCGACCGTCCGGTTATTGAAAAGGGGGAAACGGTGAGTTGCGAGGAAAAGGAGCTCACCGCCTCGAACAACGAGCCACGCGCCTACTGGTCCGTCAAAATTCCCCTGCGGGACGGCGATGGAAGAATTTACGGTATGTGCGGCATCTCCACGGATATTACCGATCGAAAACGCTCCGAAGAGGAGCGGGAGAAGTTGCGGGAGCAGTTGAGCCAGGCCCAGAAGATGGAGTCGATCGGAAGACTGGCGGGAGGCGTCGCGCACGATTTCAACAACATGTTGAGCATTATCCTGGGCTATACGGACATTGCCCTCGATTATGTGAACCCCGACCAGCCGCTCTACACCAACCTGCAAGAGATCCGTAAGGCAGCCGGCCGCTCCGCCGACCTGACGCGGCAGCTCCTCGCCTTTGCCCGCCAGCAGACGGTGTCCCCCAAGGCGCTAAACCTGAATGAAACCGTGGGCGGGATGCTCAGGATGCTGAGACGCCTCATCGGCGAAGACATCAACCTTCTGTGGTCGCCCGGCGAGAACATATGGCAAGTGAAGATCGATCCGTCGCAGATCGACCAGATCCTG
>Ga0209270_1000399_pt1 | contig 99855 bp, 80 predicted proteins | sample MTBAKSrepl1MetaG_FD_187456 | JGI IMG/M metagenome (GOLD analysis project Ga0209270, IMG submission 187456) | Enrichment culture microbial communities from Arthur Kill intertidal strait, New Jersey, USA, that are MTBE-degrading - MTBE-AKS1... | ecosystem: Environmental > Aquatic > Marine >...
CCGGCCACCCGGGCCTCTCGGCCCGGGCTACATGCCGCGGCCGCTGGCGCGGCCGGGCTGCGGGAGTGAGCGATCCGATCCCATGGATCGTGCGGATTCAGCGGGCCGCGTCCGGCGGACGCGGCCTACGGTAGAATACAAAGCAAGGTCCAGCCGCCGCACTCCATATCACACGCAGATTTCCAAAGTCATGCCGGATGACCTCGCGGCGGCAAGCCGCGAGATACTTTTCGCCAACCTCGACTCAATCCACCGATGCCGCAAGCCGGTGGATCAGCGAGGGAGTTTGCCGCAAAAACTTAATCCTTGATGAATATTTAAAAATAGATTTAACTGTAAAAACCAACAGCGGGTGAGGTGATTTCATGAAATGGAGCTTGCCTTGGAGCGGGTGCAGTTCCAGAGGAATCTTCTCCATAACGGCTTTCTCGTTGGCAGTGTTGCTCTTGATGAGCGCCGCACGCGCCCAATTAATCCCTCATGAAGAGCGCGAAGCACTTATCGCCATCTACAACGCCACCGGCGGGCCGAATTGGACAACCAATTATCATTGGTTGAGCGAATGGGGCACGGAGGACAGTTGGTACGGCGTCACCCTGAGTGCTGATTTTAAACATGTGGTTGCTTTGGATCTCGAACACAACAACCTCGTCGGCTATCTACCTGACGAGATCGGAGATTTGACAGAAGTATACGATCTCGATCTCAGCGGCAATAAACTGGAAGGGACCTTGCCAGCGAGCATGACCAATCTGTTCATGAATTGGAAACTGGACTTGAGTCGCAATCAATTTTCAGGCCCAATCCCAGACTGGCTCGGATATTTCGTGTCTGAGGAAATGAACCTGAGCGAAAACCAGTTTTCAGGCCCTATCCCTGACTTCTTCGATAGACAGATAAAGTTGCGTCTGAGATGGCTCGATCTGAGCAGCAACAACCTGACTGGGGCCTTGCCGCCCACGCTGGCGTCGTTGACATATTTGGAGAGCTTGAATGTAGGCGGAAACCCACTCGGAGGGACCATTTCAGCCGTCATCGCCAGTTTGCCCCGCCTCGAGTCTCTCGGATTGGGATATTGTGATCTTGGGGGGAGCATACCGGAGTCGATGGGCGATTGCCCCAATTTGAAACATCTGACTTTGTCCGGTAATCACCTGACTGGAACGATCCCCTCCAGTCTTGGGAATCTCAACACACTGGAGGGACTGTATCTTTCCAGCAACCAATTGACCGGAACGATTCCGGCAAGTCTCGGCAATCTCAAAAAATTGACGTGTCTCAAGCTTGACAATAATCTACTTGAAGGGAGCCTCCCTTCGGAGCTCGGGCAGTTGACCGACCTCCATCATATCGACTTGAGTCATAATAATTTGTCCGGAATTATTCCCGCGAGTATCTTCACTTTGGCTTCTCCAGAGGGAGGGGGAACGTTTTTAGACTTGTCGTACAATTCCTTCAACGGCATCGCCGACGATATCCAGTCCAAGGCGGGCTATCTTTGGGTGAATCTGGATATGAATATAATAGAGAACCTGCCCCTTACGCTCAGCGAGTGTACCCAATTGAGGGGCTTGATTTTAAGCCGGAATCTGCTGTCCGGTTCGTTCCCTTCGCAGTTGCTGCAGCTTGGACAATTGTATTCTTTGTCTCTTGGCCAAAACATCCTGGCTGGACCGATCCCACACGAGATCGGCGCCTTGACCAACCTGGAGTTTTTGGATCTGGCCGGCAACCAGTTTTCGGGGGAAATTCCATTTGAAATCAAATACTTAACCAATCTATACGGTGGTGGACTGACTCTTGATTATAATGCGCTTTTTACTACGGACGATTCCGTCCGCGCGTTTGTGAACGATCACCATAGTGGCGATTTCGAAAGTACGCAAACGGTCCCACCCGAGCAGCCCCGCTGGGGGTTTCAGGAACAAGATACGCTTCAATTGACCTGGACGCCCATCGCATACGATGAGGACGAAGGATTCTATCAGGTCTACCAGCGGCAAGAACCGTCGGGGGAAATGGCATACCTGGCCGAAACCCAGGACAAGAGGGCCACCGGGATCATCATCGAAGGCGTGTCGCTGGAGGCGGGCAGCCGATTCTTCGTCCAGACGGTGACCCGTCCGCACCAGTCCAATCCAAACACGGTCTACAGCGAGTATCGCGAAGCTCATCTTCAGAACTCCGTTTTTCTCGAGGAGCTGCACGCCAACCTCACCCCGCGCGGAGCGGCAGCCAATACCGCGTATCCCGACACCCGGCTCTACCGCTACTACAAGATCCTGGACGTGGACCGGCAGCCGGTGCCGGTGCGGCCGATTCAGCTCAGCCTGAACTCGGACAAGGCCGGCGTGAGCGTCCAGTCCGAGATCATCAAGCCCGGCGTGCTGCAGGTTAAGCTGGACCTGGAGCCGTGGGGCGTCCACGCCGGTGACACGCTGAAGCTGGACTTTCCCCGAACCATCCGCCTGCAGGAGAGCGGCGAGTGGAAGGACTACTTCCTGCTGGAAAAGGACCTGGACTTCAGCATCCGGGTGCAGCAGAAGCGGCCGTGGCGCTCCAACTACCTGTTCGCCCTGGGCGGCCCGGTCTGGGAAGCGGAGATAGGCGGCGGCGGGGCACAGTCGGTGGCGTCGGCCAAGCTGTCGCTCGGGGCGCAGGCGGGCTACACGGTGAAGCTCCTGGCCGCCGACACGCCGGCCGGTGGCGTCGTCCAGGGTTTGGGCCGGCAGGGAGATTTCAGCCTGTCGGGCGAAGTCTCGGCCGACCTGGGCATCCCGGGTGCTCCGCAGGCTGAGGCCTCGGGCGCGATCGGACTGAAAACTGGAGCGTATTTCGGCGGTGAGGTCGATTACTACACGGGGGGCTATACCGGTGCGGCCCGGAACGCCGACGTGACCAGCGCCCTCTGTTATTTTGGCGGCCTCGGAGGTTTGCCGGCGCAATTCCTGGCCCAGAACATGCACGCGGCGACCCTGATCTGGCTGTCCTCCCAGGGATATCCCACGGCGGAGCTGCAGCCGGCCCGGTATTACCAGAGCGTCAAATACGGCGCCAGCGTGGAGGGACGATCGTCAGCAGGTGCTTCCATCGAACTGGGGCCGCTATCCCTGAGCGGCAATGTGGCGTTCAGCGGCACGTTGCAGGAAGGGCGCCAGTTCAGTCCGTCCGGCCAGGGGGATGTCACCGCTTCCCTGGCGTTGGGGCTGTCGGCTGGCACCGGCGTCGAGCTGGATCTGGCCGAGGAGCTGAAGTGGCTGGACAGCATGGAAAGCGTCAACCGCACCCACACCAACACCGTCCAGTACGAGGTGACCAGCCGGGGGCCCGAGATCAGCGGCATCGGCGCCACCATCGAGACGACGGACTCAGTGGGCGCCTCCTGGCTCCTTTTCAGCGGCCAGTCGTACGCCGGCACCCGGATCAAATGGAACACCAGCGATTCCGCGGCGATCTTTTTAGTGGGGCAGAACCCGCAGCTACTGGCGGGAACCCTTTCCCAGGTGGCCGTCGGGCATCAGCCATCCCTGACCAACTTCACTCCGGAGTGGTTGTCCGGAGACATCAAAAATTTCCTCACCACGGTGGAAGCCGCCGATCCGTCCGCGCTGACGCGGACCAGCGCCCAGTCCGTGCGGGGCCTGCGGGCGGAGGCGGCGCTCAAGATCCCGGTCCCCATTCCGCAACTCAAGGGACTGAAGCTCTCCATCGGCCTCGGTTTGTACCAGGAAGTGGAACAGGAGTACGCCCGCGGCGTGGTGTTCGAAGACACGCCCTATCTTCTGGCCGACTACCGGAAGCACGACTGGGCGCCCAGCCCGGCCGTTTTTCTGAGCACGGTCAGCAACAGTTTGATGACGACCGTGCCGTTCCTCTCCGAAATCCTCCGGCGGCTCATCCCGGTGGCGGATGTGGTGTTTGGCAAGAGCGGCGCCACGGAACTGCAGTCCGTCACCGGCGTGCCGGTGGGCACGGTCCAGACGGGGGCGACCCCGCCCGCGGCGCGCCTGACGGCGGCGGTGATGGACACGGCCGTGCTTGCCGACCGCATCACGGGATCGGCGAACGAAACGGGCGGCAAGCGCCGGTTGCCCAGCCGCACCGCGTATGTCTCCCCCCAGATGACGGCCGTGCCGGTGGGCGATCCGGAGCGGTTCTTCCACCGCACCGGCATCTGGAGCAATGACGCCTGGGTGGCCCTGCCCGTGTCCCGGAAGGCGGCCACCATCGATGTGTTGACGCTGGCGGGCCACGCCGTCCACCTGGAGGCGGAGGATGCGGCCGGAGAGCTGCAGACGGAGTTCGCCGCGCCCGTCACTCTGACTCTTGCGGTCACGCTGGAGGACTTGACCATTGCCGGCGCCGGTCCGGCCGTTTTCGACGAGTTGGCCCTCTACCGCTACGACTCGGAAACAGGCATCTGGTCCGTCGTTTCCGGGAGCGTCGCCACCGGTGACGGGGCCAGCGGGGACGTCACGCAATCAGGGCTGTACGCGGCCGGCTGGCTGCAGGCGATGGATCCGGAGGCCGATCCCGACGCCGACGGCCGGACCACCGCGCAAGAGGATGCCAACGGCAACGGGATGATCGATCCCGGGGAGACCAATCCCCACGCCTGGGACACGGACCTGGACGGATACACCGACGGCGAGGAGGCGGCCGCAGGGACCGATCCGCTGGATCCCACGTCGCACCCCGCCGCCTGCGTGTTGCGCGTGCAGGCGGGCACCCACGGATTGACCGTGCCAACGCCCGGCGCCTACACTTACCCGGCCGGCTGGATCGCTCGGGTGGTGGGGCTGCCGGATCCCGGCTACGTGTTCTCTCATTGGTCGGGGGATTACGAGGGGAACGAGAATCCGCTGGCGCTGGAGCTGGATCATGATTACGCGCTCGTCCCGCACTTCATCGTGGACCCGGATCTCCTGCTCGGCGACCTGAACCTGGATGGGATGGTCGATGCGGTGGATTTGGAACTGCTGGCCCTGTACCTGTCCGAAGCGATCGTCTGGGGGGAAGCCGGCTTCATCGCCCCCATGGAGGCCGCGGACCTGAACGCCGACGGTCGGGTCGATGTGCAGGACATCGTCTGGCTGAGTCAGATTTGAAACCGTGAACACAGGCGCGCGGTGGCCCGACGGTCTGGCGCGCGGCGGCACGTTTTTAGTACCTCGCGGCCGCCGGCCGCGAGTTCGGCCACGGCACGATCGCGCGATACTCGCGTCATTGCCGTTGGTGGCCTTGGACGACCGCGGCCCGCGGCACGATCCCGCCGCGCCAGCGGCGGCGGCGTGTAGCCCGGACCGAAAGGTCCGAGAAGTCGAGGCGCGCGGAAGGGCAAAAAGCTCCGCAGGAGCGACGGGGAAAGGAAAGACGATTGGGGACTCCATTTTCGGACCCAATCAATGACTGTGCCCAACGGCAAATGGGGAAAATGGGGACATCCAGTTTCTCCCCGTGTCATGGGCTCTGCCCCTTTTCCGTCGCCGCTGGTGCGGCTTTCCCGGTCTCTCAAAAAATCCGGCCACCCGGGCCTCTCGGCCCGGGCTACATGCCGCGGCCGCTGGCGCGGCCGGGCTGCGGGAGTGAGCGATCCGATCCCGTGAATCGTGAAGATTCAGCGGGCCGCGTCCGGCGGACGCGGCCTACTGTAGGATCCAAAGCGGGGGCGGGTGCGTCTCAACCGGTGCGAGGTTGCCGATCACGGGCAAGTATCGACAGGAGGCGAAAGAAACCCGAGCCTCGATTACGATTACGATTACGAGCACGATTACGAATTACGATTACGATTACGAATTACGATTATGGATGACGAGCACGAATGACGAGCACGAATGACGAGCACGAATGACGAGCACGACGGGCGTGGGAATCCCAACTCCTATCCCCTATCTCCTATCTCTTCATTCCTCACTGTTCACTGTTCACTGTTCACTATGACAGCAGATCGCGCAGGCGGTCCATGGTGAGGCCGCCGGAGCCGTCCGGCTCACTGGGGGGGCGGCCGCCGGTCACCTCGAGCCAGCGGGCCACGTACTTGCCCAGGATGTCGAACTCGAGGTTCACTTCCTGCCCCGGCGCCGCCGCGGCCAGGGTGGTGTTCCGGATCGTGTGGGGGATCAGGGCGATGCGCACGGCGCGCGCCGCCAGCTCCGCCACGGTGAGACTGACGCCGTCCACGGCGATGGCGCCGCGGGCCACCACCAGGTGGCTGAACCCGGCGCCGTACTCCACCGTCAGCATCCAGGAGTCGACGGCTTTTTCCACCGCGTGAACGCGGCCCACGCAGTCCACGTGCCCCGTGAGCAGGTGGCCCCCCAGCGGCCGTTCCAGGGTCAGCGCCGTCTCCAGGTTGACCGTCTGCCCCGCCGCGAGCCGGCCGAGGTTGGTTTTGGACAGCGTCTCCGCCGAGATGTCCACCCAGACGCGCTCGCCCTGCGTGCGCGTCACCGTCAGGCACACGCCGCCAACCGCCAGGCTATCGCCCGCGCGGAGCCGCGGCGCGCAGCCGGGCGCGGCAAGCTGCAGCTGGTGGCCGCCCGCGGCCGTCACCCGGCCCACTTCCTCGATCAGTCCCGTGAACATGATTTCCCCCGCCGCTGCTCCACCAGCGCCTCGATTCGGGCCAGCACCTCGTCGATGGTCAGGCCGGTGGAGTCCAGGTAATAGGCGTCGTCGGCGCACCGCAGGGGCGAGTCCTCGCGGGTCTTGTCCCGCCGGTCCCGCTCCTGGATCGCCTGCCGGGTGGCGGCCATGTCGGTGCTCACGCCGCGGGCGGCGTCCTCGGCGCAGCGCCGGCGGGCCCGCTCTTCCTCCGAGGCGTCGAGGTACACCTTGATCTCGGCGTGGCTGAACACCACCGTGCCGATGTCGCGCCCGTCCATTACGATGCCGCCGCGCCGGCCCAGCTCCTGCTGGATCCGAACCAGCACCCGCCGCACCGCCGGGATCGCCGACACCCTGGACGCCCCCTGGGCCACCGCCGGCGTGCGGATCGCCTCGGTCACGTCCCGGCCGTCCACGCGGACGCCCACGCCGTCGGGCCGCGACTCCAGCTCGATTCGCAGGTCGCCGGCCAGGCGCGTCACGGCGTCGGCATCATCCAGGTCGATTCCCGCCTGCAGGGCCCGCCAGGCGACCGCCCGGTACATGGCGCCGGTATCGATGTACTGGTAGCCGAGCCGGCGGGCCAGCCGCTTGCCCAGCGTGCTTTTGCCCGAGCCCGATGGCCCGTCGATGGCGACGATGAGGCGTTTCATTTGCCGAGGCAACCCAGCTCCTTCATCGCGGCCTCGAACACGGCGACGAAGCGTGTGTTCTCCTCCGGTCGCCCCACCGTCACCCGGATGGCCTCGGGGACGCCGAAGCCGCGCAGCGGCCGGACCAGCACGCCCTGGCGCTGCATCTTGTCGAACAGCGTCTCGCCGGGAATGCTGAGCAGGACCATGACGAAGTTGGTCACGCTGGGCACGAACGGCACGTTCAGCCGGCGAAAGGCGTCCTGCAGATAGTCACGTCCCGCCCGGTTGTTCTGGATGGACCGGGTGACGAAGTCGTCGTCGTCCAGGGCGGCGACGGCCGCCTCCTGCCCCAGGGCGTTGGCGTTGAACGCGAGCTTCACCCGGTTCAGGATGTCGATCAGTTCGGGGGCGCCCACGCCGTATCCCACGCGGATTCCCGCCAGGCCGTAAATCTTGGAGAAGGTGCGCAGGACCAGCAGGTTCGGGTACCGGTCCAGCAGCTTCAGGCCGTCGGGATAGTCGGGCGCGTCGACGTACTCGAAGTAGGCCTCGTCGAGCACCACCAGCGTCTCGGGCCGCACCTGGTCCAGAAACCGAAGCAGGCGCTTCTCGGACAGGTAGGTTCCGGTGGGGTTGTTCGGGTTGGCGATGAAGATGATCCGGGTGTTGGGCGTCAGCGCCGCCGCCATGGCGTCGAGGTCGTAGCCGTTGTCCCGGACCGGCACCCGGATCACGGGATTGCCGGAGTACGCCCCGCACAGGTAGTACATCACGAAGCTCTTTTCAGAGGTCAGGATCTCGTCGCCGGGCTTCAGGAAGGCGCGGCCCACGTTGACGATGATCTCGGAGGAGCCGTTGCCCAGGCACAGCATGCCGGGGCCGACCCGCAATTTCTGGCTGAGCTTCTCGCGGAGGTAGTGGCCGCTGTCCTCGGGGTAGTAGTTCAGGTCGCCGACGCTCCGGCGGATGGCGTCCACCGCTCGCGGCGACGGGCCCAGCGGGTTCTCGTTCGACGCCATCTTGATCACGTCGTCGAGGTGCAGCTCGCGCTTGACCTCCGCAATGGGTTTGCCCGGCTGGTAGGGCTTGATGGTGAAGATATGGGCGGGCACGACATCTTTCAGCATTTGGCCTCCGCGATGTGATGGGATGGAGCCGACTCACCGGAGTCGTTCATATTGTATTAAAATTTTCCAGAATCACGATAATTATTTCGGACCGGGCCGGCCCTTTCCGGTCGCCACCGGCAGCGACCGGAGACGGCTGACCTCCGCGTCGGTCAGGGGGCGGACGTAGCCGACGGGAAGCCCGGCGTCGGTCAGGGGACCGATGGCCACGCGCTTGAGCTGGAACACCGGGTGATGGATCGCCTCGAACATTCGGCGGAGCTGGCGGTTCCGCCCCTCGAACAGGGTGACCTTGAGCCAGGAGTGGGAATGGGCCTTCTCGCGGGTTTTGGCGATCTCGCACGGGGCGAAGCGCTCCCCGTCGATGGTGATCCCCCGGCGCAGGCGGTCCAGCTTGGCCTCGTCGGGGGTGCCCGCCACCTTGACCAGGTACACCTTGGGGCAGTGGGTGCCGGCCCGCTGGATGCGGTACGCGACGGCGCCGTCGTTGGTGAGGATCACCAGGCCGGTGGAATCGAAGTCCAGCCGGCCCACCGGGTAGACCGGGGTTTTCGACTTGACCAGGTCCAGCACCGTGGGCCGGCCGCCGGGATCCGACACGGTGCACAGGTAGTAGCGCGGCTTGTTCAGGAGCAGGTACACCTTGGCCGGTTCGGCCTTGAGCGGCTTGCCGTCCACGGTGACGCGGTCGGCGGCCGCGTCGGCCTGCGCGCCGAGCGCCACCGCCCGGCCGTTCACGGCCACGCGGCCCTCGCGGATCAGCTCTTCCGCCTTCCGCCGCGACATCCCGAGGCAGCGGGCGAGGATTTTCTGGACGCGCTCCATGCGCTCATCCCTCCGCGTCGAAGCCGGGGAGCAGGTCCTCCTCCGGCGCCGCCGGGGAACCGACGGTCCGGATCCCCTCGAGCTTGAGATCGAACAGGTCCTTCTGGCGGACGTGGTCGGCCTTGTCGCCGAAGATGTCCTCGAACTCCTCCAGCGAGGGGAGTTCCTCCAGCGAGCCGAGGCCGAAATAGGTCAGGAATTCCCGGCTGGTCCCGTACTGCATCGGCGAACCCAGCACCTTCTTGCGGCCGCGGGCGATGATGAGTTTCTTCTCCAGCAGGGTCTTGATCACCGCGGAGGATTTCACCCCGCGGATCTGCAGGATTTCGGGCACCGTGACGGGCTGCCGGTAGGCGACGATGGCCAGCGTTTCCAGCGCGGCCATGGACAGCTTGCACGCCGGACGCTCCTTGAGGAAACGCCGCGCCTGCTCGTGGTACTCCAGCCGTGTCGCCAACTGCCAGCCGCCGGCCACGAAGCGCAGCATCACGCCGCAGCCCGGCTCGTCGTACCGGCGCTGCAGTTCCGTCAGGGCCGCTTCGATGGCCCCGGGCTCGACGCCGGTGAACACCGGCCGGAATTGTTCCAGGGCCACCGGCTCGTCCGACACGAACAGGATCGCCTCGATGGCCGCTTTCAGGTCAACTGGGTTCATGGGATGTCGCCTTCCGGATGATCCATATCTCAGCAAAAAGTCCGTCCTGGCGCAGGCGCACGTCACGCATGCGCGCCAGTTCGAGCAGGGCCAGCATCAGCACGACGACGTGCGTGCGGGCCGGGCTGAGGCGCACCAGGTCGGTGAAGCGCAGCTTCTTCTGCTGCTCCAGCATCGCCCGCACCTGGGCGATCTTTTCCGCCACCGTGACGTTCTCCCGCTCCATCTCCAGGATGGCCCGCTCATCGAGCTGACGGAGCACGCTCTTGTAAGCCGCGATCAGGTCGAACAGCGACACCGACAGCAGCTCCTCCTCGGGCGGAACCACCTCCCGGATCCGGTCGGCGGTCATCACCCCCACTTCGATCTGCTCGCGCGTGTACAGCACCTGGGCGGCGTTCTTGAACTGCTCGTACTCCAGCAGGCGTTCCACCAGTTCCTGGCGGGGGTCCTCCGCAACCGCCTCATCGCCCTCGGGACCGGGTTCAGGCGGCAGGAGCATCCGGGACTTGATGTAGATGAGCGTGGCCGCCATCTCCAGAAATTCACCGGCCAGGTTGATGTTGAGGTCCTGGATCAGCTCGATGTACTCCAGGTACCGGGTGGTGATTTTGGCGATGGGAATGTCGTAGATGTCCACCTGTTCCTTGCGGATCAGATGCAGCAGGAGGTCCAGCGGCCCCTCAAAGTCGGGCAGTCGCACCTCGTGGCTTTCGCCGCGGTCGATGATGGTGGGCTGGATGACTTCGCGGGCTTCCGCCTGGCCGGCCCCGGCGGCGGCGGTTGCAGGTTGATCCGCGTCCCCCGCTTCGCCGCGGCCTTCTCCGCCATCGGCGACGGCCGGGGGAACGGCGTCCCCGACCGGCGTGGCGGACGCCTCGCCGTCGAACGAAGGTTCCGCGCCGGTGATAACCGGAGGGCCTCCGTCGGCGGTGCCATCGGGCGGAACCGGATCGTGGGTTGCCATTGGTTGATCGCCGCTGTCCGCGAGGGGGAATCCCGCCGCCCCGCCGGTTGCCGCGGCAGGCGCGCCGTCGGCGGATAAGTCGGTCAGGACCGGCCCGCTATCTTCCGCCATGTGCTCCCCGCCCGCGACGGCGGCGGGTTCCGGCGCTCCGCCCGCGTCCGCGCGGCGTTCCCCGCCGGCGGCCGGAGCGGACTGCGCCGTCCCGCCGTTTTCCGGCCGGCTGTCCCCGTGATCGATGAGGGTGGGCGGCATCCCGTCGCGGTCGTCCATGGCTACACGAAGGCGAACAGCAGCCGGACCACGTACAGGACCGGACTGATCACGACGCGGAGGATCCCGCTGATGAACAGCAGCATCAGGATGAAAAAGCCGAACGGCTGGATCTGCTCGTACACCGGCCGCAACGACGCCGGCAGGAAGTGTTCCAGGATGTGGCTACCGTCCAGCGGCGGCACGGGCAGCAGGTTGAACACCATCAGCAGCATGTTGATGTAGACGCCGTAGACGAAGAACATGAGCAGCGGGTCGGCGAACATTTCCGGCAGCGCAAAGGCCGCCCCCGACAGCTTCAGCGCCGCGTACGCGGCGAACAGGAGCACCGCCATGCCCAGATTGCTCAGGGGGCCGGCGAGCGAGATCAGCATGTTGTCCCGCGACGGGCGTTGCAGATGCATTGGATTCACCGGCACCGGCTTCGCCCAGCCGATGAGGGGAATCTGGTAGAGAAACGCCATGACGGGAAACAGCACCGTGCCGAACAGGTCCATGTGGGCGATGGGGTTGAGCGTCACCCGTCCCAGCAGCCGCGCCGTCGAGTCGCCCATCCGGTCCGCCGTCCAGGCGTGGGCGCACTCGTGCACCGTGAGCGCCAGCAGCAGCACCGGGTAACCCAGGAGCAGCAGGCCCCAGTTGGCGTTGGCCAGAAAGCCGGAGATGTCCACGCGCTTACTCCTTCAGCAACTCGCGGGCGATCACGAGGCGCTGGATTTCGCTGGTCCCCTCGTAGATGGTGGTCACGCGGGCGTCGCGGTAGAACCGCTCCACCGGGTACTCGCGGGAAAAACCGTACCCGCCGTGGATCTGGACGGCCTGGGCCACGACCTCGTTGGCCATCTCGGAAGCGAACAGCTTGCACATGCTGCTGTACCGGAAGATCCGGCGGTTCACGTCCTCCGTGCGGCTGGCGGCGTACAGCACCAGCAGTCGGGCGGCTTCGATTCGCGTCGCCATGTCGGCCAGCTTGAACTGGGTCGCCTGAAAGCCGGCCAGCGGCTGGCCGAAGGCCTCGCGGACCTTGGCGTAGCGCAGCGCCTCCTCGAAGGCGCCCTGGGCGATGCCGACGGCCTGGGCGCCGATGCCGGTGCGCGACGCGCAGAGCACCGAGAGCGCCACCTTGAGGCCGTCGCCCTCGTCCCCGAGGCGGTTGGCCGCGGGGATGACGCAGTTATCCAGCACCAGCTCGGAGGTCTTTGAGGAGCGGAGCCCCATCTTGTCCTCGACGGTGCCGGGCTGGAACCCCGGGGTGCCGGCCTCCAGGATGAAGGCGCTGATCCCCTTCGATCCCCGGCCGGGATCGGTCACGGCCAGGAGGATGATGGTGTCGGCCACCGGCCCGTTGGTGCACCACGCCTTGACCCCGTTGACGACGTACCGGTCGCCGTCGCGGACGGCGCGGCACTTCAGGTTCGCGGCGTCCGAGCCGGCCTGCGGCTCGGTCAGGGCGAAGGCGCCGAGCGCCTCGCCGCCGGCCATGGGCGGCAGGTACCGGCGCTTCTGCGCGTCGGTGCCCCACATCACGATGGGACAGGCGCCCACCGAATTGTGCACCGCCACCGTGACCGCCAGGGACGCGTCGACGCGCGCCAGCTCCTCGATGACCAGCGCGTAAGCGATTGGATCGATGTCGGCCCCGCCGTATTCCGCCGGGATCACCGCGCCCATGAAGCCCATGCCGCCAAGCTGCTGCAGCAGTTCGGCGGGGAAGTCGCTGTCGCGGTCCCGCGCGGCGGCGCCGGGCCGGACCTCGTGTTCCGCGAAGTCGCGGACGGTGCTCCGGACCAGCTCCTGTTCTTCCGTGAATTCAAAACGCAACGGCCGCCTCCCAAAGTGCTTCCCTTCAGATGGGGCGTTATTCTATCATAGGCCTGTCCCGTTTTCATTGCCGAATTGGGGGTGCGCCCATGGAAGACGTGGTGCAGGTGTTCAAGGCCGTGCTGAAAAAAGCGCTGGAAGTGGAGGCCTCCGATGCCCACCTCTGCGTCGGGTCGCCGTGGAAGTACCGCATCCACGGCCACGTGGTCCCCATCAAGCAGCTGCCGGCCCTCAAACCGGCCGACACCGAGACCATCGCCCGGCACATCCTCAGCGTCACCAACCTGGTCCACCCGGACGACCTCGACCGCTACATCTTCGACCTCAAGGACACCGACTGTTCCTACTCCCTGCCGGGGGTGTCCCGGTTCCGGGTCAACATCTGCCGCCAGCGGGGCACATTCTCCATCGTGCTGCGGCTGATCCCGTTCAACGTGCCCACCATCGAAACACTGGGGCTGCCCGAGGTGGTGCGCACCATCGCCCGGGAGGAGCGCGGCCTCGTGCTCGTGACGGGAATCACCGGCAGCGGCAAGTCCACGACGCTCGCGGCCATGATTGACGAAATCAATCAGTCCAAGCCGTGCAAGATCGTCACCATCGAAGACCCGCTGGAATACCTGCACCGCGAGAACATGGCGTCCATCATCCAGCGCGAGGTGGGCTCCGACACCGAGAGCTTCGGCAAGGCGCTCCGGGCGTCGCTGCGCCAGGACCCCGACATCATCCTCGTGGGCGAGATGCGCGACCGGGAAACCATCGACATCGCCCTGAAGGCGGCCGAGACCGGCCACCTGGTGCTGAGCACCCTGCACACGATGGACGCCCCCAAGACCATCCAGCGCATCGTCAGCGTGTTCGAGCTCAGTGAGCAGAAGACCGTCCGCCTGCGGCTGGCCGACGCCCTCATCGCGGTCGTCTCCCAGCGGCTGCTGCGGCGCAAGGACAAGGTGGGCCGCATCGCCGTGCTCGAGGTCATGCGGACCACCCTGACGATCAAGGATTTCATCGAGAACCCCGACAAAGAGGGGAGCATCAAGGATTTCATCGCCACCGGCCGCGACCAGTACGGCATGCAGACGTTCGACCAGCACCTGATGGAGCTGTACCGGGCCGACATCATCGACTTCGAGACGGCCAAGAGCGCCGCCACCAGCGCCTCCGATTTCGAACGCAACGTGGCGTTCACATAGGCGCACGGGGCGCGACGGCTCGGCCCGCCCGGGCGGGCCGGTGGCGACCGCCGATCCGCTCAGGAAGACGGCAAAAACCCGCCGAGGGGGGCTTGCGCCCCCCTGGCGAGTTTAAATTGGTGGTTTCGGTGATTAGCGCTCGAAGGTGTCGGCGGGACTACCAACGCCGCGGCCGCGGACCGGCATCGTTCCGGCGGGGCTGAGCTTCGTTCACCTTGATGGGGCGACCGTCGAGGTCGGCTCCGTTCAGAGCCTGGATGGCGGCCGTGGCCTGTTCATTGTTCGGCATGGTCACAAAGCCGAACCCGCGGGGGCGACCGGAGTCCCGGTCGGTGGGGATGGCCACCTCTTCCACGTCGCCGAACGCCGCGAATTTTTCGCGAAGCCGGTCTTCGTTGGTCGAGTAGCTCAGGTTGCCCACATAGATCTTCATGTCACTTCTCCTGTACGTGAGGCCACGGCGGCTGATAGCTGGCTCGGGCGTCACAAAAAATGGTCTGGCGCGCCCGTTTGGGGTCGACGCCGGGACGAATTATACACATTTCGTTTCAAAACCCAAGAAAAATTTTCATCAAAGCAAAAAATTTGTGCCGATCCCTCCGAATCCGCCATCCGCCTGATTCCGGACGCCGCCGGGAGGCGGTGCGCCGGGCGCGGCGGCCGGCGGCGTTGAAAAATCGGCCACCCCCTCTGGTGAAAGCTCTGCTAAAATATCGATTTGCCAATCAGGAGCGTCCGGCGATGACCGAAAACCTGACCCCGATGATGCGCCAGTACCACGACGTCAAGCGAAAGCTGCCCGGCAAGATCATCCTGTTCCGCCTGGGCGACTTCTACGAGATGTTCTTCGAGGACGCCGTCGTCGCCGCCCGGGAGCTCGAGATCACCCTCACCTCCCGCAACAAGGACAAGCACGGCCAGCCCGTCCCCATGTGCGGCGTGCCCCACCACGCCGTGGACGGCTACGTCGCCCGCCTGATCAAGAAGGGCTACAAGGTGGCCATCTGCGACCAGCTCGAGGAACCCCGCCCGGGCAAGCTGGTCAAGCGGGAGGTCACCCGGATCATCACGCCCGGCACCGTCACCGAAGACGTGATGCTGGACCCGAAGGACAACAATTTCATCGCCTGCGTCTTCCAGCGCGGCGACGGCTTCGGCGCCGCCTTTCTCGACGTGAGCACCGGCGACCTGCTGGTCACCCAGCAGACCGACGGCGAGACGGCCGCCCGGCTTGTGGTGGAGCTCAACCACTTCCAGCCCTCGGAGATCCTCTTTCCCAAGGCCAACGCGCCCCTCTTCCAGACCGGGACATTCGGCGCCATCCTGGACCGGTCGGCCCTGACCGAACAGGACGACTGGCTCTTCCACATCGATTTCGCCCAGCGGGTGTTTCTCGACAGCTTCAAGTCGGCCGCCCTCGACGGCTTCGGCCTCGCCGGCAAGGAGCTGGCCGTGAGCGCCGCCGGCGTCCTGCTGCACTACGTCCAGGAAGCCAACAAGCTGCCCATGGAGCACCTGCTCGCCTTCCAGTACTTCGAGGCGGCGGACTTTCTCAAGCTGGACACCGAAAGCGTCACCAATCTGGAGCTGATCCGCGCCCTCGACGGCGGCACGAAGCACACCCTGCTGCACACGCTGGATTTCACCGGCACGAACATGGGCGGGCGGCTGCTAAAAAACTGGATCCTGCGGCCGCTCATGGACCCCGCCCGGATCGCCGCACGCCAGGGCGGCGTCGCCGAACTGGCGGGCGGCTACCTGCTCCGCCAGCGTATCCAGGCGTGCCTGGGAGAGATCCAGGACGTGGAGCGCCTGCTGTCCAAGATCTCGGCCGGCATCGCCCGGCCGCGGGACCTGCTGGCGCTGCGCGGCTCGCTGGCCCAGTTCCCGCCGTTCCTCGATCTCGCCGCGCAGCTCGAGCGTCCCGTGTTCCGGGACGCCGTCGGGCGGTTCGATCCGCTGGCCGACGTCCACGACCTGCTCCAGCGCGCCATCCACGACGATCCGCCCCCGACCCTCAACGAGGGCGGCGTGATCAAGGCCGGCTACTCGGCCGAGCTGGACGAGCTGCGCGAGATCTCGCGCGGCGGCAAGCACTTCATCGCCCGGCTGGAGGCCCAGGAGCGGGAGCGGACCGGCATCGGCACCCTCAAGGTGGGCTACAACCGCGTCTTCGGCTACTACATCGAAGTCACCCGGGCCAACCTGGCGGCGGTGCCGGCCGCTTACATCCGCAAGCAGACCCTGGCCAACGCCGAGCGATTCATCACCGAGGAGCTGAAGGAGTACGAGGAGAAAGTGCTTTCCGCCGAGGACCAGATTGTCCGCCTGGAGCGGGAGCTGTACGCGGACATCCGGCAGCGCCTGATGGAACAGTTCCCCCGGATCAAGGCGTCGGCCCAGGTGGTCGCGCTGGTGGACGTGCTGGCCTCGCTGGCCGAGGCGGCGGTGCGCCACGTCTACCAGCAGCCGCTGGTGGACGACTCGCCCGTCATCCAGATCACCGGCGGCCGCCACCCCGTGATCGAGCACATCGAGCCCGCCTTCATCCCCAACGACTGCCTGCTCAACGACGCCGACCACCAGTTGGTGATCCTCACCGGGCCCAACATGGGAGGCAAGAGCACGTATCTGCGCCAGACCGCGCTCATCGCCATCCTGGCCCAGATGGGCTCGTTCGTGCCCGCCGAATCCGCCCGGATCGGCCTGGTGGACCAGATCTTCACCCGCGTGGGCGCCTCCGACAACCTGGCCCGCGGGCGCTCCACGTTCATGGTGGAGATGGTGGAGACCGCCGGCATCCTGCACACCTGCACGCCGCGCAGCCTGATCCTGCTCGACGAGGTGGGCCGGGGCACCGCCACCTTCGACGGGCTGTCCATCGCCTGGGCCGTGGCCGAGTACCTGCACAACACGCCCGCCCACCGGGCCCGGACGCTCTTTGCCACCCACTACCACGAGATCACCCGCCTGGCGGCCCTCTACCCGGGCATCCAGAATTACTGCGTCACGGTCAAGGAGGGGATGGGCGAGATCGTGTTCCTGCGAAAGGTGGCGCCGGGCACCGGCAGCCGCAGCTACGGAATCGAGGTGGCCCGGCTGGCGGGCATGCCGCCGACAGTGCTGGAGCGGGCCGGGACCATTCTCAAGAAGCTGGAGCGCAAGGAAATCGACCTGGCCGCCACCCCGCGCGGCAAGGGCCCGGAGGATGAGATCATTGCCGAGATCCAAAAGCGACTCTTCTGAGTGGATGGAAGCGGCCCTGGCCGAAGCCCGCGCGGCCGCCCGCGAGGGGGAGGTCCCCGTGGGCTGCGTCGTCGTGCTGGACGGCCGGGTCATCGCCGCCGACCACAACCGGACCATCCAGTTGGGCGACCCCACCGCCCACGCCGAGATCCTGGCCATCCGCCGGGCCGCCGTGGCGGCGGGCAACCACCGCCTGACCCGGTGCGAGCTGGCGGTGACGCTGGAGCCGTGCGCCATGTGCGTGGGCGCGTGCGTGCAGGCCCGCCTCCATCGGGTGATCTACGGCGCCGCCGATCCGCGCTGGGGGGCGCTCGGTTCCCGACTGGACCTCGGACGCCCGGGGTTGTTCAACCACGATCTCGCCGTGGCCGGCGGGATTCTCGCCGAACCGTGCCGGGAGCTGTTGCAGGAATTTTTCCGCCGGCGCCGCGGCTCCCGGCCCGCCGGCGACCGGCGTCAGGACGGATCATGCGCGTCATCCTGAAGATCCAGCCGTACCTCCTGCTCAAGTACGCCCTGCTGCTGGCGCTGGTCGTGGCGGTGGCGGCGGGGGGCGGCTGCCTGTACGTCTACAGCCGCTACGCCCGCCTCGTGGACAAGGCGCTGCTCGTCCGGCCGTGGGACCGGACGCCCACCGTGTACAGCGCGCCCGCCCGGCTTTTTCCCGGGCAGCGTCTCACCGCTTCGGCTCTGGCCAACCTGCTCTACCGCCGGGGCTATCTCCGCTCGTCCCGGCTGGACCGCCCGCCGGCGTTCACCATGGCCCTCGACGGGCAGTCCGTCACCATCGCCAACGAACGGGACTGGGCGGTGATGAAGCCCTCGCCGCCGGTCCCCGTGCGGGTGGAGTTCGCGGAGAACCGGGTCGCCCAAATCGTTTCAGCCGGCGGCGCGTCCCTGCCGGCGTTCCTCGTCCGGCCGGCGGTACTGGCCGCCCAGCAGGCCGGGCGCCGCCGGGCGCGGGTGCCGTTCGGCGAGCTGCCTCAGAACCTGGTCTACGCGGTGCTCGCGGCCGAGGACCAGCATTTCTTCACGCACGGCGGCATCGACTGGCAGGGCATCCTGCGCGCGTTTTCCCGAAACGCCCAGGCCGGCGGCATCCGCGAGGGCGGCAGCACCATCTCCCAGCAGCTTTCCAAGAACCTCTTCCTGACGACGGAGCGAACGGTCAACCGCAAGTTCGCGGAAGCCATGATCGCGCTGATCCTCGAGACGCGGCTGTCCAAGGAGCAGTTGTTCGAGATTTACGCCAACGACGTGTATCTCGGCCAGTGTGCCACGTTCTCGGTGTACGGTCTGGCCGAGGCGGCGGAGCTGTACTGCAGCAAGAGCGTCCGGAACCTGGACCTGGCCGAGTGCGCGCTCCTGGCCGGCCTGATCCGCTCCCCCAACTGGACCCAGCCCCTCCGCCACCCGGAGGCCGCCCGCCGCCGGCGCGACCAGGTGCTGGCGGCCATGGAAGACGCCGGCTTCATCCTGCGGCCCGAGCGCGCCACCGCCGCCGCCCGGCCGCTGCCGGCCGCCAACGCGGCGCTGCTTGGGGCCGCCAAGGCGCCGTATTTCCTCGATTACCTGGCCGCCCAGCCGGCCCCCGTCCCGGCGCCGGACGGGGGCGCCCCGGTGGTGATGACTTCCCTGAACCTGGAGCTGCAGCAGGCCGCCGAGACGGCCCTGCAGGCGGGGACCGACCGGGTCCGTGCCGTCCTCCGGGGCAAGTACCCGGACGAGCCGGCGGATTCCTTCCAGGCGGCCTTCGTGGTCCTGGACGCCGCCAGCGGGGAGATCCTGGCCATGGCCGGCGGCCTCGACTACACCGCCTCCGCGTTCAACCGGGCCGCGTCGGCGCGGCGCCAGGCCGGCTCCGTCATCAAGCCGTTCGTCTTCGCCCGGTTGCTGGACCTGGCCCGACGACCGGCCGGTCCCGCGCTCACCGCCGCCAGCGTCGTGGTCGACCGGCCGTGCACGATCCGGTACGGCGGCCGCGCCTACCGTCCCCACAATTACCGCAACCAATACCACGGTCCGGTGACCATGAAGACGGCGCTGGCCAAGTCGCTCAATGCGGCCACGGTCCTCTTCGCCCAGCAGGGCGGCTTCCCGGAGGCGGCGGACGCGGTCAACCGGCTCGGCTTCTCCGGCCGGGCCGTCCCCTACCCGTCCACCGCGCTGGGCACGGTGGACGTCTCGCCGCTGGAGGTGGCTGCGGCCTACACCGTGTTCCTCAACGGCGGACGCCGCCGGCCGCCCAGCCCCTGGCGCGCCGGCACCGCGGCCGCGCCGGCCGCCGGCCCGGAGGTCTTCAGCCCGAAATCGGCTTTCATCGTTCTGGACATGATGCAGGCGGCGGTGGCGCGCGGCACCGCCCAGAACATCGGTCGGCAGGGCATCACCCTGCCCGTGGCCGCCAAGACCGGCACCGCCCGGGACGGGTGGTTCGTGGGCCTGACCGGCAACCTGATCGGCTGCGCCTGGATGGGTTATGACGACCACCGCGAGTTCCCGCTCAGCGGCGGCGAGAGCGCCCTGTTCGTCTTCACCGAATTTCTCAGCCGGGCCGTCGACGTCTACCCCGTGTCGCCCCTGGCGCCGGAGCCGCCGCCCGGGTTGACGCCGCGCACGGTCTGCCCCGTCACGGGGCGTCTGGCCCGGCCCCGCTGCCCGGCTCCCGAGACAAGTTGGTTCGTCGCCGGCACCGAGCCCCGAGAAACTTGCCTTTCATCGCATTAAGTTGATACAATTGTGCTTTATGGACAAACCCGCGGTCGATTCCATCGAGGGCAAGAAGATCCGCGACTTCATCACCCTGAAGCCGTACGACGGCGTGTACTCGCTCGAGGGCTTGTCGCAGGAAAATATCATCCAGTCCTACATCTTCACCGACGAATCCACGCAGAACTTCATCGCGCTGTTCCAGGAGCTGATCAAGGAACCGGGCACGGAACGCAAGTCGTTCATCCTGTCGGGTGACCGCGGCGTGGGGAAAACCCATTCGTTGGCGGTGATCCGGGAGGTGCTGCAGTCGCCGGCCGCCGGCCGCCTGATCCAAAGCCGGGAAATCCAGCAGGTCATCGCCCGGCTGAACCGGAAGCATTTCGTCGTCGAGATCCACTGCCAGCCCACCCAGGAGGAATCCCTCAAGGAGCTCTTCTACCAGGCCTTTGCCGAAAGCTACCGGCGGGATTGTCACGACGAGCTGCCGCCCATGGACCACTGGCTGGAGCTGGAGGACTCCGACGAGCAGATCCGGTTCATTTGCGACTTCATCCCCGAAGGCCGGGAGATGCTGATCCTGCTGGACGACATCTCGGAAAAACTCCTCGCCTACCGCAACGTCACCCGGATCACCGCCGACCTGGAATTCGTGCTGACCATCGCCCTGGCCACCAGCATGTATCCGGTGTTCATGGTGGCGACGTTCTTCGACCACCTGCTCAATCCGCCGTCGTTCAACACCCGCTACCAGAACATCCACCAGAAGATCGTCGAGTACCAGCTCCCCGGCGCGTTCATCATCCAGCACATCACCAAGCGCAACGTCCTCGACCTGGCCAACCGCAACATCATCGTCAAGACCGACCTGCAGCGGCGGCAACTGCTGGACATCTACGCCCACCTGAAACAGACCGTGCCCTACTTCCGCCACGATCCCCAGCTCTTCCTGGATCTGTACCCGGTCCACCCGGTCGTCTTCCAGGTCAGCTTCTACCTGCACCGCTACATCAAGAATTTCTCCCTGCTCCCGTTCATCTATTCCACGGCCAGCAAGATCATGGGGTACCGCTGCTCGGCCCTGGCCACCATCGACCTCGTGTTCGACCTGCTGTACCACGAATTCAAAAAGGTCCCCGACCTGCAGATCGCCCTGCAGTCGTTCGAGACCATCCAGAAGGACACCATCCCCAACCTGCCCGTGGGCCAGCGGCTGCTGGCCCGCCTGGTGCTGAAAGCCGTGTTTCTGCTGAGCATCACCGAGGAGTGCCGCCCCACCATCGAAAACGTGATCGACGCGCTCCTGCTGTCCGACTACCAGAACAAGCCCGTCACCACCGACGACATCGCCCAGATCCTCTTCTTTTTCGAGGAGCAGGCGCCCCAATGCCTGCGCAAGATCCAGCAGGAGCAGGGGCTGGAGTTCCAGCTCGTCACCATCGATCACACGTCCCTCGACTACGTCATCCACGAAGTGCTTAAGGAGGACGCCGGCCTGGACGAGAAGATCCAGCGCCTGATCTATCAGAAGGCGATCCTGGTGCTGCCCGGCATGAACCTGACCCGTGAGAACATCAACCAGCCGATCTCCAGCGAAACCCTCAGCATCTCCTGGCGGGGCACCGCGCGTCGCGGCGTCGCCTGCTGGGCCGAGCGGTACGAGCAGATCCATGTGACGCCCCTGAAGCTCCGCACCCAGTCGCTGCTTCAGGAATTGGCCGACAAGACCGACACCGAGGACTGGTGCGACACCTTCCCTGAGGGCTTGCCATTGCCGGCCGGCACGGTCGAAACCGGCACCGCCTACGGTGTGGCCAAGTCGTATGACTGGCAGCTCTGGATCCTGTCGCCGCATCGCGAGAAGTGGCCGCTGAAAACCATCCGGGAGCTGGTCACCCAGTATCCCCAGCTGCTGATCCTCCAGCCGGGCCTGCTCACCCCCGAGGAGATCCAGCGCTTCGCCGTGGCCGCCGTCCTGCAGACGGAAGAGCACCGCTACCGCTTCTTCGACATGGAGGAAGAGTACCAGAACCGCCTCCGGGCGGTGGACGAGGAGATCCGCACCATCCTGCAGAAGAAATATTTCGCGGACGGCATTCTCCACTACAACCAGACGTCCCAGTGCCTGGTCGACGGCTGCCCGGAGCCGGAGCAGCTGCTTCAGTTTCTGGAGCAACTGCTGGTGGAGGTCTACGACGAGTACTTTCCCCTCCATCCCAAGCTCGACACTCTGGACCTTGCCGAAAACCGAACTCAGGCCGCGGAGATCTTTCTCCGCAAGGAGATCGACCGGCCGGAGGGCCGCGAGTTCGCAGAAAAAATCCTCCTGCCCCTCCATCTGGTCAAACAAGCCGGCAACACGTACCGCTTCGAACCGGAATCCGACAATTTCCTCGAATCCCAGTTCATCTCCGAAGTCATCTTCCTGATCGGGTCGTACCCGCAGATCACTTTCCCGCTGGCCTTCTTCTACAAGTCGTTCGCCAACTCACCCTACGGCCTGAATCAGTCGTTGGTGGACGTCATCCTCATCGCCCTGGTGGCGGCGGGCAAGATCAAGATTTTCCAGAAAAACAAGGCGGACCTCGACGTGCTCAACCGCATGAGCCTGTCGGGCGAATTCGACCTGACCTATTTCGATTCGGTCCAGGCCATCGAGGAGAAGGTGCTCCCCCTGCCGGAGCTGCTGCAGTGGGGCTACATTCTGTGCAACACCCAGATTGAGGCCACCGGCGGCATCACGCAATCGCGCAAGCATCTCAAGAACCTGCTTCCGGAATGGCTGGACTTCGAGCGGTGCAACTCGCTGGAACAGATGCTGCAGCAGATCCCGAACGAGATGGTGACCACGCTGCTGTGGCGGGAGCTGCAGGCGTGCCACCGCAACGCCAAGGCCATCGAGAACATCGTCGAGAACATCGTCAACCAGCAGTACAACCTGGATGACGGCCTGGCCCTGCTGGCCCGCACCTTCTCCAACAACCTGAAGGCGTTCCAGTCGGTCCTCAAGGAAATCAGCAACATCCGGGATTTTCTGCAATGGATGCCGGTCTTCCAGGATACGAAGAGCTACATCCTGACCTCCGACAAGACCGGCGACCAGGCGATCGAGAACCTCCGGCTGGAGCTGTCGAATTTCTTCGAGCGGCCCACCAAGCTCATCGATGCGGCGCGGCGCGAGTACTACCAGGAAAAGTTCCGGCTCTTCAAGCAGGCGTACATCCAGCACTATCTGGCGGTCCACGACCGGCAGCTCAACGGCCTCACCGAACAGGGCGAACTGGCGCGCCTCATGAAGACCGAATGGTGGAAGAACCTGCCGAAGCTCGCCCGGGTGATCATGATCAACCCGTACTGCGTCAAGTCGCTGTACCGGGTGATGGCCATGCTCCAGGAGCGGGAGTGCGATTTCCCCACCGCGGCGATCCTGGAGCGGTTCCCCCGCTGCCTGTGCGGCTTCCGCATGAATTCCACCACCAACGTGGAGTCGCTGATCAACCGGATCATCGACACCGTCGAGAAGATGAAGGTGGAGTACCAATCCTTCTTTTCCACCTACCGGAAAATGGTGATCCGGGAACTACAGAAGATCTCGTCCGTGGACGACAACGTGGCCCGCGAGGTGGTCAACTGCATCAACGGCAACCTGGATGTGCCCATCTCGCTGGATGCCCTCAAGCTCATCAGTTTCATCCTCAAGCGCAAGATCAAGGTGGTGTCGCTCCAGGCGCTGAACGGCGAGACCGTGGATCGGGCCATGCCCCGCGACGAGTTCATCCAGAACCTGTCGCGCACGCTGAAGGAACTCGAAGAATCCCGCGAACTGTACTTCATGCTCGAGGGCGAGCTTTGAGGCCGCCCGGGTGGCCGGCCGCCTCGGCGGCCCTGCTCCTCGGCCTCGGCTTCGGCCTGTTAGCCGCCGCGCCCGCCAAACCCGATCACCAGGCGCTGGCCGGCCGGTGCGAGGTCAAGATCATCCAGCTCAAGTCGCAACACCCCCCGTCGACGATCCGGGTCACGGAGGACGAGGTGAACGCCTACATCGCGGTGCACCGGGAACAGCTGTTCCACTCGGCCGCCCGCGACGTCCGGGTGCGGCTGGAAAAGGACCGCGTGCACGCCCGGGTGACCGCCGACCTGGCGCGCGCGAAGATCAAGCTGGAGTCCCCGCTGCACCGGGCCTTCGTCTGGATTCTTTCCGGCGAGCATCGGTACGAGGCGCAGATCCACTTCCGCTCCGACAAAGGCGTGGGCCGCTACCGGGTGGAACAGCTCAAGGTGGACGGCATGACCCTGCCCGACAGCCTGGCGGCATTCCTGGCCGGTCAGGCCGGCCGGCTCAACCAGCCGCCCATGCCGCCCGACAAGGACTTCCCTCTCCCCTATCATCTCAGGCGCTGCGAGGTGCAGCCGAAAGCCTTCGTCTGCTATCCGCATCCGCGGTGAACCCGGTGCCGGGCGGCCCGGTCCGCTGCGGACAGACAGGTTCGGTTCCCGGCCCTCCCCGCCTCACACCTGGTCCAGCAGGTGGCCCATTTTGTCTTTCTTGGTCTTGAGGTAATGGCTGGACCGCTCGTCGGGCGGCATCTCCAGGGGGATGCGGTCCGCGACGCGGATCCCCGCCGCCTCCAGCGAGCGAATTTTCGACGGATTGTTGGACAGCAGCCGCACCTGGCCCACGCCGAGGCAGCGGAGGATCTCGCCGCACGCCGCGTACTCGCGCAGATCGGCCTCGAAACCGAGCATCTCGTTGGCTTCCACGGTGTCCGCGCCCCGGTCCTGAAGCTGGTAGCTCAGCAGCTTGTTCAGGATTCCGATTCCGCGCCCTTCCTGGAGCTGGTAGATCAGCAGGCCGCAGCCGGACTCCTCGATGCGGCGCAGCGCCGTCTGGAGCTGGTAGCCGCAGTCGCAGCGCCGGGAGCCCAGCGCGTCGCCGGTAAGGCATTGCGAGTGGATGCGGAGCAGCGGAACGGCCTCACCGTCAAGCCGCCCCCGCGCCAGGACCACAAACGGCTCGCCCGAGGGCTGGTGCTCGAAGCCGAGGATCTCGAAGTCCCCGAACCGGCTGGGGAAATCGGCCCGGGACACGAGCCGGACAGCCGGCGGGGGATCAGGGGTCGCGTTCATCTCATCACCTTGATGGTTCAAGCCTTCCAACCGGCGGATTGTATCATTTCCATTAACATCCCCCAAGCCTTTTGATACAATGCCCCCGGTGAATGCGAACTGTCGGCTCCGCGCATGGATCGTCCTGCTGATCGGACTGGCCGCCACCGGTGCGATTGCCGCCCAATCCGGTGACAGCTGGAAACCCGCCTTCGTCCAGCGGTTTCAAAACAAGACGCTGTTCCTGAAAGTCCCCCTGCCCGCGGGGACCGTCAAGGCGTTCGTCTCGGGAAGCCATTATCGGCTGACCACCGAAAGCGGCGGCCCCACGGCCTTCGGCGTCGGGCAGCAGGTGCGGATCACCGACGTCAATTTCGGCAGCCGGGAGATGCGTCTCAAGCTCATTTCCCTGGACCTGCGCCAGCAGGCCGAAATCCGTTTCCAGTTCCCCGTGCCGCTGGACGACCGCCCGCCCGGCGAAGAGTTCCACCAGGTGCTGGCCAAGTTTTTCACCACCGGCCTCAGTTACACCGAGATCGAGTCAGCCAAGCGCGAGTACATCGAGGACCAGTACGCCGGCTTCGTCGAGACGGAAGCCAAGACCGCCGACATGCCCGCCCAGGGCGTGCACGAGATTGTCACCCGCGCCAATCCGGTGGGCAAGGCGCTGTGGCGCGACCTCCAGTCCACCGGCGCCCGCGTCGAGGAACTGTCCGGGCAAGTGGCGGCCCTGGAGCGGGAGAAGAACGCCATCCAGGCCCGGCTCAACGCCCTGCAACAGGAGAAAGGCGTCCTCGATTCGGCCGGCAAGGACCTGCGCGAGCGAATCCGCCTGCAACAGAACGCCGAGGCCGAGATCAAAAAGCAACTGGCCCGCGCCGAGGCGGAGGCGCAGACGCTGGAGCGGGCCATCCGGGCCGCCTGCACCGAGGCCGGACTGCAGACGGCGCCGGCGACGCCGGCCGCGGAACGCCTGAAGGCGCTGGCCGGCGCCTACGTGCAGCTCTCCGCCGGCAACCGGGCGTACCAGTCCCGCGTGCAGGAGATGGAGGCGACCAACGCCCGGCTCGAGAACACCCAGGCGGAATTGACCCGCAGTCTGACCGCCGCGCAGACCGAAAAAAATACTCTGTCGCGCCAACTTCAGGTGCTGGCCACCAAGGACAAGGACCTGGCCCGGGAAATGTTCCAGTTGCAGCACGACAAGAACGTGATCCAGTCGAAACTCCTCTCGCGGCAGGTGCTCAGCTTCCGGGTGAACCGCTCCAAGAAGGCCGGCGAACAGTCGTACCGCATGGAGGTCCGGCTCAAGGACCTGCCGCTGGGCGCCGTCGAGATCACGGCCCCGGTGGCGCTGGCAGCCGGCCGGCCGCAGCGCCTCACCCTGGCCGCCGCGATGCGCCCGGCCCGGGAGCTGGACCCCCGGCAGGATCCCGACCTGGCCCTGCTCCTCAAGCACCTGAAGGATTTTCCCCAGCTCGCGTTCACCGTGGAAAAACGGACCGCCCAACTCGAGCTCCGCCAGATCCAGTCGCCCGAGCGTGACAACACCGATCTGTGGGTCTGGGAAATCGTCCCGCCGGCCGGCCAGGACGCGGACCTCGTGTTCCGCTTCCACTCGTCCATCGAAGCGGAGCCGCTGCCGCTCTTCGATCTGCCGATTCTCATCCCTTATCCCACGGTGGAGCGCACCCTGTTCGAGTATTTCCAACCGGTGCCGCTGGGAATCGGCCTGGCGGCGGGGCTGCTCATCGCCCTTCCCTTCTTCCTCATCCACCGGCGCCGCCTCCGGCACCTGCCGCCGGAAGCTCCAGCGACCCCCACCCGCCGCCTGCACTTTGAAAAGAAGGAGTTGTGACGGGCGTCCGTCGGCGCTGTTGTCGCGGCCGGACGGATTTGTTATAATTTTTCCAAATTTCCCCAAGGACCGCCTATGAGCCTCGAGCGACTGATGGACAAAATCTACATCGTCAAGCCGCACCCCGCGCCGACGGGTCCGGAGGTGAAGCACCACTACGCCAAGTGGATCAGCCCGCGCCCCCAAGACATCCGGGTGGACCGGATGTTCGACATTCCCTACGCCAACATCAACTTCATCTCCGCGTATGCCCGCGGCGAGTTCGAGACCGGCGAGCGATACATCGACCTGGGTGTCGTGGGGTTTCCCATGCTCATCCGCGCCCCGTTCTCATCCCTTTCCGCCAACGAATTCCGCTTCCCCAGCCGCAACATCGACCAGAACGTCCGGCACGTGATCTCCGAGCTCATCGCCAACGGCCGGATCGTCGCCATGAACGAAGAGACGTACCGCTTCCTGCACGGCAAACAGATCCACTGTCTCGACGCGTTCTCGGTGCAGAAACACATCGCGTCCTTTTTCGTGATGGTCCGCGACAAGGTGCCCATCCGCTGCGACGGCTGCAAGAAATTCATCTGGATCGAGGCGGGCAAACTGCCGGTCAACCCTGTCCGCACCAAATGCCCCACCTGCAGCCACCAGTTCCAGGTGCAGCGGCCGCCGGAGATCGACACGCAGCTCGCGCGCTTCCTGTCCGCCACCGGCACCAACCTGGCGGCCCGGCAGGGGGACCTGCTCCTGGGCTCCACCGGCGAGTTCAAGTCCAAGGACCAACCCGCCGGGATGGCCGAACCGGGCGCCCTGGACCTTGACCTGGAAGGGATCCTCGGCCCGACGGCGGCCGCCCCGGCCGAACCGGCCGCGGCCCCGGCAGCCGCCGGCCAGCCGCCCGTGGAAGACGCGCTCGCCGCCATCATCGGGCCGCCGGCGGCGGCGGCCGGCGCCGCGCCGTCCGCCGAACTGGACGACGACTTTTTCAAGGCGATCACCCCGGACAAGGCGGCGGTCGCCAAAGCCGCCGAACCGCAAGGTCCGGCGGTGCTCGACAACGAATTGAAGGAGTCCGTCACGGACATTCTCGATTCCGCCAACATCATCGCCGACGTCTTCCATACCAAGCCCTCGGGCCAGGAGGCGGTCTGTCCGTCCTGCGGCACCGTGACGGGTTCCGAAAAGGTCTGCCCCAACTGCTTCATGGAACTCATGCCCGCCGACGCCACGTTCAGCGGGCCCGGCGAGTTGGAAGCACCCGCCGAGTCCAGGATCGAGATCCGGCTCAAGGAACTGCCCGACGAGAAGCCCGCCACCGCCTACGCGCCGCCGCTGGCGGAGACGCCGGCCGATCCGGGTTCGGGTTCGGGTCTGGCCCCGGCCGCGGGCGGCGAGACGCCCGCCGGCGGCAAGGCGGAGTCGAAAGAGCCCTCCGACGGCCTGACCTCGGCCTGGGACGACAAGGTCTGGTCGGTGAAAATCGGAGACGAGCTTTACGAGAACCTTGACATGCGGACCATCGAGGAGTGGATTCTCGGCGGCAGCGTCCTGGCCACCGACCTGATCCGGAAGGGCGAGGCCAAATGGGCCGAGCTGGGCGCGGTCCCCTACTTCCGCAACTCCTTCAAGATGGCGCGGGACAAGGTGCGCCTGGGCGGAACCGACGCGCTGGCCAGCTTCCAGCCGGCCACGCCGATTAAGCGGGTGATCGCCGTGATCATCGATCTGGTCATCACCGGCTTGCTCAGCATGCTGGGCAGCATCGCGCTGGGCCTCAGCGCCGGCGAAGGAGACGGGCTCTTCCCGCTGCTGATGAGCCTGCTCGGCGCCGTGCTCCTCCCCTTCATGTACCTCACTTTCACGAACGGCGTGCTGGGCCGCTCCATCGGCAAGCGGCTGCTGAGCCTGGCCGTGATCGACAAGCAGGGCAATCCCATCGGGCTGAAGAACGGCGCCCTGCGGACGCTGGTCTGGGCGTTCGCGATCGGCTGGTTCTTCGCCCTGAACAATCCGGCCCAGCAGGCGCTGCACGACAAGGCGGCCGGCAGCTACGTGATCCAGCTGGAGTAGGCGGCTTCAGGCGCCGATGTAGCGCATCAGCGACGGCAGGGAGTTCTTGAACCGGACCAGTTCCTCCAGGTCGGAGGCGATGAAGCGGTCGAAGGTGTCGTGGAAGTAGATTCTTCCGTCGTGCAGGAAGGCCACCCGGTCGGCAATCATCCGCGCGCATTTCAAATCATGGGTGACGACGATGGACGTCACCCCCAACTGCTGCTGCAGCCCCTTGATCGTCCGGCTGATCAGCTTGGCGGTGAGCGGGTCCACGCCGGTGGTGGGCTCGTCGTACAGGATCGCCAGCGGCTGGACCGCGATGGCCCGGGCGATGGCCACCCGTTTCTTCATGCCCGTGCTCAACTCCTGGGGATAGAGATCCGCGACCTTGGCAAGATCGAGGTGCTCCAAAATCCGCTGGACGTGGGCGGTGGCCTCCGCCTCGCCCAGGTCGCGGGACTCGGACATGGGGAAGGCGACGTTCTCGAACACGCTCAACGAGTCGAACAGCGCCCCGGATTGAAAGACGTACGAAAACCGCCGGCGGATGGGAATCAGCTCCCGTTCGCGCAGGCGGGTGATATTTTGATCCTGGAGAAAAACCTCGCCGGAATCCGGCGCCATCAGGCCCGTGATGATGAGGAGCGTCACGCTCTTGCCGATGCCGCTCCGGCCGAGCACCACCAGCGTCTCGCCCGCTTCCACCTGCAGGCTGATGCCCCGCAGCACCCGGTTGTCGCCGAAACTCTTGGTGATGTCCCGCAATTCGATCAGCGGCACGACCTCACCTCGGTCACGCTTTCAGCTTCGTCACTTCCTCGACGAGCAGCGGCACGATCTTGAACAGGTCGCCCACGATGCCGTAGTCGGCCACCTTGAAAATGGGGGCGTCGGGATCCTTGTTCACGGCGACAATGTACTTGGACGACGACATGCCGGCCAGGTGCTGGATCGCACCGGAGATGCCGACGGCCACGTAGAGTGTCGGCGACACCGTCTTGCCCGTCTGGCCCACCTGGTGGTGGTGGTCCACCCAGCCGGCGTCAACGACCGCCCGGGACGCACCCGCGGCGCCGCCCAGGGCGGCGGCCAGCTGCTCGATCAGCGGGAAATGCTCCGCGCCTTTGATGCCCCGGCCGCCGGACACGACGATTGCCGCCTCGGTCAGTTCCACCTTCCCGCCGGCGGTCTCGCGCACCTCGGCCACCCGGGTGCGGATCCGCTGCGGATCCACGGCCGCCGCGTGCGCCACAACCGTCGCGGGTGCCGGGGCCTCCACCGCCGGGAAGACGTTGGGCCGCAGCGTCAGGAACGCGAGCGCCCCCGCCGGCTTGACCACCTCGAACGCCTTGCCGGCGTATATGGGCCGCTTGACCAGCAACTCGCCGCCCTCGACCGAGATCTCGGTGGCGTCCTGGATCACCGACCGCTCGAAGCGGGCCGCCAGCGCCGGCAGGCAGTCCTTCCCCGCGGCCGTGGCGCTGGCCACGACCCACGCCGGCGACTCCTGCCGCACCAGGCCGGCGAGGAGTTCCACCACGCCGTCGCGGGACTCGAAGACATCCGCCGGCGCCACCCGGAACAGGCGGTGGGCGCCGAACCGGGCCGCCTGATCCGCCGCGGCTTCGTCACCGACGATCACGGCGTCCACTGTCCGGCCCAGCGCGTCGGCCAGGCGCCGGGCGGCGGCCAGCGCTTCCAGCGATCCCTTCCGGATCCGACCGTTCCGATTCTCGACAAATACCAAAAAACCTTGCGCCATGGTTGTCTCCCCTCCTCTCTCAAATCACCTTGGCTTCCGTGTGCAGGAGCTCCACGAGCTGCTTCACCTGATCCTCGGGCTCCCCGTCGATGAGCCGGCCGGCGGGGCGGGCGGGCGGCATCTCCAGCCGGACCACCTCCCAGCTCCGCTGCGCCAGCGGGGCCTGGCCCAGCGCGGCGAGGGTGAGGGGTTCAATGGACTTCTTCTTGGCCGACATGATGCCTTTCAGCGACGCGTAGCGCGGCGTGTTGAGCCCTTTCTGGGCCGACACCACCGCCGGCAGGGGCAGCCGGTCGACTTCCTCGCCGCCTTCGATCTCGCGGGTGGCGGTCAGCTCGCCGCCGGCGACCTCCAGCTTGACCACCACGGCGGCGGCCGGCCAGCCCAGCACCTCGGCGGTCAGGGCCGGCACCTGCTGATAATCCTGGCCCACGCCCTGCTTGCCGAAAAGCAGGAGTTCGACGCCCTCCTTGCGGGCGACGGCGGCCAGGATCCGGGCGACGTCGTACGGCTCGGTTTCGACGACGGCCGGGTCGGTCACCAGCACGGCCCGGTCGGCGCCCATGGCCAGCGCGCTGCGCATCACCTTGCCGGTCTCCTCGTCGCCGACGGCGATGACGACCACCTCGCCCTGGCCGGCCGTCTCCTTGAGCTGGAGCGCCGCCTCGATGGCGAACTCGTCATACGGCGAGATGATGAAGGACACGCCGTCGAGGCTCACCTGCCGGCCGTCGGGCGCGATCTTGATCCGGGTTTCCGTGTCAGGAACCTTCTTGATGCAAACTCCGATTTTCATGCCACCTCCGAATGGGCGCGGAACTTCATTCGTCGTACCGCTTGAAGAGCAGGACCGCGTTCGTCCCGCCGAAACCGAACGAGTTGGACAGCGCGTAACGCAGCGGCACGCGCGCCGCGGTGTTGGGCGTGTAGTTCAGATCGCATTCCGGGTCGGGGAACTCGTAGTTGATCGTGGGCGGGATCACCTGGTCGCGGAGCGCCAGTGCGGTAATGGCCGCCTCCAGACCGCCGGCCGCGCCCAGCAGGTGGCCGGTCATCGACTTGGTGGAGCTGATCCGCAGGCGGGCGGCGTGGTCGCCGAAGGCCCGCTTGATGGCGATCGTCTCCAGCTTGTCGTTGAACGGCGTCGAGGTGCCGTGGGCGTTGATGTAATCCACCTCCTCCGGCTGGATGCCGGCGTCCCGGACGGCCGCCTGCATGGCGCGGTACGCCCCGTCACCGTCGGGCGGCGGCGCGGTGACGTGGTAGGCGTCCCCGGTCATCCCGTAGCCGACGATCTCGGCCACGATCGGCGCGCCGCGGCGGCGGGCGTGCTCCAGCTCCTCGATCACGAGGACGCCGGCGCCCTCACCCACGACGAAGCCGTCCCGCTCCTTGTCGAAGGGCCGGCTGGCCGCCTGGGGATTGTCGTTCCGGGTTGAAATCGCCCGCATGGCCGCGAAACCGCCGATGCCCATGGGCGTGATGGCGGCTTCGGAGCCGCCGCTGACCATGACGTCCGCGTCGCCCCGCTGGATGATCCGGAACGAGTCGCCCAGCGCGTGCGACGACGTCGCGCACGCCGTGCAGCAGGCGCAGTTCGGGCCCTTGAGGCCGAACTTGATCGAGACCATCCCCGAAGCCAGATTGATGATGGTGGCCGGAATGAAGTAGGGTGAGATTTTCCGCGGACCGCCCTTGAGCAGCTTCTCGTGCTCGGCTTCGATGGTGGCGAATCCGCCGATCCCCGAGCCGATGTACACGCCGGCCCGGTTCAAATCCGCGGTCTCCAGCGGCAGTCCGGAACCCTTGACGGCGAACTCGGACGCGGCCAGGGCGAAGTGGATGAACCGGTCGTACTTCCGGACTTCCTTCTTGTCCATGAAGTCTTCCGGGTTGAAATCCGTCACTTCCGCGGCGATCCGCACCGGGAACTCGGCGGCGTCGAACAGGGAGATGGTTCCCACGCCGCTGACGCCCGCAACGATATTCCGCCATGACTTGTCGGTCCCCGTCCCCACGGCCGACACCATGCCCACACCGGTCACTACGACTCGACGAGTGTTCATCGTTTTTTCCCTTGTAGATAAATTGAGGGGAAGCGCGCGCGCTTCCCCTCGTGTGTCGCGTTCAATTATTCGGCGTTCGCGGTCTTTTTCACGATGTACTCGATGGCTTGCGCCACGTTCGTGATTTTTTCGGCGTCCTCGTCCGGGATTTCGATCCCGAAGCCGTCTTCGAAGGCCATCACCAGTTCCACAGTGTCCAGGGAGTCGGCGCCCAGATCATCGATGAAGGACGCTTCCGGAGTCACATCCGCTTCGTTGACACCCAACCGCTCGACGATGATCTCCTTCACTTTTTGTTCGATACTGGCCATGATATCCTCCACTTGGAAAATTGTTGATAACGGTTAATTCCACATCACATGTACATGCCGCCGTTGACATCCAGCACGAAGCCGGTGATGTAGGCGGCGCCCGGACCGGCGAGGAACACCACCGCGTGGGCGACATCCTCCGGCTGGCCGGGTCGGCCGAGGGCGATGTTGCGGCTGAACTCCTGCTTCACCGCCTCGGGCAGGTTCCGGGTCATGTCGGTGTCGATGTACCCCGGGGCGACGGCGTTGACCGTGATGTTGCGGGAGGCCACTTCGCGCGCCACCGCCTTGGTGAAGCCGATGAGCCCCGCCTTCGTCGCGCAGTAGTTGGCCTGGCCGGCGTTGCCCATCTCGCCAACCACCGAGGCGATGTTGATGACGCGGCCCGTGCGTTGCCGCATCATCACCGGAATCACCGCCCGGGTGCACAGAAAGGCGCCGGTCAGATTGACATCCAAAACCCGCTGCCACTGTTCGATTTTCATCCGCATGATCAGGTTGTCCTGATTGATGCCGGCGTTGTTGACCAGGACGTCGATCCGGCCGAAGTCCGCCTGCAACTGCTTGAACACGGTGGCCACTCCGCCCTCGTCGGTCACGTTGAGCTGGTAGGCGCGGAATTCGCCGGCCGGGAGCCCCTTGGCCGCCACCAGCGCCTCGGCGGTCGCCAGGTCCATGTCGGCGACGGCCACCGCGAAACCGGCCCCGAGCAGGGCGTCCGCGATGGCGGCGCCGATGCCGCGGGCTCCGCCGGTCACCACCGCCACGGGCTTGTCCATCGTCTCCTCCTCACGCGGTTTTGAGCGCGGCCAGCACGGTGTCGATCTCGGCGGGTTTCTCCACCGCGAACGTCCGCGCCTCCGGGCTGATTTTGCGCACCATCTGCGACAGGACCGTCTTGGGTCCCACTTCGACGAAGACATCGGCGCCCGCGGCGGCCAGCCCCTCCACCGATGCCTGCCACCGGACAGAGCCGGTCACCTGGCGGACCAGGCTGTCCCGGGCGTCCGCACCCGCGGTGATGAACCGGGCGTCCACGTTGGTGACCAGGGGCACCGCCAGGTCGCCGAACGCGATCCGGCTGAGATCCTGCGCCATCTGCTCCTGCGCCGGCCGCATGAGCTCGCAATGGAACGGCGCGCTCACGGGCAGGCGGATCATCCGGCCCAGGCCCTGCTTCTTGGCGTACGTGATGGCCCGGTCCACGGGCTCGGCGTGGCCGGCCACGACGATCTGCCCCGGACAGTTGATGTTGGCCGGCACCAGCACCTGGCCTTCGCGGACCGCGGCGCAAACGGCTTCGACGGTCGCGAGGTCCATGCCCAGGCAGGCCGCCATCGCCCCGACGCCCACCGGCACGGCCGCCTGCATGTAGCGGCCGCGCTTGCGGACGGCCAGGACCGCGTCGTCGAACGTCAGGCCGCCGGCGGCGACGAGAGCGGAATACTCGCCCAGGCTGTGCCCGGCGACGAAGTCGGGCACCAGGCCGCGCTGCCGGAGCACCTGCAGGACGGCGACGCTCACGGTCAGGATGGCCGGCTGGGTGTTCTCCGTGAGCTTCAGCTCGTCCTCCGAACCCTGGAAGCACATGGCGGACAGGGGGAACCCGAGCACCTCGTCGGCCCGCCGGAAGACGGCCGCCGCCTCGGGATGGCTGTCGTGAATCTCCCGGCCCATGCCCGAATACTGGGAGGCCTGGCCGGGAAAGATGAACGCGATCTTGCTCATGCGAACCGACACTCCTTACTTCTTGTGCTCCGAGACGACTTCCTTGATCAGTTCGGAGGCGATGACGTTGCGCTGGATCTGGTTGGTGCCCTCGTAGATCTGGGTGATCTTGGCGTCCCGGAACATTTTCTCCACGGGGTAGTCCTTCATGTAGCCGTAGCCGCCGAGGATCTGGATGGCATCGGTGGTCACCTTCATGGCGGTGTCCGACGCCAGCAGCTTGCACATGGCCGACAGCTTCGAGATGTTCTTGATCTTGCCGGCGTCGATCATCTGAGCCGTGCTGTAGATCAGCGCCCGGGCCGCCTCGATCTGCGTGGCCATGTCGGCCAGCATGTGGTTGACGGCCTGGAAGGAGCTGATGGGCTTGCCGAACTGCCGGCGGGTGTGGGCGTAGTTGAGGGCGTATTCGAACGCCCCGCCGGCGATGCCCAGCGCCTGGGCCGCCACGCCGGGGCGGGTGTAGTCGAAGGTGCGCATGGTCACGATGAAGCCCATCCCCTCGCGGCCGATCAGGTTTTCCTTGGGCACCCGGCACTCGTCGAAAACCACTTCGGTGGTGGACGAGGCGCGGATCCCCAGCTTCTTTTCCTTCTTGCCGTACGACAGGCCGGGGAAATCCTTCTCCACGATGAACGCCGAGGCGCCCCGCGGCCCCTTGGACTTGTCGGTCAGGGCGATGACGGTGTAGACATCGGCCACCGACCCGTTGGTGATCCACTGCTTGGTGCCGGTGAGATAGTAATAATCACCGTCCTTGCGGGCGACGGTGCGGATGCCCCCGGCGTCGGAACCGGCGCCGCTTTCGGTGATGCAGAACGCGGCCAGCTTCTCGCCGCTGGCGATCTGCGGCAGGTACTTTTTCTTCTGCTCCTCGCTCCCCATCAGGATAAACGGGTAAGAGCCGAGGCCGCAGGCCGCGTAGCTTACCGCCACGCCGCCGCAGACCTTGCTGAGCTCCTCGGTCACCAGGCACAGCTCATAGATGCCCTTGCCGAACCCGCCGTACTCCTCCGGGATGTACACGCCGAACAGGCCCGCTTCGGCCAGCACCTTCATGATCGCCCAGGGGAATTCCTCCTTCTCGTCCAGTTCGGCGCGGACCGGCTCGATCTGTTCCTTGGCGATCTTGCGGGCCAGATCCCGGATTTCCTTCTGTTCCTCGGTCAGTGCCACATCCCACATAATCAGACCTCGCGCTGGCGGTATTGCTGCATGAACAGTTCGATCTCCTGCTCAATCTTGCTGGACAGCTGCTGGAAATGAAATTCACGGACCACGCGGATGGCGTTCTTGATCGCGTTGGCGTTGGAACGGCCGTGGCCGATGATGACGGGCGCGCGCACTCCCAGAAGCGGCGCGCCGCCGTATTCGGAGTAGTCGATTTTTTTCTTCAGCCGGCGGAAGGCGGGTTTGATCAGCAGGGCGCCCACCTGAGTGGGCAGCCCGCGGGCGAGTTCCTGCTTCAGCTGGTGCATGATGGCGGTGATGACCCCTTCGCTGATCTTGAGGGCCACGTTCCCGGTGAAGCCGTCGCACACCACGACGTCCACGTCGCCGACGTAGACGTCCCGCCCCTCGATGTTCCCCACGAAGTTCAGCCGGGCCTGCTTCAGCGCCTGGTGGACTTCCTTGATCAGGTCGTTGCCCTTGATCTCCTCCTCGCCGATGGACAGGAGGGCGACCCGGGGCTGCTCGATTCCGAAGATTATCTTGGCGTAGACGTGTCCCATGATGGCGAACTGTTCGAGGTGCAGCGGCCTGCAATCGACGTTGGCGCCGACGTCCAGGACGATCGTCGTGCCCTTGATGGACGGAACGACGGTGGCCAGCGCCGGCCGGTCCACGCCGCGGCAGGTGCCGAACACGAGCTTGGCCAGGGTCATGCCGGCGCCGGTGTTGCCGGCGGTGACAAAGCCGTCCGCCCGGCCTTCCTTGATCAGGTTCATGGCCAGGCGCATCGAGTTGTTCTTTTTCTTCCGGATGGCCATGACCGGATGCTCGTTCATGCCGATGCATTCGTCGGCATGAACGATTTCCAACGGCAGGCCGGCCGCGGGCACGTCCTTGAGGTGCCGCTCGATGAGTTCGCGGTTGCCAACCAGAAAGGCCTGAGTGCCGGGGTACTGCTTCAGAGCCTGCACGACTCCGAGCACCTCCGGGCCGGGATGGTTATCGCTCCCCATCGCATCCACGGCCACCCGGAACGTTGGTTCGGCGCCCATATTGCTCCAGCGCTCTTATTCTGCCTTCTTGACTGCGATCACCTGGCGGCCCCGGTAGTAACCGCAGTGCGGGCACGCCCGGTGGGGCAGTTTCGCCTCCCGGCAGTTCGGGCAGAGGGAGATGCTCTTGGTTTCCAGCGCATCATGAGCCCGCCGCTTGTGCGTCCGGGAATGGGAATGTCGGTGTTTGGGGTGGGCCATCGGAGTCTCCTTACTTCTTCAATTACTTCTTCAGGCGTTTTTGCATTTCCCGCAGCAGCATCCACCGGGGAGCGGATTCAGCGGCGGTGCACGCGCACTCGCCCTGGTTCAGATTGGCGCCACAACGGGCGCAAAGCCCCTGGCATTCCTGCCGGCACAGCATCTTGGCCGGCAGGTTCAGGATGATCTGCTCGGTCATGAGATCGGTGAGGGAGATCCGGGGATCGGTGTACACGTTTTCGTCCAGACGATCCGCCTCGATCTCATCCTCGGTCTCGGCGCCGGCCGTCCGGGCCGGGATCATGGTGATCTGGAACGACGGCTGGATCGCCAGCACGAACGGTTCCAGACAGCGGTCGCAGAACGCCCGCACCGGACCCGCGATCGTTCCCTTGATCATGACTTCCTGGCGGCTGTTCTTCGTGACTTCCACGTTCAGGCTGAACGTATCCGCCAGTTCATACCCTTTGTAGTCGAACCCCACTTCCGCCGGCGCGAACGTGTGGTCGAGGCGGACGGTGTCGACTTCGAGTTTTGAAATATCCAAGAACATCGGTCTACTCTCGCGTCCGGCGTCCGGTCCGTCGGCGCGGGCACAGCGGTCCGGCGTCAGGAATTGGCCGGGCGCGTGTCACCCAGGCGGGCCTTCAGGACCTCGATCCGGCTGCTGATGACGGATTCGTACGGACTGAAAAAGTCCTCGCTCTTGCCCTTTTCGTCCAGGACGGCCTTCGCGGCTTTCAACACCTCGTAGGCTTCCTTGAGGCTGCCCTTCTCCTCCAGGCAGAGGGCCTTGGTGTAGGCAATGCTTTCGCTGGTGACCGCCGGGGTCGGGTTCTGGCTGAGCTCGTTCAGGATGGGCAGCGCCTCGTCGTACTTGCGTTGCACCCGGAGCGTTTCGGCCAGGGCCAGCTTGACCACCTGGGTCATGAACGGGTCGTCGACGGACTGGAGCAGAGCGCGGAACGTTTTCTCCGCGTCGGCGGTCCGGCCAAGCTCGCGCTGGCAGACGCCCTTGTAATAGGACGCCAGGCGGCCTTCCTGGGCGCTGCCGTAATTCCGCTCGACGTTCTCGAACGCCTTCAGCGCCGCCTCGTGCTTGGCGGCCTCGCTCGGGTACACGCCATCCTGCGGCGCCGCCAGGGCGGTGTCCACCCGGGCGTTGTAGATGTCCCGCGCCTCCTGCATGGCCGTGGCGCGCGAGGACTGGGACCGGTTATACCAGAGCGTACCCAGCATAACGAGGATGATCGCCCCCAGGATCACAGAAAGGCCGATCACGAGGTAACGCCGGTTTTCCAGGCACAGGGTCCAGAACTTCTGCAGGGCCTCGGTGATGGGGTCTTTTTTCTTGATTTCTTTTCGTGTCAGCCGCTTGCCCACAATCAAACCACCTTTTCTGTAAGGATGACCTATTCTTGCGCCTGGAGGGATTCGAACCCCCGACACCCGGATTAGGAATCCGGTGCTCTATCCTCCTGAGCTACAGGCGCGAAACCTGTCCGCCCGAAAATAAGAATGTGCTTTTAGCACCATTTGCCTGCTTTGTCAACCGAATTACCTGATCCGTCTGCAATTTCTGCGGTTGCCCGCCTACTTCTGGTACTTCAGGATGGAAAAGATTTCGTAACCGGGCAGGGACTTGCGGCCGCTCAGGAACTCGAGCTCGATGACGAAGCCCATTCCGGCCACCTCGCCCCCCTGACCCCGGATCATCTCGGCGACCGCCCGGGCGGTGCCGCCCGTGGCCATCAGGTCGTCAATGAGCAGGATCCGGTCCCCACGTTGGACGGCGTCGGCGTGCATTTCGAGAGTGTCGGTGCCGTACTCAAGCTGGTACGACTGGCTCACCGTGCGGTACGGCAGCTTGCCGGGCTTCCGCACGGGGATGAACCCCAGCCCCAGGCGGTTGGCCACGGCGGCGGCGAAGATGAACCCGCGGGCCTCAACCCCCACCACGGCGTCGAGCTTCTGATCGCGGTAATGCCGGGCGAAGATGTCGATGACTTCGGCAAAGCCCTTCCCGTCGCGCAGCAGGGTGGTGATGTCGTAAAAGAGGATGCCCGGCTTGGGGAAATCGGGGATCTCGCGCACGATCTGCTTGAGTGCTTCCATCGTCACACCTCGATGCGGAAGTCTGCGCCCACCGGCACGGCCGCGACGGAGCAGCGAGCCACGTGAGTCACCTGCGCGTGGGCGGGGCCCCGTTGCAGCAACACCGCCAACTCCCGCAGGGCGTCCGGAGTCCCCTCCGCCACCACTTCGACGGAGCCGTCGGGCTGGTTGCGGACGAAGCCGCGCAAACCCAGGCGGACCGCCTGTCGGTACACGAAGTACCGGTACCCGACACCCTGAACCAATCCGCTGACCTCGAAACGGGTGGGCATAAAATAAAAATGGTCGGGGCGAGAGGATTTGAACCTCCGACTTCACGGTCCCGAACCGTGCGCTCTAACCAGCCTGAGCCACGCCCCGACTCAGAAAATCGAATGCGGATTTAACCACCTTTTACCGGGGGAGTCAAGCGAAAAGGTGGCGACCGATCCGCCGCGGCGGAAACTCTCCGCCGGCGGCCGCGTCACTCGGCCGTCCACCCGTCCCGGCCGATGAGGCGGACGAAGACGCAGGCGCCGTGTTCCTCGGTGGTGAAGGCATCGCCCACCCGCCGGACTGTGAGCAGCGTCTGGCGGAACCGGTCGCCCACCGGGATGGCCATGACGCCGCCATCGCGCAGCTGCGCGCCCAGGGCCGCGGGCACTGCCGGCGCGCCTGCCGTCACCACGATGCCGTCGTAAGGCCCGTCCGCCGGCCAGCCGAGAGTCCCGTCGCCGATGCGGCCGACGATGTTGGTCAGGCCGAGTTCGCGGAAGCGGCGCGCCGCCTGTTCGCAGAGCTCGGGAATCCGCTCCACCGTCACCACGCGGCGGCAGAGCCGGGCCAGGATCGCGGCCTGGTAGCCGGTGCCCGTGCCGATCTCCAGGATGGTGTGATCCGGCGCGGGAGCCAGCAGCTCCGTCATGACGGCCACCATCCACGGCTGGCTGATCGTCTGTCCGCAGGCGACCGGAAGGGCGCGGTTGGCGTAGGCCTCCGCGACGAGATCGGCCGGCACGAAGAGGTGCCGGGGTATCTGTCGGAACGCGTCCGCCACCGCCGGGGTGGCGAGGGCGCCTTCCCGCTCGAGGAGTTGGACCAGCGCGTGGCGGGCCGCCGCCAGCGCCCGGTCAGTCCTGCTCATAGATCTCCCGGACCGCCTCGATCAGGTCATACGAGGTCTGGTCGCGGTGCAGGGGCGAGATGGAAACGTAGCCGTGGGTCACGGCCCAGAAGTCGGTGTCGTCCGCCTGGTCCCAGGAGCTTTCGTCCTCGCCGATCCAGTAGTACTTCAGGCCGCGCGGATCGTCGTTCTCGTAGATGGAGGAGCGGGCGAACTTCCGGCTCAGCCGAGTGGTGCGGACGCCGCGCGGCGGGGCGTCGGGGAAATTCACGTTGAGGAAGATCCCCGGCGGCAGCGGGCTGTCCAGGAGCCGCCGGCAGAGCGCCGCCGCCTGGCCGGCCCAGAAGGCGAAGTCTATCACCGGGGCGTAGCGCAGCGAGAAGGCGACGGACGGGACGCCGTACATGGAACCCTCGCGGGCGCCGGCCACCGTGCCGGAATACACCGTGTCGTCACCCAGGTTGTTGCCGGCGTTGATCCCCGAAACCACCAGGTGCGGCGGCTGCCGGAGAATCTTGTTCATGGCGACGAGGATGCAGTCGGCGGTGGTCCCGTCCACGGCGTACCGGTCGTTGCCGGCCGCGTTGATGCGGAGCGGCGACATGAGCGTGAGCGAATGGGACGCGGCGCTCCGCTCGCCGGCGGGAGCCACGGTGACGACCCGGCCCAGCGGGGCCAGACCGCGCTCCAGGTGCGTGAGCCCCGGCGCGCCAATGCCGTCGTCGTTGGTGAGGAGTATCAGGAATGCCCCGCTCATGTGAACCGGAAGGAGGAACCGGATAAAAAAAATGGTCGGGACGAGAGGATTTGAACCTCCGACCACACGCACCCCAAGCGTGTGCGCTACCAGGCTGCGCTACGTCCCGACGCTGAACCGTTGAAATATCCGCCCAAAAAGAGCGCTATTGTATGCTCGGAACACCGGGGCGTCAAGGAGAAAATCCGGTTACGAAGGAAGTTCCCACCGTTCCAGGAGATCGAGGATCTCCTGCAGCTCCGCCCGCAGCCGGCGGTGGGCCATGGGATCCGGCCCGGCGGCCGGCGCAGCCGGCACGGCCGCGGCGGCGGGGGCGGCCGGCGCGTCTTCGGACTCGGGGGCGGGCCGGTGGCCGCCCAGCGATTCCCGGATCCGGCGCTTGGCCCCGGCGATGGTGAAGCCGTCCTGGTAGAGGAGCTGCTTGATGCGCAGCACCAGCTCGATATCCTTTTGGCGGTACACGCGCTGGCCGGCGCTGTTTTTCAGCGGATGCAGAACCGGGAATTCCGATTCCCAGTACCGGAGCACGTGTGCTTCGATCCCGGTGATCTCACACACTTCGCCGATTTTGTAGTACAGCTTACTCTTCACTTCCATCGTCGACACCCAGCCACGCATTCCGGGAGAAATGGTAGACGACGGTTTTCCGGGGAGGGACCACGACGGTCTGGCCCGTCTTCGGATGCTTGCCCCGCTTCCCTTTCCGGCTGACCGTCTCCATGACGCCGAACCCCTTGAGCTTGACCCGTTCGCCCCTGACCAGGGCATCCTTGATCAAATCGAGCACTGCGGACACCACCGCCTCCACCTCCCGGTGGGTCAGGCCGCCGTGGGCGGAATAGACCTGTTCCTCGATCCCTGCGCGCTTCATGTGACCATCCTGCGGACGGGTGTTCGGTGTCGCCTGTCACTCATCATAAGATGCGTGAAGCGATTTGTCAATAACCACCGAGGTTTCAACTGCGCTGGATCAAGCGGATCGGATTGGCGTAAAACTCAAACTCCCCGCGTATTTGATTGATGATGAACCGCTCCTCGGACACGGCCAGCCGCTGGCCGCGGCGCAGAAAGACCACGAAGGTGGGCGGCGCCACCGCAACCTGGGTCATGTACTTGACGCCGTGGTCTTCCGCGGGCAGGGCCTGGATCTGCCGTTCGCGGAGCATTTTCCGGAAGAACGCGTTGAGCGTGCCGGTGGTGATCCGGAGGCGGCGGGTCTCCGCGGCCCGGCGCATCACGGGGAACAGCCGGGGGACGTTCCGGCCGGTCTTCGCCGAAAAGAAAACCAGCGGCGCGTAGTCGAGGAAGCGGAGCCTGCGCCTGGTTTCCGCCTGGAACTCCTTGCGAAAACGGTCGGGATCGGCGATGAGATCCAGCTTGTTGATGCCCAGGATCAGCGCCTGGCCGGCCTCCACCGCGTAGCTGGCGATGGTGGCGTCGGTGTGGGTCACGCCCTCGACGGGATCGAGGAGCAGCACCGCCAGATCCGCCTGCTCCAGGTGCTTGCGGGCGAGAATGACGCTCAGCTTCTCCGCGTGCAGGTGGGTGCGGCTCTTCTTGCGAATCCCCGCCGTGTCGATGAGCCGGTAGCGGCAGCCGTCGGTCTCGAGCTCGGTGTCCACCGCGTCGCGGGTGGTGCCGGGGATCTCGCTCACGATAACCCGCTCGGAGCCGACCAGCGCATTCACCAGCGACGATTTGCCCACGTTCGGGCGGCCGATGATGGCGACGCGCGTCTCGGGGGGCGGCGCGTCCGGGGCGTCCGAGACGGGAAAGTCGGCGCACACCGTCTCGAGGAGGGTGTCCAGCCCGCGCTTGTGTTCCGCCGACACCGGATAGACGTAGTCGACGCCGAACTCGTAGAATGACAGGGTGTTGGCCTCGTGGCGCGGGTCGTCCACCTTGTTGGCCACCAGGTAAAACGGCCGGCCCGACTCCACCACCAGGCGGTGGATCACCGCGTCCATGGGATGAACCCCCGCGGCGGCGTCGACCACCACCAGCACCGCCGCCGCCTCGGCCAGGGCCACCGCCGCCTGCTTGAGGATTTCGCGTGGAATCCGTTCGCGCTCATCGGGCAGGATGCCGCCGGTGTCCGCCAGCCGGAACCGCTTGCCGTTCCAGTCCACCTGGCCGTAGAGCCGGTCGCGGGTGATGCCCGGCTCGTCGCCGACGATGGCGCGGCGGTTGCCCACCAGGGCGTTGAACAGGGTGGATTTGCCCACGTTGGGCCGGCCGATGATCACCACCACGGGGAGCGCGGAATCGGACACGGGCACCTCGTCACCGGGAAATGCGCTCGAGACCCTTGCGGGCCCCGGCGGCGGCTTTGAGCGCCAGAGACCGCGCCTGCTCCCAGGCGGTCCGGAGCTCGGCCGGCTCCTTCAGGGGGGCCTCGATCGCGTCGAGAACCTCGACGTCGTGATCCGCCTGCTTCTTCAAGTCGGTCAGGACCCTCTCCACGACCCGGCCGCGGTGGGACGCGAAGACGTCCTCCACGTTCAGCAGCATGACCCGGAGCGCCTCGCGGTAGTCGCGGAGCAGCCGCTCGTCGGACCGGTCGTCGAGCGCGCCGATGAGGGGGTCCCGGTCGCGGAGCTTTTGGCAGTCGTACGCTTTGTCCGGGCGGTGGCGGCACGCCAGCGCGTCGATCCGGCGGGAGACGACGCGCAGCCGGTAGTAACTGCGCAGCTCGAAGCCCTCGGCGTCGCGGAGCAGCGTGTCCTCTTTCGGCAACAGGTAGTCGTCGGCGGACCGGCTCCAGCCGGCGAGCATCGCCAACACCAGCCATGCGGCGGCCAGGGCGCGCGTCATTCGAACACGGCCTCCTCGTCGAGGTTGTTGATGAACCGGAAGAGCTGGCGCCGGATGTAGATCAGCTTGCGGACCGGCGGATCGAGCCCCCCCCGGTGGATGAGGGGCAGGTCGCGCTGGATCCCTTCCAGAAGCACGGCGTGCTTGCGGAACTGGATCTCCACCTGGCGGATCAGCTTGTTGTTCCGGTTTTTCGGATTGTCGAAGCACACCCGGACGTCGCGCAGCACGTAGTCCATCACCTGGCTGAGCTGGTCGCCGAGCTTGGCGGTCCGCTCGTAGTTGCGCATCTGCACGGCGTGCTGGATCGCCTTGACATAGCGCGTCACCACCTGCTCGTGCAGCTTGGCGCACTTGACCGGGGTGGCCATGCGCAGCTTGTTCACCTCCTCGACGGTGAAGAGGTCGTAGCTGTAGTCGCGCGCCAGCAGGCACGCGGGCAGCGCCACGGCCAGGGCCAGGGCCGGCAGGATCCGGGATCGTTTCGTCACATCCGCTCCGGTATGGGAATGCCCAGGATGTCCAAACCTCGCTGCATCCCCTGGTAATAGATGTGCACCACGGCCAGAAAGACGAGCCGGCGCACGGGATCCTCCTCGCCGATGATGTGGTGCTTGTTGTAGAAGTTCGAAAACCGCTGGGCCAGGGTGTAGAGGTATTTGGCGAACGCGGCCAGCTCCTGGCCGGCCAGGCTGGCCCGGGCGGCGTCGCGGAGCTTGAGCGCCTGCGTCAGGAGTTCCCAGACGTCGTCGGGCAGCTCGATGGCGGGCAAAGCCGACAGGCCGTCGAGGGCCGCCGCCGTCGCCGCCTCGTCCTGCCCGAAGTGCTCGCGGTACTTGAGCCCGATGTTCCGGGCGCGCACCGCGGAGTACTGCAGGTAGGGTCCCGTCTCGCCGTCGAAGTTGAGGGCGTCGTCGAAATCGAAAACGATCAGGGCTTTCCGCGAATACCGCACCATGAAGTAGCGCAGCGCGCCGACGGCGATGTCGCGCGCGGTGCGGGCGGCCTGGTCGGGCGGCATGGCGGGGTTCCGGACGTCCACCTCACGCCGCGCCTTCTCTTCGAGGCGGTCCAGCAGGTCGTCGGCCTTCACGCCCAGCCCCTTGCGCCCGCTGACCTCGACGTGGGCGCGCTGGCGGTCCTCTTCGGACAGCTCGAAGCCCAGCTCCTGGGCGCACCGCGGCGACAGGGCCACGATCTCGTAGGCGAAGTGCACGCTGCGCGCCGCCTCGTCGGTGTACCCCAGCCGGCGCAACCCCTCGAAGACGACGTTCTGCGTGTAGGCCTGGCGGACGTCGATGACGTTGAACACCCAGTCGCCACCGCCGAAGCGGGGCGGCTGCAGGTCCGACTCGTCCGCGGGCGTGCTGCGGGACGCCCACACCGTGTGGCCGTCGTCGTACGCGCGGAACGGCTCGTAATGGAAGTCCCGGTCCAGTTGCCCGATTTTCCAGAGCTGGTAGGCGATGTCCTTGCCGGTGTAGGTCACGGTGCCGTTGGAGCGGACCAGAATCTTGGTGTCCTCCTGCCCGTCCTTCTGGTACCTCATGACCCAGCAGCCGGCGTTGGGGCCCGCCGTCTCCAGCTCCGCCGCGCCGCGCGCCTTGAGCTGGCCGAAGGCGGTGTCCCAGAAATGGAGATGCAGGATGTCGCTCTCCCGCGGCAGGACGTCGTAGCGGATGTCGAGCCGCTCCATGGTGTCGAGATGGCAGTTGACGATCCGGGTGGCGATCAGGTCGGCCAGCTCGGCCACCTCGTTGTCCCCCGCCTCGATCTGGTGCAGCACCTCGCCCCGGAGCCGGGCGTTCGCCTCGGACGCCTCGTAGAAGTGCGCCACCCGCGCGTACAGGTCCCAGCAGACGTAGTCGAACCGGTCCTCGATGGCGGCGACCTCGGCGGGCCCCTGTTGCTCCAGGTGCCGGAAGCCCACCACCACGTCGGCCACTTGCACGCCGGTGTTGTCGATGTAGTTCTGCACCTCCACCCGCTTGCCGTTGAAACGGAGCAGGCGGACGAGGCTGTCGCCCAGGATGGCGTTGCGCAGGTGGCCGATGTGGGCCGCCTTGTTGGGATTGATGTTGGTGTGCTCCACGATGGTCTTGCCGGCGTCCGGCTCGAACTCCGGCCACAGCCGGCCGGCCGTCAGGGCGCGCACAGCGTCCTGGAACACGAGCCAGCGGTCGACGGCCAGGTTGATGTAGCCGCCGGCGGCGGTCTCGATCCGGCGGACGTAGGCAGGGGCCCGGAATCCGTCGAGAAACTGCTGGGCGATCTGCTGGGGCGACCGGCGCAGCACCTTGGCCAGCTCGAACGGGAATGACACGCCGAAATCGCCGAATTCCAGCCGGGCCGGGTACTGCACCTGGACGCGGTACTGCTCCCGGGTGATGCCGAACGCCTCGGCCAGGCGCGCCTGCAGGCATTCCGCCAACTCGTCCTTGATCCGATAGTACATCCGCTCACCTCATGTGGATTCCCGCCGGCGGAAACCGCCGCATCGTGCCGCGGCGGGCACCGGCCGCGGGATCGACGGTGGCGATGGTGTCAGATGCGGCGGGAAATTTTCAGCTTCAGCTCATCGGTGCCGAACTCGGAGGAGGCCTGGACCAGGATGGCCGCCTGTCCGGCGGAAAACTCGGGCACGATGATATTCAGGGTGTAAACGCCGTTCTTGTCGGTCCGGCCGGTGTAGACGGCGGGGCGGAAGGTCATGCCGATGACCTTGATCACCACCTTCGTGTCGGGCAGCGGCTGGGCGGTGGCGGCGTCGCGGGAATAGACCCGCAGCACCGCCGGCTGGCCGGAGACGATCTCGGTGCCGGCGACCACCTCGACCTTGAGCTTCTTCGGCTTGGCTTCCTTCTGGATGAATTTCTGGAGGAGCATGTTGAGCGAGCCGTCGATCTCCTGCTCGATCTCGCGGACCGACTCCTGGATCTCCTCGTCCATCTCGGCCATGCCGGCCACCTGGGCGGCCGATTCGCGCTCGGGGCCGACGTGCGCCGGCTCCTGCTTCTCGGCCTCCTCCACCTTCTTGCGCAGCGTTTCCAGCTTGCCGGCCTGGATGATCCGGAGGATCGTCTTGTGCTGGTCGTTCATCAGGGCCTTGATCTTGGCCTCATCCGTGCCCTCGACGGCCAGGTGGTCGTACGCGGTCTTCTTCGACAGCAGGATCGCGCCGCCCTTGTAGACGTGGGTGATGATCCGTTTCATCTCCAGCCCCATGTCCTCGGTCTGGACGTGGTAAATGATTCCGCTGAATGTGACTTCGGTGTTGTATCCGGTGATCATGCGGATGTTCTCCAATCGCACGCTATATATAACAGAAATCAGAGAGGGGGACAATGAAAATCACTTGACATCAAAACCGGGGCTTGTTTAGTATGAGTCCTTACAAACGCTTGATAAAACGAGCTTTGAAATTATTGAATCCTGACGACACCGAAAGGTGGCCATGACCGTCGTCCTGTTCTACATCAGCGCCTTCCTCGCCGTCCTCGCCGCCCTCAATCTCATTCTCCAGAAAAAAACCATGAACGCCGCCCTGTCGCTGGTCGTCTGCCTGGCGGCGCTGTCCATCATCTACTTCATCCTGAGCGCGCCGTTCATCGGCATCATCCAGCTGGTGGTTTACGCCGGCGCGGTCATGGTGCTCTTCCTCGTGGTCATCATGCTGCTCGATCCGTTTTCCGAAGTGGTCCTGCGGAACCACAACCGGCTGTGGGTCTTTTTCAGCGTGTTGCTGGGCGGCGGGCTGTTCGCCCTGCTGGCCTTCGCCTTCTCCACCTGGCAGCCGCCGGCGGACACCCCGGCCATCCCCGCCGCCGCCCGGAACACGGAAGCGCTGGCCGAGCTCCTCTTCAACAAATACCTGCTCCCGTTCGAAGCGGTGTCGATCCTCATCCTGGTCGCCATCATCGGCGCCGTGGTGCTGGCCAAGAAACAGCCGCCCGCGCGGAGATAGACCATGCCCATCCCGTCGCTCCACGTCCTGATCCTCAGCGCGCTGCTGTTCGCCATCGGTGTCATCGGCGTGCTCCTGCGCCGCAACCTGGTGGTCATGTTCCTCTGCGTCGAGCTGATGCTCAACGCCGCCAACCTGGCCCTGATCGGCTTCAGCCAGCGGCTGGGTCTGCTCGACGGCCAGGTGGTGGTGTTCTTCGTGATCGTCCTGGCGGCGGCCGAGGCCGCCGTGGGGCTGGCGCTGGTGATCGCCCTGTACCGCAGCCGCCGGACGTTGGACGCCGACCAGTTGAACCTGATGAAGTACTGACGGGATGGCGAGGTGGCGATGAACAGCCTGCTGCTCTGGATCCCGCTGCTCCCCCTGCTGGGCTTCGTCCTCAACGGGCTGTTCGGCCGCCGTCTGCCCAAACCGCTGGTTCACTGGATCGCCTGCGGCGCCACCGGCGCGTCATTCCTGCTGGCGGCGATCGTCTTCCAGCGCTTCCTCAACCTGCCGGAGCGCCTCGTCCAGGTCGTCTACTTCCGCTGGATCGAATCGGGCGACTTCGTGGCCAACTTCGGCCTCCTCCTCGACCCGCTGTCCATGGTGATGGCGCTCGTGGTCACCGGGGTGGGCTTCCTGATCCACGTCTACAGCATCGGGTACATGTGGGCCGATGACGGGTACTACCGGTTCTTCGCCTACATGAACCTGTTCATGTTCGCCATGCTGATGCTGGTGCTGGCGGACAACTACCTGCTCCTCTTTCTGGGCTGGGAGGGCGTGGGGCTCTGCTCCTACCTGCTCATCGGCTTCTACTTCCACAAGCCGAGCGCCGCCGCGGCCGGCAAGAAGGCGTTCATCGTGAACCGGATCGGGGACTTCGGCTTCGTGGTGGGGCTGGTGCTCCTGTTCGTGACGTTCCGCACGCTGGACTTCCGGACCCTGTTCGCGCAGGTTGCCGCCCTCCCCGTTGAGGCGCACTACGGCGTGCTCACCGCCATCACCCTGCTCTTCTTCGTGGGCGCCACCGGCAAGAGCGCCCAGATCCCGCTCTACGTCTGGCTGCCTGACGCCATGGAGGGCCCCACGCCGGTGAGCGCGCTGATCCACGCCGCGACCATGGTCACCGCCGGCGTCTACATGGTGGCCCGCTCCAACCCCATGTACGGCCGCGCGCCCGAGACGCTGTTCTGGGTGGGGCTGGTCGGGGCGCTGACCGCCGTCTTCGCCGCCACCATCGGCCTGTTCCAACGTGACATCAAGCGGGTGCTCGCCTACTCCACCGTCAGCCAGCTCGGCTACATGTTCGTGGCGCTCGGCGTGGGCGCCTACGCCACCGGCATCTTCCACCTGATGACCCACGCCTTCTTCAAGGCGCTGCTCTTCCTCGGCTCCGGCAGCGTGATCCTGGCCCTGCACCACGAGCAGGACATGCAGGCGATGGGCGGGCTGCGGAAATACCTGCCCGTCACCGCCGCCACCATGTGGATCGGCGCGCTGGCCATCGCCGGCGTGCCGCCGCTGGCCGGCTTCTTCTCCAAGGACGAGATCCTGTGGCACGCCTTTTCCGGCGGCGCGCGCGGCCACCTGGTGTTCTTCGGCCTGGCCACGCTCGCGGCCGGCCTCACCGCGTTCTACATGTTCCGGCTCATCTTCCTCACCTTCCACGGCCGGACCCGCGTGCCCGAAGACCGTCGCCACCACATCCACGAGTCGCCGCGGCCAATGACCGCGGTGCTGGCCGTGCTGGCGCTGCTCGCCGCCGCGGGCGGCTTCGTGGGGCTGCCGGCCTGGCTGGGCCCCAATGTGTTGGCTGACTTTCTCCAGCCGGTCTTCGCGCAGCTCCCGTCCGCCGAAGCGGCGGCCCATGCCCCCCACGACCTCGCGCAGGAGCTGGCGGTGACCGGCGCGGCGGTGCTGGTGGGGCTGCTCGGCATCGCCGCCGCCTGGCTGGCGTTCGTCCGCCGCGGCGCGCTCCCCGACGACGAGAAGCGGCTCGGCGCCGCCCATCGGCTGGTCTTCAACAAGTATTACATCGACGAGCTGTACGACCGCGCCATCGTCCGGCCGCTGGCGTGGATCTCCGAAAGCTGGCTCTGGCGGATCGTCGACGCCGGCCTCATCGACGGCCTGGTCAACGGCGCCGGGGCGCTGGCCGGCGCGCTCGGCGACGGGGCGCGGCGCGTCCAGAACGGGCTGACCCGGACCTACCTCGGCTGGGTGGCGGTGGGCGCCATCGGCGTGGGACTCTACGTACTCTTCCTGTTTGGCTAGGCGTATGGAACACCTGCTGAGCATCGTCATCTTTCTGCCCATGCTGGGCGCCGTCTGCCTGGCCGTCGTCCCGCGGACGCGGATCGGAGCCCACCGGGCCGTGGCGCTGGTCGCCGCCCTGGCCGGCTTCGCCGCGTCCCTCGTGCTGCTCGGCCGGTTCCAGTCCGCCCGCGCCGACTTCCAACTCGAGGAGTTCCACCGCTGGTTCGCCATGGGCGGCTTCCAGGTGAACTACCACCTGGGCCTGGACGGCATCTCGCTCTTCCTCGTGCTGCTCACCACCTTCATCACGCCCATCGCCATCCTGGGCTCGTGGTCCGTCACGAAGCACGTCCGCGAGTACATGATCTTCATGCTGGTGCTCGAGTCGGGCATCCTCGGGGTCTTCCTGTCGCTGGACCTGGTGCTCTTCTACCTGTTCTGGGAAGTCATGCTCATCCCCATGTACTTCCTGATCGGCGTCTGGGGGAGCCAGAACCGGATCTACGCGGCGGTGAAATTCTTCCTCTATACGATGTTCGGCTCGCTGTTCATGCTGGTGGCCGTCATCGCGCTTTACTTCTGGCACGGCCAGGCCGCCGGCGCCTTCACGTTCGACTACCCGCAGATCCTGGCCGCCATGGAGGCGGGGCGCTTCGCGCTGCCGCTGGACCGCCAGATCCTGCTCTTCCTGGCGTTCGGCATCGCCTTCGCCATCAAGGTGCCGCTCTTCCCGTTCCACACCTGGCTGCCCGACGCCCACACCGAGGCGCCCACCGCCGGCTCGGTGGTCCTGGCCGCCGTGCTGCTGAAGATGGGCACCTACGGCTTCCTGCGCTTCTGCCTGCCGCTCTTCCCCGAGGCCAGCGTCACCCTCGCCCCGTGGGTCAGCGTCCTGGCCCTTATCGGGATCATCTACGGGGCGCTGGTGTGCATGGTCCAGCCCGACCTGAAGCGCCTGGTGGCCTACTCGTCGGTGAGCCACCTCGGGTTCGTCATGCTGGGCCTGTTCGCGTTCAACATCTACGGCGTCCAGGGCGCGACCTACCAGATGCTGAACCACGGGGTGTCCACCGGCGCGCTGTTCCTCCTCGTGGGCATGATCTACGACCGGCGGCACACGCGCCGCATCGCCGACTTCGGCGGGCTGGCCCACCGGATGCCCGTGTTCGCCGCCCTGTTCATGATCGTCACCCTGTCGTCCATCGGCCTGCCGGGCCTCAACGGCTTCGTCGGCGAGATCCTCATCCTGCAGGGCGCCTTCGCCGACAACCACACCTTCGGCATTCTGGCGGCGACGGGGCTGATCCTGTCGGCGGTCTACATGCTCACCATGTACCAGCGGGTCTTCCTGGGCCCGCTGAACCGCGACGAGAACCGCGCGCTGACCGACCTGAACCTGCGGGAGAAGCTGACTCTGGTCCCCATCGTCATTCTCATCGTGTGGATGGGCGTGCACTCGAGCACCTTCCTCCGGCCCATGGACGCCAGCCTCCAAAAGGCGCTGGTCCGCGTGCAGCAGGTCCGGCAGCCGCCGCCCGTGATCCATGAGGTGAACCGGGAGCCGGCCGGCGGCGGCGCGCCGGGCGCCCCGGCCCCGCAGGCCGCCGCGCCCACCATCCGGTAGGAGTCCGCCGTGAACGAGCTGTTCATCCCCGCCATCCTCCCCGAGATCATCCTGTGCGCGGCCGGTGTCCTGATCATGGTCGCGGAGCCCTTCCTGGGCCGGTACGGCCGGGCCGCCGGCGCCGCGCTGGCCGTGGCCGGGCTGGCAGGCAGCGCGGCGGCCGTCCTGCTGACGCCCCGCACTCCGGTGGATCTGCTCTTCCACGGCATGGTCACCCTGGACCTGTTCGGCGCCTACTGCCGGCTGCTGTTCGCCGCCATCGGCGTCCTCATGGCACTGGGCGCCGCGGCCTACCTGCGGCGGGAGGAACTCCCCCACGGCGAGTTCCACGCGCTGCTGCTGTTCGCCACGGCGGGCATGAATTTCATGGTGACCGGCGCGGACCTGGTCATGACCTTCGTGGGCCTGGAGATCCTCTCCATCGCCACCTACGTGCTGGCCGGCTTCCGGCGGCGGGACCCCCGTTCCAACGAGTCGGGGATGAAGTACTTCTTCATGGGGGCCTTCTCTTCGGCGATCCTGCTCTACGGGATCGCCCTCATTTACGGCGCGGCCGGCAGCACGAACTACGGCGCCGTACGCCGGTTCATGGCCGGCTTCTCGAACCTGTCCGAGCTGCCGCTGATGCTGGCGTTGGGCATCGGCCTGGTGGTGGTGGGCTTCAGCTTCAAGGTGGCCGCCGCGCCCTTCCACGTGTGGACGCCCGACGTGTACGAGGGCGCGCCGACGCCGGTGACCGCCTTCATGTCCGTCGGCCCCAAGGCCGCGGGCTTCGCCGCCCTGGTCCGCATCCTGTTCCAGCTCGTCCCCCCCGACCAGCCGGTCTGGACGCAACTGCTGCTGGTGTCGGCCGTGCTGACCATGCTGGTGGGCAACCTGGGCGCCATCCCCCAGCGCAACATCAAGCGGCTGCTCGCCTACTCGTCCATCGCCCACGCCGGCTACCTGCTCATCGGACTGGTCACCGCGAGCGTCACCGGCCTGGCGGCCATGCTCTTCTACTTCGCCGCCTACCTGCTGATGAACATCGGCGCCTTCACGGTGGTGGCGCTGGTGTCCGGACCCGGCGAGACGCGCGTGGCCATCGACGACTACCGCGGGTTGGGTTTCCGCCAGCCCCTCCTGAGCTTCCCCCTGACCATCTGCCTCGTCTCGCTGGCGGGCATCCCCGCCACCGCCGGGTTCATCGGCAAGTTCTTCCTGTTCAGCGCCGCGGTGGAGCGGGAGCTTTACACGCTGGTGATCATCGCCATTCTGAACAGCCTGGTGAGCGTGTATTACTACCTGCGGGTGGTGGTGGTGATGTTCATGCAGGAGCCCGGCGAGCCCGCGGCCGTCGAGATCCCCGCCGCCGCCGGCGCCGTGATCGTCGCCTGTAGCTTGCTGATCATCGTCTTCGGACTCTTCCCCTCGTCGCTCCTCCAGGTGTCCGGCAACGCCATCCTGAACCTGCTGGGACGTTAGCGGTTGCGGTTCCCCGTGCTTCAAAAACGGACACTCGCTGCAGAATATTGATACAGCGGCTCCGAAGTGCTTTGATTTTCCACTTAAATTTTGTCATACTTTCGGACGGTTGAAAAAGCGGCTCCGCCGGCCGGCCCGAATGTTTCGTTGGCTGTTTGTCCGGGGACGACCACCGCGCGATGCAGCCCGCCGGGACCTCGATCCGATGATCCGCCCGCAACCGAACCAAAAACCAAGGAGTTCATCGTCATGCGTCCGGAACACCTCAGAATCCTCATCGTGGACGGTGACGCGAACGTCCGCGAACGGCTCACGGGCTGGCTGCAGGCGGACGGCTTCAACACCGCCGCTGTCCCCGGCGGCGAGGCGGCCCTCCGCCGGCTGCGGGAAGAGCCCGCCGACTTCATCCTGACGGCCGCCCGACTGCCGGACATGAACAGTCTGGAACTCCTCCGCCAGGTCAAGCTGCTGCACCCGGCGATCGAGGTGGCGGTGATGACCGCCGATGCGGGCGCCGCGTCCGCGATGGACGTCATGCGCCTGGGCGCCATCGACTACCTCGTGCCGCCGCTGGAGCGGGAGGCGGTGGAGCTGGCGGCTCTCAAATTCGTCAAGTACCGGAGCCTGGCCGACGAAAATGCCCGGCTCAAGGCCAACCTGGCCGCCTGCAGCAAGGATGGCGATCTCCCGGGCCGAAGCTCGACGGTGGAACACATCCGGCAGGTGATCGTGGACGCGGCCGCCACCGACGTCCCCGTCCTCATCACCGGTGAGAGCGGCAGCGGCAAGGAACAGGTGGCGCGCGCCATCCACCTGGCGTCGCCGCGGCGCGGCCTGCCCATGGTGATCGTCAGTTGCGGCGCCATCCCGGATCATCGGGCGGATCGCGAGCTGTTCGGCTGCGAGCGCGGGTCCCCGGACACCGCCCCCTACCCGAAGCGCGGCCGGTTGGAGCTCGCCGTCGGCGGCACCCTGTTTCTGGACAACGTGAGCGCGCTGCCGGCGGGGGTCCAGCGGGAGCTCGGGCAGGTCCTCCAGCGGCGGACGTACACGCGGGTAGACGGCACGCAGGAACTCCCGGTGGACTGCCGCGTGATCGCCGCCGACAACCGGGACCTGGCGGCCATGACGCGGAGCGGTGAATTCCGCGAGGATCTCTATCTGCTGCTCGGCGCCGTCCAGATCCACATCCCGCCCCTGCGCGACCGGCGGGAGGACATCCTGCTGATGGCCGAGTATTTTCTCAGAAGAATCTGCGCGGCGACGAACAAGAAAATCGTCGGCTTCAGCGAGCCGGCCCGCCAGCTCTTGCAGCAGTACCACTGGCCCGGAAATACCCGGGAACTGGAAAACGCGGTGGAACGGGCGGTGGTGGTGACCGCGTCCACCTACATTCAGCCCCTGGACCTGCCGCCGCTCCAGACGGACCCGGCCACGCTGCCGGCATCCCTGTCGCTGGAGGAGCTGGAGCGACGGCACCTGCTCAAGGTGCTGCCGCTGATGAAATGGAACATCAAGAAGGCCGCCGAGGTGCTGGGCGTCGAGCGAACTACGCTCTACAACAAGATCCGGCGGTACGGGATCACGCGGCCGTCCCGGCGCTGATTGGAGCGATCGCCGATCCTGCCATCGTGCCGTCAGGCCGCATTCGTCGAATGCGGCGTACGGCAAGGTCGTCGAATGCGGCCTACGGCCGTCAGGGATACGTCCGCACGAGACGGAAACCGGCCGAGCTGAGGCGCCCGTCCACATCGCAGTAGTCCCGGTTGCCCGCCCGGCAGTGCCGGGCGTCGCGGTCCCACGCCCCACCGCGCACCACCCGATGGTCGATCCCGGACTCGGGTCCTGCGTAGTCGGTCGCGGCTCCCGTGGGGTAGGCGTCGTACCAGTCCCAGCACCACTCCCAGACGTTCCCGATCATGTCCCGGTGCCCCCATGGTTGACTGAAGTAAATCCACTCATCATCTCCAACGATATGCGTCCGACCGCCGGAATTCGCCGTGAACCAGGCGTACATTTCGATAAACGGATACATGCCGCCTGTGGATGGCTGGGCGCAGTTGGCCGCGGTATAGTACTCCTCCGTAAATGTCCCCCAATATGGCCAAGGAGCGGAAACCGACTTCCCCCGGCACGTGTATTCCCACTCCCCCTCGGTGGGCAGCCGGAAACCGGTGGCGCTGAAATCGCAGTAGAAGGACCCCGACGTGTAATTCGACGCCGTCACCGGCACGGTGAAGGCCGCGTCCTTGTAGTAACAGGGCTTCAGGTCCCGGTGATCCGACAGCAGGTTGGCGAACAGCACCGCCTCGAACCACGTGACCCGCTGGACGGGATGCAGGTCGGTGTCGCCGCCGAACAGGTGGCTGGGATCCGCCGGCAGGGCGGGCCGCACGGCCTGGAGCGCCGCCCACATTCCCCGGGTCACTTCATATTGCATCGTCACGAAGTTCCGGTTGATGGTGTGGGTGAACTGGTTTTCGTCCGTTCCCCGGCACGGCTCGTCCGCCGGCGAGCCCTGGGTGAAATTGCCGTGTCGGCAATAGAACATGGCGCCCACGATGTCGTCGATCCAGACCACCTCACCCGACTGGTTCTGGGGCAGGGGCTGGGCAGCAAAGAACAGGTGCCTGTCCTGGGCGGTGTTGCCCGTGATGCTGATGGGTGCCGGACTCATTTGAACGCCGTTGGCGACTATGGTGTCCAGTTCCGGGTATTCGATGCCGGGCCAGATGCCGTCGGTCAAGCGGACGTACTTGGCGTGGGGATCCAGAGGATTCCATTTGGCGCCCAGCCAGTTCTGGCCCAGCGCCGCCCTGAACCCGAAACCGTTGGCTACCGTGTCATGATTGACAGCGGCCAGGCCGGTCCAGTCCATCCACGGCCGGACGGTGTTCGGCAAAAGCCACAGCCAGTGCCGGTCGCCGGTCAGGTAGAATTCGCAGGCGCTGGGCGTGTCGCCATACTGGAATTCCAGCTTCACCAGCAGGTACCGGCTCGACGTGATGTGCGCCGAGCCCTCGTACTGCAGCCACGTGCTGTCCAGCCGCCGCCACGAATACGGCGCCACCGTGTCCCACTGCGCCCCCAGGTCCGCCCCCGCCTCGTCGTACCGGAACAGGTCGATGTACCCGTTGGCGTTGCTCGGGTTGTAGATGCTGATCCCCGTGCGCCACCCCGCCGCCGCCGTGATGTGGCTGGCCCACACGTCCGTCCCGTCCGGCGTGATGGCCAGCGGATCCTGGATGGGCACGGCCGGCTGGGCGGCGAAGAACAGGTGCCGGTCCTGGGCGTGGTTGCCCGTGATGCTCAGCGGTGCCTGGATGGGCGCGCTGGCGGTGACCACGAACGTGTCGGCGTCGGTGTAGCCGATCCCCGCCCAGATCTGGTCCGACAAACTCACGAACTTCGCCTGCGGCGCCAGCGTCACCGGCGCGGCCATCACCGCCACCGGCACCCCGTCCTTGTGCGCCTCCACCGTGATGTCGACGGGGGCGAAGCCCGTGTTGAGCACCGCCAGCCCCGTCCAGTCCATCCACGGCCGCACCGAGTTGGGCAGGATCCATTGGGTCTGCACGCCGCCCTTGAGGTAGAACTCGCACACGCTGGGCGTGTCGCCGAACTGGTAGGCCACCTTGACCACCAGGTTGTCGTCCGAGACGATCTGGGCCGAGCCCTCGTAGTTCAACTCCTCGGGCGGGATCGTGCACCACGAGTCTCCGTGGACCACGCCCGGCACCTGGCCGAGCGGCGCGCCGGTGGGGCTGTACTTCAGGAGCGTGAAGGGTCGATCTACGTTCACGGGCCAGGTTCGGGCATACACCATGATGCTGGTCTTCCAGCCGGCCGCGGCGGTGACGTGGGCGGCGCTGACGTAGGTGCCGGCAGCGGCCGAGCCGGCCAGCAGGACCAGCAGCGCCGCCAGCCCGGCCAGCCGGGCCCAGGTCAGACATTGACTGGATGGACGGATGGAACGATGTGGCGACATGGAGCACCTCCCCAAAACATGCAATTGTCAGGATTATCGGCAGCGACCGACTGTTGTTGCGTCCCCGGGTGGATGGCGTGCGTGTTCGTGGTCCCCTGTCTCCTGCCGGCGCGTGCGGCACGACCGCGGCCGATCGCGTGGTCAACCCATGCAACTCATGACCGGCCGAACATCAGATGTTCCGAAAAAGTGTTCATATTATGATACGAATATTTTGATAAGCCAATGAATATTTGTCGCTCGAACCAGGTGCCGAGCGCAGAAACGTACCGCAAAAGCGTATCGCGCGTTCGACGAACGCGCGCCGGCGGCGAAGATTACGGTGTTACCGAATCCAGCGCCTGGCAGCGTCACGGCGCTGATTAGAGCGATCGCTGTCCTGCCAGCGTGCCGTCTGGCCGCATTCGTCGAATGCGGCGTACGGCAGGATCGTCGAATGCGGCGTACGGCCGGGACGCCGAAGGCGGCGTACGGCAGGATCGTCGAATGCGGCCTACGGCCGTCAGGGATACGTCCGCACGAGACGGAAACCGACCGAGCTGAGGCGCCCGTCCACATCGCAGTAGTCCCGGTTGCCCGCCCGGCAGTGCCGGGCGTCACGGTCCCACGCCCCGCCGCGCACCACCCGGTGGTCGACACCAGATTCGGGTCCCGCATAGTCGGTCGCGGTTCCCACAGGATAGGCCGCGTACCAGTCCCAGCACCACTCCCAGACGTTCCCGAGCATATCCTGCTGATACCATGGCTGAGAGGCTACTTGCCCTACAGCCTGCGTCCTACCTCCCGAATTCGCTTTGAACCAGGCCATATATTCCAACGTTGGGTACATCCCGGCCGTGGACGCCGAGCCGCAATTGGCGGCCGTATAGTTAGGCTCGAAATCTCCTGCATAAGTCGGGAAGAGATAAGATCTCCCTCCCCGGCATGTATATTCCCATTCCCCTTCGGTGGGCAGCCGGAAACCGGTGGCGCTGAAATCGCAATAGAACGATCCCGACGTGTAGTTGGCCGCCGTCACCGGCATGGTGAAGGCCGCGTCCTTGTAGTAACAGGGCTTCAGGTTCCGGTGCGCCGACAGCAGGTTGGCGAACAGCACTGCCTCGTACCACGTGACCCGCTGGACGGGCTGGTCGTCGGTGTCGCCGCCGAACAGGTGGCTGGGATCCGCTGGCAGGGAGGGCTGCACGGCCCGGAGTGCCGCCCACATCCCCCGCGTCACTTCATAATGCATCATCGCAAAGTTCCGGTTGATGCTGTGGATGAACTGGTCTTCGTCCGTTTGCCGGCACGGCTCGTCCGCCGGCGAGCCCTGGGTGAAGGAACCATGGCGGCAATAGTGCATGGAGTCCACGATGTCGTCCATCCAGACCAATTCAGCGGACACGTTGGGAGGCACCGGCTCGGCGGCGAAGAACAGGTGCCGGTCCTGCTCGCTGTTGCCGGTGATGCTGATGGGAGCGGCAAAATTTCTACCAGACCACTGACGTATATCGGTATAGTCGCTCAAGATGAGGATGGTATCCAGATCCTGGTAGCCGACGCCGGTCCAGATGCCCTCCGTCAGGCGGACGTACTTGTTGCGGGGATCAATAGAGGCATACTTCCATCCGGCAGAGCTGTGATCCAGGATGGCATTGAAATAGACTTTTTGCGTACCCGTCATGTGATTGACGACCGCCAGGCCGGTCCAGTCCATCCAGGGCCGGACGGTGTTGGGCAGGATCCACATGAAATACTCGCCACCGGTGAGGTAGAACTCGCAAACGCTGGGCGTGTCGCCGTACTGGAATTCCAGCTTCACCAGCAGGTACCGGCTCGACGTGATGCGCGCCGAGCCCTCGTACTGCAGCCACGTGCTGTCCAGCCGCCGCCACGAGTACGGCGCCACCGTGTCCCACTGCGTTCCCAGGTCCGCCCCCGCCTCGTCGTACCGGAACAGGTCGATGTGCCCGTTGGCGTTGCTCGGGTTGTAGATGCTGATCCCGGTGCGCCACCCCGCCGCCGCCGTGATGTGGCTGGCCCACACGTCCGTACCGTCCGGTGTGCCGACCAGCGGATTCTGGATGGGCACGGCCGGCTGGGCGGCGAAGAACAGGTGCCGGTCCTGGGCGTGGTTCCCCGTGATGCTCAGCGGCGCCTGGATGGGCGCGCTGGCGGTGACCACGAACGTGTCGGCGTCGGTGTAGCCGATCCCCGCCCAGATCTGGTCCGACAGGCTCACGAACTTCGCCTGCGGCGCCAACGTCACCGGCGCGGCCATCACCGCCACCGGCACGCCGTCCTTGTGCGCCTCCACCGTGATGTCGACGGGGAGATACCCCGTGTTGAGCACCGCCAGCCCCGTCCAGTCCATCCACGGTCGCACCGAGTTGGGCAGAATCCATTGGGTCTGCACGCCGCCCTTGAGATAAAACTCGCAGACGCTGGGCGTGTCGCCGAACTGGTACGCCACCTTGACCACCAGGTTGTCGTCCGAGACGATCTGGGCCGAGCCCTCGTAGTTCAACGTCTCGGGGGGGATGGTGATCCAGCCGTTGCCGAACGGGACAGTGCCTGTCTCTGTGCCGATGGGGGTACCGGTGGCATTGTACTTGTGCAGCGAGTAAGCAATGCTGAAGGGACGATCCTGACCGGGATTGAACAACCGGATGCTGGTCTTCCAGCCGGCGGCGGCGGTGACGTGGGCGGCGCTGACGTAGGTGCCGGCGGCGGCCGAGCCGGCCAGCAGGACCAGCAGCACCGCCAGCCCGATCAGCCGGGCCCAGGTCAGACCTTGAATGGATGGACGGATGGAACGATGTGGCGACATGGAGCACCTCCCCAAAACATGCAATTGTCAGGATTATCGGTAGCGACCGACTTTTGTTGCGTCCCCGGGTGGATGGCGTGCGTGTTCGTGGTCCCCTGTCTCCTGCCGGCGCGTGCGGCACAACCGCGGCCGATCGCGTGGTCAACCCATCCAACTCATGATCGGCCGAACATCAGATGTTCCGAAAAAGTGTTCATATTATGATACGAGTATTTTGATAAGCCAATGAATATTTGTCGCTCGAACCAGGTGCCGAGCGCAAAAACGTACCGCAAAAGCGTATCGCGCGTTCGACGAACGCGCGCCGGCGGCGAAGATTGCGGTGTTACCGAATCCAGCGCCTGGCAGCGTCACGGCGCTGATTGGAGCGATTGCCAACCCTGTCATCGTACCGTCTGGCCGCATTCGTCGAATGCGGCGTACGGCAGGATCGTCGAATGCGGCGTACGGCCGGGACGCCGAAGGCGGCCGGCGATCCGACCGTTACGGGTACGTCCGCACGAGGCGGAAGCCCACCGAATTGAGGCGCGCGTCCGGGTTGTAGGATTCCCGGTTGGCGGCGCGGCAGTCCCGGGCGTCGCGGTCCCACGCCCCGCCGCGGACCACCCGCTGCGCCCCCGAACCCGGACCCGTATAATCGGTCACGGTTCCGGCGGGGTAGTCGGCGTACCAGTCCCAACACCACTCCCAGACGTTGCCCAGCATGTCGGTCTGGCCCCATGGGTTGACGATGGTCAGTCCCACCGGGGATGTCCGGCCCCCGGAATTGGCCGCGAACCAGGCCAGCGTTTCCAGGGTCGGATACATGCCGGCGGTGGACGCCGCGCCGCAGTTCGCCTCCGAATAGTTGTCCTCGAGAAAATACGGAGCGTTCGGGAACGGATTGGTGTCCCAGCCGCCCCGGCACACGTACTCCCACTCCCCTTCGGTGGGCAGCCGGAAGCCGGGGGCGCCGAAATCGCAGAAGAAAGGCCCGGCGGTGTGGTTGGCCGCCGTCACCGGGACGGTGAAGGCCGCGTCCGTGTAGTAGCAGGGCCGAAGGTTCCGGTGCGCCGACAGCAGGTTGGCGAACAGCACCGCCTCGCGCCACGTGACGCGCTGGACGGGCTGGTCGTCGGCGTCGCCGCCCCACAGGTCGCTGGGGTCCGCCGGCAGATCGGGCTGGACGGCCCGAAGCGCCGCCCACATCCCCCGGGTCACCTCATTCACCATGGCGGCGAAATTCCGTCCGAGCGCGTGGGTGAACTGGGTTTCGTCCGCACCCCGGCACGGTTCGCCCGCCGGCGCCCCCTGGGTGAAGACATCGTGGCGACCGTAATTCAGCAGGCCCACGATGTCGTCGTTCCAGACCGTCTCCCCTGATTCATTGGGCGGCATGGGTTGAGCGGCAAAGAACAGGTGCCGGTCCTGCGCGGTGTTGCCGGTGATGCTGATCGGGGCGGCGATCATCCGGCCATCCCAGATCGAGGTGCTGGAGATGCTGGCGGTGTCCAGGTCCGGGTAGCCGACGTCCGGCCAGATGCCGTTCGTCAGGCGGACCAGCTTGGCCCGCGGATCCAGCTCGGTGCTCATGAAACCGACGGCAAGGTGATCGAGGTACGACACGAACACCAGCTCCTGCAACGTCGAATCCGTGTTCACGGCGGCCAGGCCCGTCCAGTCCATCCACGGACGGACGGCGTTGGGCAGAACCCACCGATGGTACTGTCCGCCGGTGAGGTAGAACTCGCAGGCGCTGGGCGTGTCGCCGGACTGGAACTCCAGCTTCACCAGCAGGTACCGGCTCGACGTGATGTGCGCCGAGCCCTCGTACTGCAGCCACGTGCTGTCCAGCCGCCGCCACGAGTACGGCGCCACCGTGTCCGATTGCGCCCCCAGGTCGCTGCCCGCTTCGTCATACCGGTGCAGGTCGATGTCCCCGCTGACATTGCCGGGGTTGTAGATGGAGATCCCCGTGCGCCACCCCGCCGCCGCCGTGATGTGGCTGGCCCACACGTCCGTCCCGTCCGGCGTGGCGACCAGCGGATCCTGGATGGGCACGGCCGGCTGGGCGGCGAAGAACAGATGCCGGTCCTGGGCGTGGTTCCCCGTGATGCTCAGCGGCGCCTGGATGGGCGCGCTGGCGATGACCACGAACGTGTCGGCGTCGGTGTAGCCGATTCCCGCCCAGATCTGGTCCGACAGGCTCACGAACTTCGCCTGCGGCGCCAGCGTCACCGGCGTCGCCAGCGTGGCCACCACCACCCCGTCCTTGTGCGCCGCCACGGTGATGTCAACGGGAGCGTCCTCCGTGTTGAGTACCGCCAATCCGGTCCAGTCCATCCACGGCCGCACCGAGTTGGGCAGGATCCACTGGCTCTGCGCGCCGCCCCGGAGGTAGAACTCGCAGACGCTGGGCGTGTCGCCGAACTGGTACGCCACCTTGACCACCAGGTTGTCATCCGAGATGATCTGGGCCGAGCCTTCGTAGTTCAGGGTTTCGGGTGGGATGGTGATCCAGCCGGAACCGTACTCAACGGTGCCGGTCTCCGAACCCAGGTGGCTCCCGTCAGAACCGTACTTGTGCAGCGTGTACTGGATGCCGAACGGATTGTTGTACGTGGGATTGAACATCGAGATGCTGGTTTTCCAGCCGTCCGTGGCAGTGACGTGGCTGGCCCATACGTCGGTGCCGGCTGCGGCCGAGCCGGTCAGCAGGATCAGCAGGATCGCCAGCCCGACCGGCCTGGCCCAGCACGGCCAATAACCGGAACAACAGATGAAACGCTGCTTCGACATCAGACACCTCCCGCAAGAAGGCAATACTCACGATGATCGAAAGCGCCCGGCTCTCGCTGGGGCACTCTGTCAAGGCAACCGGTCGCTAACGGTTTTCGCATGCAATCGGCTCGCGCGCCGTGGCGGACAACGGGTTCAGCAAGCGCGCCATCGGCGATTCCACCGTCAATTTCAAAAGTATTTTAATTATGATTGATGTATCACGGCAACACAACGAGTTTTTAGCCGCTGACCAGCGACCGCGTCTCGGCGGTGATGCGCCAACCCGCAAAAAGGCCGCCTGTGTCACAGGCGGCCTTCGGCAAACGCGAGACGGTAACCGGGGGGGGCAATGCGCCCCCCTCGACGGGTTACGGTTTGGTCAGCGAGGTGTAGTAGGTCAGCTTCGTCCGCTCGATGTAGCGGTGAAATTTGATCACCACCGACTCGCCCGCCTTGAGGCTCCGGACGCGCTCCACGAACGCGCGGGCCGTTTCCACCCTGGCGCCGTCCAGTGTCATGATGAGGTCGTTCTTGATGAGCCCCGCGTCGTCGGCGAGCGAGCCCGGCTTGATCTCGGTCACCAGGATGCCGCCCTCGTCCGCCTTGAGGCCGAGCTGCTCGGCCAGGCGGGGCGGGATGTCCTCGACGGTGAGGCCGATCTCGGGTTTCGGCGCCGCGTCGGCTTCGTCGATGTCCATGGGCCGGCCGCTGCGCGCCGCGAGCTGCCCCGGCCGCTCCTTCAGCGTGAGCTCCTTGGTGATCTCCCGGCCGTCGCGGACGAGGACCACGGGCACCCTGGTGCCGGGGGCCAGGTTGGCGACCACGCTGCGCAGCGCGTCGGGGTTTTCCACCGGCTTGCCGTTGACCGCGACGATGACGTCCTCGGGCTGGATGCCGGCGGCGCGCGCGGGGGAGTCGTCGCCGCTCAGGTCGGTGACCAGCACCCCGCCCTTCCCCTTGAGCTTGAAGTGCGCTCTCATGGCGTCGGTCATGGGCAGGGTGTTCATGCTGATGCCCAGGTAGCCGCGCCGCACCTTGCCATGCTCCACGATCTGGTTGTAGACGCCCACGATCACGTCCGACGGCACGGCGAAGCCGATGCCCAGGTTGCCGCCGGTGCGCGTCTCGATGAAGGTGTTGATGCCCACCACCTCGCCGCGCAGGTTCACCAGCGGGCCGCCGCTGTTGCCGGGGTTGATCGCGGCGTCGGTCTGGATGTAGTTGCTGAACAGCGACTGGCTGGGGAACGCCCGCCCCTTCGCGCTGACGATGCCGGAGGTGACGGTCTGTTCCAGTCCGAACGGGCTGCCGATGGCCACTACCCACTCGCCGATCTGGAGCTTGTCGACGTCGCCGATGCGGGCGAACGGCAGCGGTTTGGCGTCATGGATGCGGATCACCGCCAGGTCGGCGCCGCCCTCGACCCCGCCCGGGTCGGCGCCCACGACGGTCGCGTCGAACTCGCGGCCGTCCCGGAGCTTGACGGTGATGGAGTCGGCGTTTTCCACCACGTGGTTGTTGGTGATGATGAAGCCCTTGCTGTCCACGATCACCCCCGAGCCCAGGTTGCGCTGGACGTAGTCGCGGGGCATCTCGTCGCCGAAGAAGCGGCGCCAGAAGTCGTCGCCGAACGGCCCCATCTCCTGGCGCATTCGGTTCAGCTTGACTTTCGTCTTGGTGCTGATGTTGACCACCGCCGGCCCCACCGCGTCGGCCACGCCGGCGAAGCCGCTCACGATGTCCAGGCGGCTGGAGACCGACAAGGGGCTCCCCTCGCCCTGGATTCTGATCTTGTCAGCCACCGGCTGGTGTTCCGCCGAAGCCCGGAAGGTGACCACCGTGCCGATACCGATTCCGATGAGCAGTGCCAGCACCAGGATGGAGAGGTAAACTGCTTTCTGCTTGCCCTGATTCATGACGTCCTCCGTTGGCCGCGTCTTTCGCTTTGGATTGCCCCAGGGGGGTAAAAGTTTCAGCCGTCCGCCGGCGCCCGATCCGGGTCCCGGCGGCTCGATCACATCTTTGTACGTCGGCCGGCCGGTTTGGTTCCCGACCCCGGCGGCGTCACCGGGTGGCCCGCTTCCTATTTATATGTTGAACCGCACGTGGAAAACGTCGCCGTCCGCCACGATGTACTCCTTCCCCTCGAGCCGGAGCAGTCCCTTCTCGCGCACGGCGGGCATGGACCCCAGCGCCACCAGGTCCTCCTGGCGGCAGACCTCCGCCCGGATGAACCCTTTTTCAAGATCGGTGTGGATCACGCCGGCGGCGCGTTGGGCGTTGAGGCCCCGCGGGATGGTCCAGGCGCGGACCTCATCCTTGCCCACGGTGAAGAAAGAGATGAGTCCCAGCAGCCGGTAGTTCTCCCGCAGCAGCCGGGCGGTGCCCGGCTCGGCGATGCCCAGTTCGGCCATGAACTCCTGCGCCTCCTCGGGCGCCAGTCCCGCCAGCTCCGCCTCGATCTTGCCGCAGACGCCCGTCACCACCACTGCCGGGCGGTCACACCAGTCGCCCAGACCGCAGTGCGCCGCCACGTCGCCCAGATGGGTCACGTCGGCCTCGTCCAGGTTGGCCACGACGAGCAGGGGCTTCTGCGACAGGAAAGTGAAGCCGCGAACCAGCCGCTCCTCCTCGGCCGCGAGCGTCAGCGCCCGCAGCGGCCGCTCCTCTTCCAGGTGGCCGCGCAGGCGCACGAGCAGCGCGTGCTCCGCCTCCAGCTCCTTGTTCTTGATCTTTTTCAGGTCCTTCTCCAGCCGCTCCAGGCGCTTCTCCGCCTGGAACAGGTCGGCGAAAATGAGCTCGTGCTCCATGTTGAGGGCGTCGCGGGCCGGGTCCACGCTTCCCAGCGGGTGCGGGACCACGGGCGAGTCGAAGGCCCGGACCACGTGAACCAGCGCTTCCGCCGGCCGGAGGCTCCCGAGGAAGGCGCTCTCCTTCAGCTCGTCGGCCTCGACGCCCGGCAGATCCACGTACTGGGCCGTGGCCGGCGTGGTCTTGTGCGGCTGATACAGCGCCGCCAGCCGGTCCAGACGCGGATCCGGGATGGGGGCGACTCCCTGGACGACCTCCTGCCGGCCGGACGGCTGGGCCGGTCCCTGCCCCCGGGTGAGGATGTTGAAGATGGTGCTCTTCCCCGTGTACTTCAAACCGACGATCGCTGATTTCATGAGCGGCTCCGCAAAGTGAGAAAAATCACATTTTTTCTTGACAGTGGTGGGATGGTGGACTAAAATTGACCTAAATTGGACCAAAGTGGATCATAGTGGATCGACTCGGTCATCGCTTGGACGGACTCAGTTTAAAATGTTTAGAGGATTCGAGCAAGCGAAAATCGACGAGAAAGGCCGGCTGAAAATACCGGCGGTCTTCCGGGAACGCCTGTTTCGCGAGTACGGCCCGGACGTGTTTCTCACGGTGCTGCGCGACCACCAGCTCTGCATCTACCCTCTCAAGGTCTGGGAACAGAAGGAACAGCGCCTCATGGACGTGCCGGATTCCATGCCCGAAAAGCAGCGCTTCATCATGACCGCCAACTATTTCGGCGCCGAGCGCTCGGTGGACGACCAGGGCCGCCTCCCCCTGCCGCAGCACCTGCGCGACAAGGTGGGCCTCAACGCCGAAGTGGCCGTGATGGGCGGAATCAACATCCTGGTGGTCATGGACCGCCAGCACGCCGACCGCCGGGCCGAGGAGGACTTCCCCTCGCCCGAGGTATTCGAGAGACTGCAGGGATTTGGAATTTGACCCGATGCACATGTCACTGGAAGGACTATTGACCTGCAACCCCGAACCGTCGCTCCAGCACCGGACCGTCCTGGCGGACGCGGCGGTGGCGCACCTGGTGCGCGACCCGGACGGCATCTACGTGGACGGCACCGTGGGCCACGGCGGCCACGCCGAGCTCATCGCCCGCCGCCTGTCGCCGCAGGGCCGCCTGGTGGCCGTGGACCGCGACGAGCAGGCGCTCACCCTGGCCGCCACCCGGCTCAACGGCTTCGGCAAGCAGATCACCTTCTGCCGCGACAACTTCAAGAATCTGCCCCTCATCCTGAACCGGCTGGGACTCGCCGCCATCCACGGGCTGCTCCTGGACCTGGGTGTCTCCACCCTTCAGCTCCTCGACCCGGAGCGGGGTTTCTCCTTCTCCACCGAGGGTCCGCTGGACATGCGGATGGACCAGACCCAAAAAAACACCGCCGCCCAGCTCGTGAACAGTCTCCCGGAAGAGGAGCTGGCCAACCTGATTTTCCAGTACGGCGAGGAGCGCCACTCCCGCCGGATCGCCCGGCGGATCTGCGAAGTGCGGCAACTGCGCCGCATCGCCTCCACCGCCGAGCTGGCCGACATCGTGGAGCGGGCCCTGGGGCCGCGCCGGCCCGGCCAGATCCATCCGGCCACCCGCACCTTCCAGGCGTTGCGGATCGCCGTGAACAACGAACTCGAAGGGCTGGGCGACCTGGTCCAGAAGATGGCCGACCTGCTGCTCCCCGGCGGACGGCTGGTGGTCATTAGCTTCCATTCGCTTGAGGACCGGATCGTCAAGCAGAACTTCCAACTGCTGGCCGGACAGTGCATCTGCCGGCGGCCGCCCGATCTGTGCGGCTGCCCGCGCCGGGAGCGCGTCCGGCTGATCACCCGCAAGCCGGAGGTGCCGTCGGCCGAGGAGATCCGGCTCAACCCGCGGGCGCGGAGCGCCAAGATGCGGGTCGCGGAACGGATTTGAGCCCGCGCGCCCGGCGGGGCGCGCGGAAAGGGGAAACACATGGTTGGCCAAGTCATCGACCGCAAAGTCTGCAATTATCGCGTCAAGCACCGCAATCGGGAGGAAAACACCCGGGAGATCTTTTATGTCGTCCTGGGGATCATCCTGGTTTTCCTGCTGGGGCTGGGATACATCTACATCCCCAACCGTCTGGTCGCCCTGGATTACCAGATGGAGCAGGCCAAGGCCGAACTCGGCCGCCTGGAGCTGGAGCGGTCAGCCATGCAGATGACGGAATGCGCCTTGACGGCGCCCGCCCGTCTCGAGGCGGAGGCGCAACGTCTGGGCTTCAAACCCCTGGATCTGGCCCAGGTGCATTTCGTGGACACGTCCAGACTCTCGGCCGGGCAAGCCGAGCGGCTGGCCATGAACGCCGCGTCGACCGAGGTGGCGAAACGGTAAGGTCAGGTTAGGGCAAAGCTGGATGGACAACATGCTGCTCCACAAGAAGCGGCTCCTTTTGTTTGTAGGCGTCGTTTGCGCGTGGCAGCTCCTCGTGCTTGGGAAAGTCTTCTACCTGAAGGTGTTCCAGGCCGATGCGCTGGCTCGGCAGGCGCGCGGCCAGCAGGAGGACATCATCAAGGTTCCGGCCACTCGGGGCCGGATCCTCGATTGCCGTCTGGAGCCGCTGGCCGCCAGCATTCCCTTTGACTCGGTCTATGTCTACACTCCCGAGATCGAGGACAAGGAACACGCCGCCCTGGAGCTGGGTCGCGTGCTGGGCCTGGATGCCCGCCAGATTCTGGTCAAGATGAACGGGCCCCTCAAGTTCCGCTATATCCGCCGGTTCATCAGCCACGAGGACGCCCAGCGGGTCCAGGCGCTCAAGCTCAGCGGCGTCGGTCTCCTCCAGGAGAACCGCCGGGTCTTCCCCAACGGCCGGCTGGCGTCCCACATCCTGGGCGCGGTGAGCCTGCGGCAGGATACGGAACTCGGGCTGGAAGGCCTGGAGCGCCAGTACCAGGACGTGTTGTGCGGCCAGCCGGGCGAGTTGTTCATCCAGAAGGACGGTCGGCTCAACGTGCTCACCACCACCACCCTGCGGGCGCCGCAGGTGGGCCATTCGCTGATCCTGAACATCGACAGCCGGATCCAGCACATTGCCCAGCGCCAGCTGGCCGCCGGCATCGAAACATTCAGCGCCGCCTCCGGCATGGCGATCGTGATGGAGCCGGCTACGGGCCGCATCCTCGCCCTGGCTGTCTGGCCCGATTTCGATCCGGGCAACCTCAAGGACACTCCGCCGGCCAACCTGCGCAACCTCGCCGTGGAACGGTACTTCGAGCCGGGTTCCACATTCAAGATCGTCACCGCGGCCGCGGCCCTGGAGGAGGAGATTGCCTCGCCGGACGACGTCATCGATTGCGGCAACGGCTACATTTCTCTGTCCGGCCACATCATCCGCGACCACCGGCCGTTCCAGAACCTGACCTTCAGCGAAATCCTGGCCAACTCCTCCGACGTGGGGGCCATCAAGCTGGGCCTCCGGGTGGGCGAGGAAGGCCTGCATCGGTACATCCGCACTTTCGGCTTCGGCCAGCGCACGGACATCGACCTGCCGGCGGAGGATCCGGGCCGCGTTCAGCACCATTCGGGCTGGAGCGGCATTTCCATCGGCGCCATCTCCATGGGCCAGGAGGTGGGCGTCACGGGCGTCCAGATCCTGCGCGCCATGGCGGTCATCGCCAATGGCGGCTACCTCGTCCGGCCCTACTTGGTGGACCGGGTGCTGGACACCCAGGGCCGGCTCGTGGAGCGGATGGAGCCGGAACGCGTCCGGGTCCTGTCGTCCCGGACCACCGGCATGATCCGCGACGCGCTGGAGCTGGTGGTGTCGAAAGGCACGGGCAAGAAGGCCGCGGTGGCCGGCTACCGCGTGGCCGGCAAGACGGGCACCGCCCAGAAGTTTGACCCGGAACTCCGGACCTATTCCCCGACCAATTTTGTCGCCTCGTATGTCGGCTTTGCGCCGGCGGAGCGACCGGAGTTCGTCATCGCCGTGATCTATGACTCGCCGCATCCGCACTACCACGGCGGCGACGTCTCCGCGCCGGTCTTCGCCGAAATCGCCCGTCAGGTGCTGATGCTCCGGAAGGTGGAACCGACGGAACCCGTCGCCCCCGAGCGGCTGGCCGCGGCCGAACCGCCGCCCACCGCCGCGCCGGCCGCCGCGCCGAAGCCCGCCGACACCCTCCTCCCGATCGAGGAAACCTCCCGGGAGACGGTGATCGCGCTAATCCCCGAGAATTCGTTCACGATGCCGGACTTCACCGGCAAGAGCCTCCGCCAGGTCATGAAGGAATGCGCGCGGATCGGCCTGATCCTGCAACCCAGCGGGTCGGGGCTGGCCGTGGAGCAGATCCCGCCGCCGGGGGCGTTGATCAAGCCGTCCACCCGCTGCACGGTGTGGTTCACCAGCGAGCCGCACCGGCTCACCGAGTTGGCCCTCCCCGGCACCCTGGCGCCGGCGGCCGACGGCCGGCTGGCCGAGCGGCGATAGACGATCGGCACGTTCCGTTTCGGTTTCGGGCATCACATATATGCGCGTGTTTGACATTTTACAGCAACTCCGGCCCGTGGCCTTCCATGGCGACCCGGGCGCGCCCGTGGGCGGCATCGCCTGCGACTCGCGCCGGGTCTGCCGCGACGGCATCTTCGCCGCCATTCGCGGCGGAACGCACGACGGGCATGATTTTCTCGCCTCGGCGCGGGAAGGGGGCGCGATCACCGTTCTATCCGAACTGCCCCCTACTTATCATCAGATCCTCGCCTGGAACTGGATCCAGGTGGCCGAGATCCGGACGGCGCTGGCACAGGCCGCCCGGGAAGTGCACCGGCGGCCCGACCTGGCCGTGCCGTTCATCGGCATCACCGGCACCAACGGCAAGACCACCCTGACCTACATCCTGGAAGCGATCTTCCGGCAGGCGGGCCGGCGGCCCGCCGTGGTGGGCACGGTGACCTATCGCTACGACGGCCGCGACATCCCCGCCGACCGCACCACGCCCGAGGCGCCCGAACTGCTGGCCTTCGCCCGCGAGGTGGCCGACAGCGGCGGCGGCCCGCTGGTCATGGAGGTGTCGGCGCACTCCCTGTCGCTGCACCGTGCGCACGGCCTGGTCTTCGACACCGCCGTGTTCACCAACCTCACCCGCGACCATCTCGACTACTACCCGAACCTGGCCGCCTACGCCGACGCCAAGGCGCGTTTGTTCGACGGCCGCAACGGCCCCGTGCCGCGCCGTGCGGTGTTCAACGTGGACGACCCGTTCGGCCGGGAATTCAAGGCCGCGTTCCGCGGCCAGGCGGTGGGCACCGGCACGTCGCCCGACGCCGATTTCCGCATCCTGGCCTTCGATTTCGGCCCGCCCGGCCTCTGCGCCACGGTGCGCTGGGACGGCCGGGATCGCGAGCTCGCGGTCCCGCTCACGGGCCGGGGCAACCTGCACAACGTGGTCCAGGCCGTGGCGGCGGCCGTGCTGGCCGGCGTGGCCGAGGCGGACATCCTGGCCGCGCTGGCGGCGATGCCGCCGGTGCCCGGCCGTCTCGAAGAGGTGCTCCCCGGCCATCCGGTGCGCGTCTTCGTCGATTACGCCCACACCGAGGACGCCCTGGCCAACGCCTGCGCCATCCTCCGGGCGCTCACCACCGGACGGCTGGTGGTGGTGTTCGGCTGCGGCGGCGACCGCGACCGCGGCAAGCGGCCCCGCATGGGCCGCGTGGTGGCCGCGGCGGCCGACGTGGTCGTGGTGACCTCCGACAACCCGCGCAGCGAGGATCCCGACGCCATCATCGACGAGATCGTCCCCGGCATCCGGAGCGTGCGGGAGGATTTCCAGCGCATCACCGACCGCCGCGCGGCCATCGGCATGGCCATCAACCTGGCCCGCCCCGGTGACATCGTTCTGATCGCCGGCAAGGGCCACGAGCGCTACCAGATTATCGGACAGCAGGTCATCCCCTTCAGCGACTACGCCACGGCCCTGGCGCTTCTCCAGGCCGCCTCCGGAGGCCGGCCATGATGACGCCCGCGCTCACCGTGGCCCGACTGGCCGCCGTCATGGGCGGCGCCCTGCCCCGGGGCGGCGGCGACGCGGCCGTCACGGGGCTGCAGAACGACTCGCGCCGCCTGAAGCCGGGCGAGGTGTTCGTGGCCATCGCCACGGCGGCCGCCGACGGCCACGCCTACGCGGCTCACGCCCGGGCCGCCGGCGCGGCCGCGGCCGTGGTCACCCGGGTGCCCGACGGCGCGCCGGATCTGCCGCTGGTCCTCGTGGACGACACCCGCCAGGCGCTGCTGCGCTTCGCCGCGTGGCGGGTGCGCGGCTGGGGCGGCCGGATCGTGGGCATCACCGGCAGCTCGGGCAAGAGCACCACGAAGGAATTCACCGCCGACCTGCTCAGCGCCCGCTTCCGCGTGTTCCGCTCGCCGGGCAACTTCAACAACACCCTGGGCATCCCCATGGCCCTGTTCCACCTCGAGCCGGAGCACGAGGTGGCCGTGCTGGAGATGGGGATGAGCTCCAGCGGCGAGATCGCCGCGCTGTGCGCCGCCGCGCCGCCCGACGTGGCCGTGGTGACCAACGTGGGCAGCGTCCACCTGGAGTTTTTCCCCAACCGCGAGGCCCTCACCGCCGCCAAAGGCGAGATCGTGGCCGGGCTGAAGCCCGACGGCGTGTTCGTGTACAACGGCGACGATCCGGCGGTGTGCCGCCTGGCGGCGGCGGCCGGCCGCCGGTCGGTGAGCTTCGGACAGGCGGCGGGGACCGACGTCCGGCTCACCCGCTGGACCGTCGCCGCCGACGGCCGCACCGAGGGAATCTTGCGCTGGCGCGGCCGGGAGATTCCGGTGAGCCTGCCCATGCTGGGCGGCCACTACCTGCTCAACTTCGCCGCCGCCGCCGGCGTGGCGCTGGACCTCGGCCTCGAACCGGACGCCGTCGCCGCGGCCGCCGCGGCCATCCGCCCCTTCCCGATGCGGGGCGAGTTGCACGAACTGCCCGGCGGCGTGCGGCTGGTCGATGATGCCTACAACTCCAATCCCGAAGCCATGCGCTCGGTCCTGGAGACCCTCGCCCGCTGGCCCCACCGCCCGCCGACGCTGATCGTGGCCGGTGAGATGCGCGAGCTCGGTCCCGAGTCCGCCGCGCTGCACCGCGAGGTGGGCGACACGGTAGCCCGCACCGGCTGCCGCCTCCTTGTCGGCGTCCAGGGCCAGGCCGAGCAGATGGTCGCCGCCGCCGCCGCCGCCGGCCAGGCGGCCCGGTTCGTGCCCGACGCCGCGGCCGCCCTGGCCGAGGTGCGCCGCGAGCTGGCGCCGGGCATGCTCCTGCTGGTCAAGGGATCGCGGGGCGTCGGACTGGACCGGCTGGTGCGCGCCCTGCGCGCCGGCGATTCCGACGGGGAGGGGCGGCCATGAATCCGCTGTTCGTTCCCGAAACGTACGTGGTGATGGGCCTGGCCCGCAGCGGGCTGGCTGCCGCCCGGCAGCTGCTCCAGCGGGGTCACCGGGTGCTGGTCACCGACACCAAATCCGCCGGCGAGCTGGGTGAGGCGCTCACCGTGCTCGAGGACTCCGCCCGGGTCGCTCCCGGCGAGCTGGAGCTGCACCTCGGCGGCCACCCCGAGGGCCTGCTGGCGGGCACCCGCGCCGTCGTGCTGAGCCCCGGCATCCCGCTGACGGTGCCCTTCCTCGTCCGCGCCGGCGAGCTGGGCGTGCCGATCTGGAGCGAGGTGGAGCTGGCGTTCCGCTGGATCCGCGGCACCATGGTGGGCATCACCGGCTCCAACGGCAAGAGCACCACCACCGCCCTGACCGCCCACATCCTGGCCCGGTCCGGCCGGCCGGCTTACGCGGTGGGCAACATCGGCCAGGCGCTGAGCGATTTCGTCGGCGCCGACCGCCCGGGCGCCTGCTTCGTGACCGAGCTGTCGAGCTTCCAGCTCGAGACCATCGCCACGCTGCGCCCGCGGGTGGCGGCGATCCTGAACATCACCCCCGACCACCTGGACCGCTACGCCTCGCTCGACGCGTACGCCGAGGTCAAGTGGAACATCTTCAAAAATATGGAGGCCGGCGACGCCGCCGTCCTGAACGCCGGCGACGCGCGGTTGGCCGCCGGCGCCGCACGACTCCGCTGCCCGGTGTACACCTTCGACGCCCGGCCCGCCGGCGACCCCGCCGCCCTGAACGGGTCCGGGGTGGCGGGCGGCACCATCTGGGTGCGCACCGGCGGCGAGCCCGTCGCCGTCATGCCGCGGAGCGAGATCCCGCTCCCCGGCCGGCACAACCTGGAGAACGTCCTGGCCGCGGTGCTCATGGGGCGCCTGCTGGGGCTGGAGCCGGAGCAGCTGGCCGAGGGCGTCCGCACCTTCGAGCCCCTGCCCCACCGGCTGCAGCCGGTGGCGGCGATCCGCAACCGCACGTTTTACAACGATTCCAAGGCGACCAACGTCGACTCGACCCTGCTGGCCATCGAGTCGTTCGACCGGAAGATCCTGCTGATCCTGGGCGGCAAGGACAAGGGGAGCGACTACGCCCCGCTCGTCCGCCCCATCCGCGAGCGGGTCCGTCACGTGCTGCTCATCGGCCAGGCCGCCGACAAGATCGACCGCGCCCTTCCGGCGGACATCGTCCGCTCGCGCTGCCGCGACCTGGCCGACGCCATCCGGACCGGTTTCGCGCTGTCGGCCGAGGGTGACGTGATCCTGCTGTCGCCCGCCTGCGCCAGCTACGACATGTTCGACAACTTCGAGCACCGGGGCGAAGTGTTCCGGCGCGACGTGCTGGCCCTGAAACGGGAGTTGGAACCATGATCCGGCTGGATTGGAACCTGGACCGCTCGATGCTCCTGGCCACCCTCATCCTGGTGTGCGTGGGCCTGGTGATGGTGTTCAGCGCCTCGATCCCCACCAGCCAGGCCAAGTTCCACTCGCCCCACTTCCTGTTCTACCGCCAGTTGGCCTGGGCGGCGATCGGCGTGTTCGCCTTCCTGATGGTGGTGCAGATGCGGCTGCAGTGGCTGGCCAACCGGTGGGTGGTCGCCGCGGCCCTGGTCGTGACCTACGCGCTGCTGGCGCTGGTGTTCACCCAGTCGCCCATCAACGGGACGCAGCGCTGGCTGCACGCGTTCGGCGTCTCGTTCCAGCCGTCGGAGCTGGCCAAGTTGACCACGATCCTGTTCCTGTCGTACTACCTGAGCCGCGAACCCGACCTGCGTGAGCGGCCGTTCCTGCACCTGCTCCGCATCGCCGCCCCCATCGTGCCGATGATGGTGCTCATCGTGCTGGAGCCGGACCTGGGCAGCGTGGTGATCCTGCTGCTGATCGTCCTGCTGTACCTGTTCCTGGCCGGGTTTCCCCTGCTCAAACTCGCCCTGGCCGGCGCCGCCGTGCTGCCGGTGCTGGTGGTGGTGGTTCTGTCATCGCCGTACATGCTGAACCGGATCCGGACGTTCATGGCGCCGGACGCCGACCCCCGCGGAATCGGCTACCACATCAACCAGTCGCTCATCGCCATGGGCCACAGCGGCTTCTGGGGTCTCGGGCTCGGCGAGAGCACGCAGAAACTGTACTTCCTGCCCGAGCCGCACACCGACTTCATCTTCGCGGTGGTAGGCGAGGAACTCGGCTTCCTGGGCTGCCTGGCCGTCGTCGCGCTGTTCGGCTACCTGTTCTGCCGGGGGGTCAAGGCGGCCATCCAGAACCCCGTGCCCATGTTCAACTGGCTCGGGCTCGGCCTGATCACCCTCATCATGATCGAAGTGCTCATCAACACGTCCATGGTGATCAGCCTGGGCCCCACGAAGGGCATCCCCCTGCCGTTCATCAGCATGGGCGGCACGTCGCTGCTGATCAACCTGCTGGCCATGGGTGCCGTGATCAATTTTTCGCGGGAGTATTCCGGATGATGTACGCCGTCCCGCAGCCGCCGCCGGGCTGGCCCTCCGGGCCGGCCCAGACCTACGCCGCCCTGTACCGCCGGGCGCGCCGGGTGCACTTCGTCGGCGTGGGCGGCATCGGCATGAGCGGCATCGCCGAGGTGCTCCTGAACCTGGGGTTCGAGGTGTCCGGCTCCGACCTGCGCGACACCGAGATCACCCGGCGGCTGACCCGCCTGGGAGCGCGCGTCGCCGCGGGGCACGCGGCCGGCCACCTGGACGGCGCCGACGTGGTGGTCGTCTCCGCGGCCATCAACCCGGACAACCCCGAAGTGCGGCGCGCCCGCGAGCTGCACATCCCGGTGATCCCCCGCGCCGAGATGCTGGGCGAGCTCATGCGGATGAAGTTCGCCGTGGCCGTGACCGGCACCCATGGCAAGACGAGCACCACCTCCATGGCCGCGGTGCTGCTGCACCACGCCGGCGTCGATCCCACCGTCGTGGTGGGCGGCCGGCTGAACATCTTCGACAGCAGCGCCCGCCTGGGACAGAGCGAGTTCCTGGTGGCCGAGGCCGATGAAAGCGACGGCTCCTTCCTCCAGCTCTTCCCCACCGTGGCGGTGGTGACCAACATCGAGGCGGAGCACCTGGAGCACTTCGGCACCCTGGACCGGCTCCTCGACGCGTTCACCGCCTTCATCCACCGGCTGCCCTTCTACGGAACGGCGATCCTGTGCCTCGACGACCCCAACATCCGGGCCATCCTGCCGCGGCTCGACCGGCGGATCCGCAGCTACGGGTTCCGGCCCGACGCCGACATCCGCGCGGACCGCATCGCCATCGAGCCCGCCGGCAGCCGCTTCGACATCGTGCAGCAGGGGACGTCGCTGGGGACCTTCCGCCTGGCCGTGCCCGGCCGCCACAACATCCAGAACGCGCTGGCGGCCGTCGCCGTCGGCCTGGAGCTGGGGCTGGCGCCCGACACGATCCGGGCGGCGCTGGCCGAGTTCCAGGGCGTGGACCGGCGCTTCCAGCTCCGCGGCATCCGGCGGGGCGTGCGGGTGGTGGACGACTACGGCCATCACCCCACCGAGATCCGCGTCACCCTCGAGGCGGCGCGCGCCACCGGCCCGCGGCGGGTGATCGCGGTGTTCCAGCCGCACCGCTACTCCCGGGTGGCGGCGCTCGGCGGCGAGTTCGCCACGGCGTTCGGCGGCGCGGACGCCGTGTTCGCCACCGCCATCTACCCGGCCGGCGAGGCGCCCCTGCCCGGAGTGAGCGGCGCGGCGCTGGCCGACGCGATCCGGGCCGGCGGCCATCCCGGCGTCTGCTACGAGGAGGATTTCCACCGCCTGGCGATCGCCGTGGCGGAGCTGGCCGCAGACGGCGACCTGGTGGTCGTCTTCGGAGCCGGCAACATCAACCAGGTCACTCCGCTGATCCTGGAAGCCCTGGGCGAGGACAACGGCCATGAGTAACCCCGGCAGCCGCGACAACGACTCCATCCGAACCGGCATCCCCATCTCGGACGAATCGGCGTTCCTGCGCAAATTCTCCCCCCTGGACGACGACAGCCGGCCCGACCCGCCCCGGGGCATCCGGCGGGCGCTGCTCATCGCCGTCAAACTGGCGACCGTCGTGCTCGTGCTCGTGGCAATGTTCCTGGTTTACACCTACAGCCGCGACCGGGCCCTGTACAGCGTCAACCAGGTGGTGCTGGAGGGCTGCCGCAACCTCGACCGGCAGGACGTGCTGACGCTCATCCACAGCGCCTTCCCGCGCAACCTGATGCGCCTCGACATCGACGAGCTACGCGCCCGGCTGGAGAAATTCAGCTGGGTGCGGGCCGTGACGGTGCGCAAGGTGTACCCCGACCGCGTCTACATCAAAGTGGTGGAGCGGGTGCCGGCGGGGATCGCGCGGATGGACAAGCTGTGGCTCTTCGACGCCGACGGCGTGTTCCTCGACGAATACGTCCCCGCCGAGCACGCCATCGACCGGCCCGTGCTGGTGGGCCTGCACGACGGCACGGACCCCATGGCCGCCGACGAGAACCTCGAGCGGATCCGGATGTACGTTGCCTTCCTGGAGGCCATCGACGACCGGCCCGACAAGCTCTCCGGCCTCTTGTCCGAAGTGGACATCACCGACCTGGCCAACCTGACGGTGATCCCGCTCGATGGCAAACCCCGGGTGCACCTCGGCAACGAGAAACAGGCGGAGCGGCTGGAGCGTTTTTTCAAGATCGTGGACCGGGCGCGGGCCGAGAACGGCCCCATCGCCGTCATCGACATGCGCTTCGACGACCGGGTGATCGTTCGGCCCATGGTGCTCCCCCCGGAGACTTCCCAGGAGGCACCCCATGGCACTCAGTAAGAAAGACCGGCTGATCGGCGCCCTGGACGCGGGCTCCACCCGCGTGTACGCCGGCATCGCGCGCCTGGAGTCCGACGGGTCGATGGCGCTGCTCGGCTTCGGGGCCGCCCCCGCCAGGGGAACCCGCAACGGGCTCATCGTGGATCTCGACGAGGTCAGCGGCTCGATCCGGGCCGCCATCCAGGATGCGGAACAATCCGCCCAGACCGACGTGAACCGGGTGTTCATGGGCATCAACAGCCGCGGTTTGAAGAGCTTCAACAGCAACGGCACCCTGATCATGGGCTCGAACGCGGTGCCCATCAACACCGCCCATTTTCAGAAGTGCGTCGACGCCGCGTCCAACGTCAGTCTGGCGCAGACGCTGGAAAAGCTGCACACCATCGTCCGCCAGTGCCTGGTGGACGAAAGCCTGGAGGTCGACAATCCGCTGGGCATGGAAGGGAAGCGGCTGGAGGTGGGACTGCACATCCTGGCCTTGCCCAAGACCCAGATCACCCACTTCACCAAGGCCGTCAACCAGGCCGGCCTGAGCGTCGAGAAAATGACCCTGCAGTCCCTGACCGCGGCCGAGGCGGTCCTCACCCCGGAAGAAAAGGAATTCGGCGCCATCTTTCTCGATTTCGGCGCCTGCACCACCACCGGTCTGCTGTACCAGCGGGGCAAGATCCAGCACAGCTTCAGCGTGCCGGTGGGCGGCGACCACATCACCCGCGACATCATCGTCGGCCTGCGCACCACGCTCAAGGAAGCCGAGCGGATCAAGTGCCAGCACGGCACCCTGAACCCGCAGGCCGGCGAGGACGTCGGCCCGTTCGAGATCCAGGGTTCCGGCACCGGCCGGATCCGCCAGATCGCCCCGCAGATCGTCACCGAGATCATCCAGCCGCGCATCGAGGAAATTTTGGAGATGGTCCGCACCGAGATCACCATGGCCGGCTTCGAGCCCGGCCAGTTCGCCGGCTGCGTGGTTGCGGGCGGCGGCGCGTCGCTGCGCGAGCTGGCGGGGCTCACCGAGCGGGCCCTGGACGTGCCCACCCGGTCGGGCGAGCCCGTCCTGCCCGAGGGGTGGCCGGAGGAGTTCCGGTCACCGGCCTACGCGTCGCTGGTGGGCCTGTTTCAGAAGGCGCAATCGGCGCTGACGCGCCGCGAGTCATCCCTGGACGACCGGCTGGCCGACCGGCGCATCGGCATCGGCCGCACGACGCACCGCGTGAAAAACTGGATCCAAGAATTGTTCAGCATATAGTCTGGAGGAGGAGCAACATGGAAGGCATGAACAAAGTTCCGAACCGTCTGTTCACGTTCGAGGAGGAAGGCCGCGTCGGCGCCAAGATCAAGGTCGTCGGCGTGGGCGGCGGCGGCTGCAACGCCGTCAACCGGATGATCCAGGCCCGGGTCGAGGGGATCGAGTTCATCTCGGCCAACACCGACCTGCAGGCCCTGGAGCGCAGCATGGCGCCGATCAAGCTGCAGCTCGGCGGCAAGCTGACCAAGGGACTCGGCGCCGGCGCCAACCCCGACGTGGGCCGCGCCGCCGCGCTCGAGGATACCGAGCGGATCATCGAGCAGCTCGAGGGCGCCGACATGGTGTTCATCACGGCCGGGCTGGGCGGCGGTACGGGCACCGGCGCCGCGCCCATCATCGCGTCGCTGTCGTCCGAGCTGGGTGCGCTGACCATCGCCGTGGTCACCAAGCCGTTCACCTTCGAGGGCCGGCGGCGGTCCTCCCAGGCCGAGATGGGCCTCAAGGACCTGAAGGATTGCGTGGACACCGTCATCACCATTCCCAACGACCGGCTGCTCCAGGCGCTGGACCTGAAGACGCCGCTCATGCAGGCGTTCAACGTCTGCGACGACGTGCTGCGTCAGGCCGTCCAGGGGATCTCCGACCTGATCACGGTGCCCGGCATGATCAACCTGGATTTCGCCGACGTCCGCACCATCATGCAGGACATGGGCATCGCCCTGATGGGCATCGGCGTGGGCGAGGGCGACAACCGCGCCGCCGACGCCGCCCGCCGGGCGATCTCCAACCCGCTCCTGGAGGACTGCCAGATCCACGGCGCCAAGGGCGTCATCATGAACGTCACCGGCAGCGACTCCATGACCATGCATGACATCAGCGAGGCGGCCGCCGTGCTGCAGGACGCCGCGGACCCCACCGCCAACATCATCTGGGGCGTGGTCTACGACCAGGGGCTGGGCGATAAGGTCAAGATCACCGTCATCGCCACCGGCTTCGAGGCCCAGGCGGCGAAGGCGGCCATGCCGGCGCCCGGCCAGCAGACGACCGCCGCCGTCGGCCAGCCGGTCGCCGAACCGGCGCTGGAGCCCGTCTGCGTGGCCGACATGAAGATGGCCTCCGGGCTCGATGTGGCGCCCAGCCGGTTGGACATTCCGGCCTACCTGCGCCGGAAGCTGGAATAGGCCGGGACCCCTCGTCCGGCTCTCCGGGCGGATCGGCCGCGGTCGATCCGTCCGACTTGGGAGGTTGAACATGCCGATACTTACGCCTCGCGTGTTGGCGCCGTGCGTCGCCACCGGCCTGCTTGTCGCCGTCCTCGGCCTATGCCTCGGGACGCCGGCGCTGGCGCTGAGCCGCAACAAGACCGTGAGTCGCATGGCCAACGCCACCGCGGTGCTGGAGGAAGTGCTGAACATCCCCGAACAGGGAATCCCTGACGCGCTGCTGGCGGGAAGTGAGGCGGTGATCGTCATTCCCCACGTGGTGGAAGGGGCGTTCCTCTTCGGCGGCCGGGCGGGGTACGGCATCATGGTGCGCCGGCAGAAGGACCGCTGGAGCAATCCGTGTTTTGTCGCCATCAAGGGCGGCAGTTTCGGTTTGCAGCTCGGCGGCCAGGCGGTGGACCTGATCCTGCTGATCCAGAATCCCCGCGGTGTCGACGCCATTCTGTCCGACAACTTCACGTTCAGCGGTGATGCCGCCGCCACGGCCGGCCCGGTGGGCCGCAACGCGGAGGCGGGCACCGATCTCACCCTGCGGGCCGGCATTCTGTCGTACTCGCGCAGCAAGGGTTTGTTTGCCGGAATATCGATCCAGGGCGCGACCCTGACCATCGACCGGAAGGCCAATTACACTTTTTACCAGAAGTTGATCGACCACCGGAAGATCCTATCCGATGCCCTCATGCCTGTACCGGAGGAATTCCAGGGATTCCTCCGGCTCCTCCAACCTTACCTCAACCAATAGGGGTAAGCCACCGGGGCGCCGGTTGCCCGACCGGCGCCCTCTTTTTTCCCATCTGAATCGATGCGGCTGAAGACACGAGGATCGAGGCTGGAGGCTCGAGGCTCGAGGCCAGGGGCTCGTTGCCGTAACGCGGACGTCGGAATTCGGATATCGGAATTCGGAAATCGGACTTCGGATGTCATGCTCGTAATTCGTAATCCCGACCTGGCGTAGCCTGAACCCGACGCTTGGTTTCGCGGTGGATCGGCCCGAAACGGCCCATCCACCGCCAACCCACCGCTTGGTTCCGGCTCCGCCGGGTTGGGAGCACGATTACGAATCACGATTACGAATTACGGGCACGAAGTCCGATGTCCGAAATCCGAATTCCGCTGTCCGCGTTTCAGGAACCCACCCCGTCCTACTGGAACGCCTCGGTGCCCGTGAAGGCGCGATACGGATCGAAGCTCGGCAGGATGCGGGCGTCCTCGTCGGTGAGCGCGTCGGTCACCAGCCGGGCCAGCAGCTCGCCCAGGCCCGGCCCCAGCATGAAGCCCTGGCCGCACATGCCGATGGCCTGGACGAAGTTGGGACAGCTCCGCGTCCGGCCCACGATAGGGAAGGCGTCGGGTGTCATGGGGTACTGCCCGCGCCACGAGCGTCGCACCTTGAGATTGGCCAGCCGCGGGTAGAGCGACACCATCCGCCGGGCCACCTGCGGGAAGAAGACCGAGGTGGAGGCATTGTCCTCCCCCCAGATGGGGGGGTGCGGGGTGATGCAGAAGACCACCTGCCCTTCCCGGTTCTGGTAGAAGTAGTAGTTGAGCGAGTTCTCGCCGGCGCGCATGTCCACGATCATGGGCCCGAAGAACCGCGCCACCGGCTCGGTGATGGCCGCCTCATGACAGTCGGACCGGACCGGGAACGACTCGCCGGCCATTTCAGCCACCGACCGGGCGTGGTTGCCGGCGGCGTTGACGAGGCAGCCGCAGCCGTAGGCGCCGCGGTCCGTCACCACGCCGGTGACCCGGCCGGCGGCGGTGGTGATGCCCGTGAGCGTTTCGCCGAAGCGGTAAACGGCGCCGCGGGCGAGACTCTTGAAATAGAAGGCGCTCATGGCCAGGAGCGGCGAGGCGCTGCCGTCGCCCGGCGAATAGGTGGATCCGCGCAACCCCTCCCGGTTGATGCCCGGCGCCAGCTCGGCGTACTCGTCGGCGGTTAACCAGCGGATGTCCAGTCCAAACTCGTGCTGCACCGTCATCAGGTCCTTGAGCTTGCGCTCGTCCGCCTCGCTGTAGGCGGGATAGCTGTAGCCGTTGCTCAGCCAGCCGATGTCGTCGCCGTGTTCCGCCTCCCAGCCGGCGAAAATCTCGATGCTCCGCTGGCAGACCCGGATCTTGCCGAAATCGGAATGGGTGGCGCGGATGCCGCCGATGGCTTTCTTGTTGTTCCCCTGCCCCGGCGACGGATGCTCGTCAATCACGAGCACCGACAGCCCCCGCCCGGCCAGCGCCAGCGCCGCCGGCACGCCCACCGAGCCCGCTCCGATCACGATGACGTCGTAGTTCGGCCGGCTCATGAGCGGTTCTCCTGGTCGGATTCGCCGGCGAACATCCCGAGCGGGATCTCCACGAACACGGGGCGCCGGGTGTTGGGCGTCACCGCGTCCGCCGGCACCCCCTCCTCGCGGAGGATCTGCCGGATCATGGTCTCGCATGTCTTTGAGCCGCAGGCGCCCATGCCGGCCCGGGTGACCGCCTTGATCATGTTCACGTCGGTGACGCCGCGGCGCACCAGCGCCCGGACTTCCGCCCGGCTCACGCGCTCGCAGAGGCAGACGAAGGCGCTGTCGCCGTCGGCCGGCGCCGGGACTGTGTCCGCCAGCGGACGCGTCACGGCTTCATCCTGGATGCGGAACGACACCACCCGCGGCGCCAGCGCCCGGGGCGCGCGGAGCCGGACCAGTTGCATCCGGTTGGCCTTGTTCCTCACCACGCCCACGACCGGCAGATCGCCCAGGGGCTGGCCGTCGATGTCCACCGCCGGCACCGTGTCGCCCACGGCCACCGGGTAGTTGAACACCTCGTACGGCACCGTGACCGTGGGATTTTCGGGATCCTTCCGATAGTCCACCAGGGTGATGGCCAGGCCCGGGCAGATGGCCACGCACCGGGCGCAGCCGGTGCAGGTCCCCTCGAAGTACGGCAGTCCCATGATGGGATCACCCTGGATTCGGATGGACTGGGTGGGGCAGACGGTGGCGCACGGGTTGCACGGGATTTCCTGCCGGCAGTGGATGACCGGCAGCACGCCGGAATCGGCGGCCGGCGGCGCCGGCGGCTGCACCGGGCCGGGATGCGATTTCAGGATTTCGGCCTTCTCGTGCCAGGCGGGCGGGATCGCTTCCACCGGGGCGCCCAGCGCCTGCGCCACCTGCAGGCCGGCGATCCGGCCGTTGAACATGGCCGAGGAGGCCTCGGCGATCTCCAGGGCGTCGCCGGCGGCGAAGACGGGGAGCCCGGCGGCGCGCGCCTCCGCGGTGAACTCGTCGATGGGGTTGAGGCCCACGGCGATGAGCACGGTGTCACAGGCGAAGGTCTTCTCGGTGCCGGGCACGGGCTGGAACCGCTCGTCCACGCGGGCGATGGTGACGGACTCCACGGTTTCGGCCCCGTTGGCCGACACGATGGAGTGCGAGGTGTAGATGGGCACGCCCAGCCGCGCCAGCTTGTCGGCGTGCACCTGGTAGCCGCCGCAGCGGGGCATGGCCTCGGCCAGCCCCACCACGGGGATGCCCGCCTGCAGCGCGTGGTAGCCGGCGATGAGGCCCACGTTGCCGCCGCCGATGATGAACAGGCGCTCCGACGGCCGCACCAGGTCGCGGTTGGCCAGCGTCTGGAAGGCGCCGGCGCCGAACACGCCCACGAGGTGGTTGCCCGGGAACTGAAGGTACTTTTCCCGGGCGCCGGCGGCGTTGAGCACCACCCGGGGCCGCACCAGCCGGTAAGCGCCGTCGCGGAGCACGCCCACCTTCCGGTCGCTGAAGACGAAGACGGCGGTGCTGTCGAGCCAGACCTCGATGTGGGGGTCGGCCGCCACCGCCTCGCCCAGGAGCCGGCCGATGTGGTTGCCGCGGGTGCCGGCGCGCGAGTCCTCCACCGAGCCGAAGAACTTGTGGGTCTGGAGCACCAGCTTGCCGCCGAGCTCGGTCTTGTCGTCCACGAGCAGGGTGCGCAGCCCCATTTTGCCGAGCTCGATGGCGGCCGACAGTCCCGCCGGTCCGCCGCCGATGACCAGCGCGTCGGTCTCGGTCTCGGGGATGTCGTGGAGGGCGGGCGCGGCGTCGGCCGCCGGCAGCTCAGGCAGGCCGTCGCAGCTTTCCACCACCATGTTTGCCTTCACCGGCGTCATGCATGACTTGACGGGCATGCCGTTGGCGATGACCATGCACTTGGAGCACTGGCCGTTGGCGCAGAAGAGCCCCTGGCCGCTGCCGTCGCGGTGGTGCCGGCCGAACACCTTGACGCCATTGGCGATGAGCGCCGAGCTGATCATCTCGCCGCGGCGGGCGGTGAACGGCTGGCGCTGCCAGTAAAAGGTCACGGTCTCGGTTGGGGGAATGTCCAGGACGGGATGCTGGGTGATTCGGTGTGTTGACATATTACAGTTTCCTTATAATTATTCATGAATAGCATAACGTGCCGGACGTGGCAAGTTGATTTTCAGTCCCCAGGCCCGCAAGGAAGATGTTCACCACAAAGATACAAAGGGCACAAAGAACTGTTTTGGTTGAATTTAGAGTTATTTTTTGGATTGTCAGAATCGGGCGTAGGATTGGAATTTTAGATTCCGGATATCGGATATCAGATATTTGAACAGGAATCAGTCCGGGAGAAATAGGTGAATAGGTGAATAGTTGAATAGGTATTGGGATCTAGGTTCTGTGTCCCAGGACCCAGAACCGAGGTCCCAGGTCCGACCTCCGAAGTCCGAATTCCAATGTCCGATGTCCGAAATCCGAAGATCAGGAACGAGCCTCGATTACGATTGCGATTACGATTACGATTACTCAGTTACTCCCGAAATCTTGCCAAAATTTGGCAAAATATTTCACCGGTTTCTTCCCCCCGGTCGCCCGTCCCAACATCGACCGGCCCGATCCACGCTGTCACGACGAAAATAGCCAGGCGCAGCCCCGCGAATGCGGGGCAGCGCCTGGACAATCGATTGTTTGTGACGTCGCGCGCCCCGGATCAGGGGCGCGGAGAAGATCACCGCAGCTATCGTTCGTCGACTCCGAAGCGCCTCCATCAATTTCCCGAACCCGGTCACACACTCGATGGGTGGGTTTGAAACCAAGCCGCGCCTGGGCATGGTTTCCTCCCGAATGAAGGTTCATCTATCCAAACGGTCGGGAGGGATTTTTTTCGAAGATTCGACCCGAACTTCCCCGCGCCCCTGTCCAGGGGCGCGCCGTGTTTTTTACTTCCGCTTTCCAGGCGCTGCCCCGCATTCGCGGGGCTGCGCCTGGCTATTCTCTTTGCAACTGAAAGGACTTGCCTGAGACCCGGCATGACGGCACGGAGCTGGAGCGAATGATCATGCCGCTTGACTCCGGCTCCGCCGGGTTGGGATTACGATTGCGATTACGATTACGAGTTCGAATCCGGGCGCCGTCAGTCCAGTAGGCCCTTGGCGCGCGCCGTGGAATCCTTCAGGACGTCGTCGTGGAGGCTGCCGCCGTGGGCGTCCATGGTCACCACCGCGGGAAAGTCCTTCACCTCGATGACCCAGAACGCCTCGGGCGTGCCGAATTCCTCGAGCTTGAACACGTCCATGATCCGGACCACGCGGCGAGCCAGCAGCGTCCCCGCCCCGCCCACGGCGTGGAGGTAGACGGCCTTGTGCTGCATGAGGCCGGCGCGGGTCTTCTCCTTCATCCCGCCCTTGCCCAGGACGGCGCGCACGCCGTACTCGCCGATCACCTCGGCCTGGTACGGCTCCTCACGGCTGGAGGTGGTGGGGCCGGCGGCCACGAAGTGCCACTGGCCGGCCTCGTCCTTGCGCACCACCGGGCCGCAATGGTAGATGATCCCGCCGGCCAGGAACGGCCGGATGAAGTCGGGTTTTTCCTCCACCATGCACTTGTGCCCCATGTCGCGGGCCAGGACCATGGTGCCGTTGAGCTCCACCTCGTCGCCCACCTTCAGCTTCAGGATGTCCGCTTCCGAAATCGGCGTCTGGAGCTTAGTCTTCATAGCGCACCTCCCCGTCGCGGATGGTCATGGTCTTGCGCCGGTACGCCCAGCACATGTAGGTGATGGCCACGAAGAAGGTGGCCGGGTGGCGGTGCTGGGCGCCGATGTGGACGCCCAGGACGGTGGTCTTGCCGCCGAAGCCCATGGGGCCGATATTCAGCTCGTTGAGCTTGGCGTAGAGCTCCGTCTCCATCCGGGCCAGGGTCGCGTCCGCGTTGACGGAGCCCAGCCGGCGGAAGAACTGCTCCTTGGACAGCAGGTACGACGTCATCCGGTCGCCGCCGATCCCGACGCCGATGGCCCCCGGCGAGCAGCCGAATCCCTGGGCCTTGAGCACGGCGTCCAGGATGCACTTCTTGATCCCTTTCAGGTCGCGGCCGGCGCCGATGCCCGTGTCGGGCAACCGGTACTGGGCGCCCACGTTCTCGCTGCCGCCGCCCTTGAGCATCACCCGGACGCGCGTGTACGGCTCGTCCCACTGGTTGAAGTGAAAGAACGGGGCGTTGACGCCGACGTTGTTGCCGGAGTTCTTGCCGGTGATGGGATTCACCGCGTTGGGGCGCAGGTAGGTCCGCTTCGTCCCCTCGGCGGCGGCGGCTTCCGCCGCGGCGCGGTAGTCCTGTTCCCGCTGGCCCACCGGGAAGTCGATGTAGAAGTTGATGGACCCGGTGTCCTGGCAGATGGGCGTGGAGGCCTCGCGGGCCATGGCCACGTTCTCCAGGATGGTCCCGAACACGCTCTTGGCGGGCTGGCCCGCTTCCTCCCGCTCGTAGGCCTGGCGCAGAGCCGCCTCCACGTCGGGGGGGAGGTCGCAGGCGGCGCGGCGCAAGAGCTCCAAAAAGGCGTCCTGCAGCATGCTCGCACCTCGGATGGAAATATTTAGATGCACTATAAACGGCCCGCCCGGCGGTGTCAAGGCGGCGGGAACCATCGCACTGTTGCGGTGAGTCGGTGAATGAGTGAATAGGTGAATCGGTGAATGGGTGAATCGGTGAATGGGTATTAGGATCTGGGTTCTGTGATCCAGGTCCCAGAACCCAGGTCCCATGTCCGATTTCCGAAGTCCTATGACCGATGATCGGGAACGAGCCTCGAGCCTCGAGCCTCGATTACGATCACGATTACGATCACGATTACGATTACGATTACGAATTACGATTACGAATTACGAGCACGAAATCCGAAGTCCGATGTCCAATGTCCGATGTCCGAAGTCCGATGTCCGTTTACCCGATCGGCGGTCTTCCACCGGGTCCGATCACGGCCCCGCGGCGATTGAGTTCGCCGCCAGGAAGTAAAAGACGGGGATGTCAGCCACCGCGTGGATGAACCAGGCCCAGCCGAATCCCTTCGTCTCGATCATGCTCTTGGCCATCAGCCACCCCAAAAAGCCGGTCAGCACGATGGTCGGGAAGACATCCAGCGGCACGCCGCCGGTGTAATGGGCGAGCCCGAAGAACACCGCCGTGAGTGCCATCGCCTGTTTCTTGCCAATCGCCCCGTGGAGGGGCGCCACGAGCGACGCGCGATAGCTGATCTCTTCGCTGAACCCGTTGAGCAGCGAGAAGAACAGGACCGTTCCGGCCAGCGGCAGCGTGCGGACGAGGACGTCCGCGGAGGGCCGGTTGGCAAACCACATGAACATCCCGATCATCGTGGCGGCCGTGACGGCGACGATGGGCCCGAACGTTTTCCACGGGGTCGAATACATCATTCCCAGCCAGGGCACCCGCTCCGCCGGCGCGCCCAGGTCGCCGAACTCCAGGAGGGCGGCCTGACGCCGCCGCATCACCAGGAGCAGCGCCACGACCGTGACCGCCGCCAGCGCCAGCTTCATGAGCTGGATCGCCATGATCCCGGCGACCCACTCCGTGTCCTGTTCCCACGCCGCCACCGCCGGCAGGGCGCGCACGCGGTCGATGGCCCACCACCCCAGCACGTTGACCAGCAGCAGGGTGAAATAGGCGCTCAGGTGCCGAAGCTTCGGCCACGCCAGCCCCACGAGGATCAGGCCGGCCAGGAGCCCCGCCTTGAACACGATCATTCCCGGCGGCACGGAGCCGATGTAATGGACCCACGTCATGTCGGGAATGGTGGACACGCCCAGCGTCACCAGCCAGGCCACCCCCACGCCTTCCACCGGGCCCGCCGGGGCCGGCGGATTGGGTGCTTCCGGTTCGGTCATTCGCGCCTCCGTTTTTCAGCCAGGGTTCCACGCAGGATCTTCAGAAAGTCAGGTGTTTCGTCGTTCATGACGCATCCGCTGGAGCGACCCGACCACATGTTGCAGGTTTTCCAGGCGCTGGAGCGGCGTGAGCGACAGCATCCAGCGGATCAACGTCAGGTCCACGCCATCCGCGTTGTAATCGGGAGCTTCGGCGGGAGACTGGTCCGACGCGCGATCTTCGGAGTCCCGGGGAGGTTCCGTCATGCCGTCGCTCCACTTTGATTTCATGGTGCCGCCATTTTAGCACAGTCATCGGGGCTCGGGGTTCGGGGTTCGGTTCCTGGGTCAAAGGGCTCATGGTTTGAGTCTCAGGATTAGGATGTCCCAACTCATTCAGCAAACCCATTCAATCTTCCAATACGCAATAGACAGCCATTACGTTCACAGGTACGATGACGCGTTGCTCTCGAAATCATGTCAATTTTTGGCAGGAATTTTTGAATGACGCCATTAGCATGAGCAAGGTCAAACAGTCGGCCGGCGGGAGGTACCGCGACCGGCAGGGAGCGGCGCGAGGGGCCAGCCGCCTCGACGTCCAGACGCCGCGACACCATGCCATCACGGTGGCGGCAGTGCCTGTCACGCGACCGGGTGTTTCGTTGCAGGCCCCGCGGCGACGGGTTGACCTTTGACCGGACAGGCATTCAAGCGGCACAGACAGAGTGGTCAGGCGCTTGGGGTGAGGCACGGCGATGGGTGCGTCGCGCCGCTCGCTGCCGCTCACGGTACCTCCGGGGTGCCAACCGGATGATCGTGCCCCCGGAGAGGGGGCTGGTGGATGGGTGAATGGGATAGTCCCGGGTCCCGGAGTCAGCAGTAGTGCAAACGGACTCATCTCGAAATGCCCAATGAAACATGACAGATGATCAATGACAATGGAATCCCCTGCGTCCTCCACGCCTCTGCGGTGATAAGGACATCGCACTTCGGACATCGGGTATCAGATGACACCCCGCAACATCCGGAGCGGTTCCTGGCCACACGACTCCCCGCCCCGCCTGTGGTATGATCTGCCTGACCCGTTTTCCGGACGCGACCGACGCGTTGTCCGACCCGGCCTGCAGGGGAATGATCGTGGAAAGCATCCTCGCATGGATTCACGAACAGGCGGCAGCCGCCCGCGCCCAGTACAGCGTGAACCCCTGGGTATTCCTGGGGCTGATGGTCGCGTGCGCCCCCTGCTTCTATTACTCCCTCTACCGCCTGGTCCGGGCGGTGGCCCAAAAGGACAAGCACCGGATCGCCATCTGGAGCTCGGTGTTCCTCACCGCCACCGCGGTGCCGTACCTTTACGTGTTGTTTTTTGGCCGGAACCTGCCCTGGTACATCTATCTGATCCTGGCCGCGCTGATCGCTCAGGGCGTCTACTCGCTGGTCAAAAAGATCCGCAATCCGCGGGCATGACGTCGGCACTCCCCGACAAGCAGTTCCTCGCCAAGGCGCAACGACACCAGGGCAGCGGCGAACCGATCTGAACCAATTCATCAGCTCCCCGGAACGATGATGCCCTTCTCCGACTCCCGCATGATCCGCTGGCCGGGGCAAGTGAACGCCTCGTTCAGCCGTCCAAATTGCCTGATTAAAAATGGAGGCGGTGTGAGACCCGATGTCCGTGGACGCGGTCGGCACCCTTGGCGCCCTCTGTGTCCTCTGTGACCTCCGTGGTGAGTCCTTCGCCGGGTCACCGGCTCGCCGATTCAGTCGGCCGTGCCGGACGAACTCGCGGCCGGAGGCCGCGAGGTACGCGACTGACCGCTCAGTCCTGGCTCCCGGGCGGGAACTTGGTGCGCAGCGGCAGGCTTTTCACGACGCCCGTGCCGGCGACGCTCACCACGAGCTCCCCCAGGGTTTCCGGGTGGTAGCCCGTAAAGCCCTGGTCGAAGACGATCGTCTTCGATTCCCCCGGCCCGAGCTTGACCATCCGGTACTGCTTGACAACCTGCGGCTCATCCTTGTAATAGACGCCGGGGTGAGTGAGGCCCACATACAGGCACGTCAGCGCGAACTTTGCCGGTTGGGCCTGGGTGTTGCGGACCTGCACCTCCACCGTGAAATCGCCGAAGGCCGGTGTCTCCGGGCTAAAGACCGGCTGGATCTTCACGATCTCGTACCCGCCCGCGGCCAGCGCTACCGCCGAGCACGCGGCAAAGAACAGGAATCCGATGGCTCGCTCCATCACTACACTCCTTCATGCTTTTGACGAGGCCGAATTCACCGAGACGATTGTTTAGAGAACCTGCCATTGCGCCAGGTGATGAATTTTTCAAGATCCAGCAGGGGGATGAAGTCATCCATGCTTGCGTTCTCGGGCAGTGGCAGCGCTTCGGTATACTGCACCGCTTCTGCAAATTCTCGCTCACCCAGTCCGTGGTCGATCGCTTGAAGGATGGCATTGTGTGCATCTTCACGATCCTCTGGCCTCAGATCCGAAATATATAAACACAAACCAAGATCTTCTGAACCCTCTCGTTCCAGTGGCTCAAAAACGACATCTGCTATGCGGATCGTGATTCCTTGCCATCGGGTATGCGTTGGAAAACCGATTTTGGGTTTTAGCGGGATAATTCTCCAGTCCGGAACCGGCGGGGCGCTGGATACGATCTGCTCAACGAGGGGAAAGAGAGTGCGCTTCCCATCCGCAGTGAGGATGAGTTCGCTCGGCTCTGTGCTGATGGAATACTCGAGATAGAGGTCTGGATGAATCTGCTGAAGCGCTTCCAGCAGTAGACCGTAAAGCGGATGATCGGCCGAATCTACGGCAGTTGAAAACTCAGCCGCGTGTTTCTGGAACAAACACCAAAACTCGTCGATCGAATGGCGGAGTTTTGAAATCACTGGTCTCGTGACGACCTATTCGAACTCAACCGGCTTGGCCGATTCACCGATTCACCGACTCACCGACTCACCGACTCACCGATTCACCGACTCACCGATTCACCGACTCACTGATTCACCGATTCACCATCATTTAATCCCGCCGTCGACGCCACGGTCCACGACCACGTCGGCGCCGGCCGCCTGCAGCGGCTTGCCGTTGTAAAACGGACGGCCGTTCTGGGACGCCAGCGTCACCTTCTGGAAGTCGGTGATCTCGATGCGGGGGGTGCCGTCGAATTCGATGTCGGCGACGCGCACCGGCGTACCCGGCGCCGCGTCCACGGTGAGCACGCCCAGGGCGTCGGTCGATGAGGCCGCCAGCAGCATGCCGTTGCTCTCCTGGCCGCGCAGTTGCGCCGGCTTCAGGTTGGCCACCACCACCAGGTTCTTGCCCGTGAGCTCCGCGTCGGTGTAGAACCCCCGGATCCCGGCGCAGATCTGGCGCTGCTCGGTCCCAAGGTCGATCTGGAGCACCACCAGCTTGTCCGCCTTCGGGTGGGAGGCGCACTGGAGCACGCGGGCCACCCGCAGGTCGATGGCGGCCATGGGGTCCTTCTGGACGATGTCCACCTGGTCCACCTTCTGCACCAGAATGGCCGGCTCGCCGATCCGGTGCCCCTTCAGGTCGAAGGCCAGCTGCTCGAACGTCTGGTGCGGCAGCCCGAGCTGGCGCTCCAGGTCGTTGGCCAGGCGGGGCACGACGGGCTTGAACAGCGTGCCCAGGATCCGCACCAGATTCACGGTGAAGCTGGTCACGGCGTGGGCCCGGGCACGGTCGGTCTTGAGCAGCGCCCACGGCGCCTGCTCCTGGAAGTAGCGGTTGCCGATGTCGCCGATCTCCATGATCTCGCGCACCGCGGCGCGCAGCTCCACGTTCCGGTAGCATTCGATCACCCGTTGCGCCTTCTCCAGGATCCGCGCTTCGAGCTCCGGCTCGCTGAAGTCGCCGGTGACCCCGTCGAAGTTCCTGGCCAGGAAGGTGAGCGAGCGGTTGGCGAAGTTGGCGAAGTTGCCGATGAGCTCGGCGTTGACGCGGCGCTTGAAGTCCTCGAGGTCCAGGTCCACGTCGGCCATCTTCGCCGACAGGTTGGCCGCGTAGTAGAAGCGCAGGTAGGCCGGGTTCAGCTTGTCCAGGTACTCGCGGGCGGTGATAAAGGTGCCGCGGCTTTTGCTCATCTTCTCGCCGTTGACGGTGAGGAAGCCGTGCACCAGGATGCTCTCGGGCAGGTTGAAGCCGGCGCCCATGAGCATGGCGGGCCAGAACAGGAAGTGGAAGTAGATGATGTCCTTGCCGATGAAGTGGCGGATGCGCCCCTCGGGCCGGCGCCAGTACGCTTCCCAGTCGCCGCCGGTGCGGGTGCAGTAGTTGCGGGTGGAGGCGATGTAGCCGATGGGGGCGTCGAGCCAGACGTAGTAGTACCGGTCGGTCTCGCCCAGGATGGGGAAGCCGAAGTAGGGCGCGTCGCGGGAGATGTCCCAGTCGCGGAGCCCCTCGTCGATCCAGGTGAGGATGTAGTTGCGGATCTCGTCCTGGATCTTGGCGGGCCCCGTCAGCCAGGCCCGCAGGCGCTCGGCGTAGTTGCCCAGCCGGAAGAAATAGTGGCTGGAGGTCTTCCGCCCGGGAGGCGTGCCGCACACTACGCAAAACGGGTCGGCCAGCTCGGTGGGGGCGTAGGTGGCATTGCAGCGCTCGCAGTTGTCGCCGTACTGGTCCGCCGCGCCGCAGCGCGGGCAGCGGCCCTTGACGTAGCGGTCGGGGAGGAAGCGGCGGCACTTCTCGCAGTAGGTGAGCTCCACGTCCTTGGTGTAGATGTCGCCGTTGTCGCGCGCGGCGGAGAAGATGAGGTCGCTGAACGCGTGGTTCTCCGGCGAGTTGGTGGTGTAGAAATTGTCGAAGCGGATCTCGAAGTCGGCGAAATCGCGGCGGTGCTCGTCGTAGTACTTCGCGATGAGCGCCTCGGGGGTGATGCCCTGGCGGGCCGCGTTCACCTCGATGGGCGTGCCGTGGGTGTCGTCGGCGCAGCAGTAGATGGCGTCCTCGCCCATGAGCCGGAGGGCGCGGACGTAGATGTCCGTCTGGATGTACTCCACCAGGTGGCCCAGATGGATGGGCCCGTTGGCGTACGGCAGGGCGCTGGTGACGACGATGGGGTGCTTCGGCTCCATGGGGTGCTCCCGGGAAAAGAATGACGGGCGATTCTACTGGAATCGGCGGGGAGTGTCAACGCGGGGGAGCGAACGGCTGGCAGTAAATCGCAATCAGTGAACATTAATCGGCACACGGATCGGTTGTCTTCCCGAACAATCCGGTCTAAAATAGCCAGCTCTCAACCCGGCTGCGGGGGTTACCATGCGGCGAATTCGAACCTTGCTTCTCGGCCTGCTCCTGGGCGCGGCGGCGCTGCCGGCCGCCGGCGCCTTCAGCCCGGCGGACGTGCAGGAGCACCGCCTCGACAACGGCCTGAAGATCCTGCTCCTGCGCGACGCCTCGATTCCCAACATCGCTTACTACACCTTCTTCCGGGTGGGCTCCCGCAACGAGCGGCCCGGCCTGACCGGAGTGTCCCATTTCATCGAGCACATGATGTTCAACGGCACCGCCGCCATCGGCCCCGGCGAGTTCGACCGCCGGATGGAGGGTCTGGGCGGCAGCAACAACGCCTTCACCGGCGAGGACATCACCGCCTACACCGACTGGTTTCCGTCCGGCGGCCTGGCGGAGATGACGGCCATGGAAGCGGACCGGATGCGGGGCATCAGCTTCGAGCCCGAGGTCTTCGAGTCGGAGCGGGGCGTGGTGGCCTCGGAGCGCCGCATGGCGGTGGAAAACAGCAACGACGGCCTCCTCGACGAGCAGCTCCGCGCCACGGCCATCGCCGCCCATCCGTACCACTGGGGCGTGATCGGCTGGATGAGCGACATCCTGAGCTGGCGGCGTCCCGAGGTCATGGACTACTTCCGCCTCTACTACGCGCCCAACAACGCCGTGCTGGTGGTGGTGGGCGACTTCGAGCCGGCGGCCGCGCTGGAGCTGGTCCGCCGGCATTACGGCGACATTCCGGCCAGCCCCGCGCCGCCGCCGGTGACCACGCGGGAACCCGAGGCGGTGGCCGCCAAGCACGTGCTGCTGCGCCGCCAGGCCATGACGCCGCTCTTCAAGCTGGCCTTCCGGGTGCCCGGGACCGGCGACTCCGACTACTTCGCGCTGGAGTTGCTGGACAACATTCTGCTGAAGGGCGAAAGCTCCCGTCTCCACCGCCGCCTCGTCCGCGAGGAAAAGCTGGCCACCGCCGTGACGGGCGGCATGCCGGTCAACCTCGATCCCTATCTGTTCACCATCGACGTCAAGCCGGTGGCGGGCGCCGACCCGGCCCGGATCGAGGCCGTGATCCGGGAGGAGCTGGAGCGGGTGCGTCACGAAGGGGTATCGGCCCGCGAGTACCAGAAGGCGCTGAACATGCGGCGGGCGGCCTTCTACGACGGACTGGACAGCATCGGCGGCAAGGCCCTGCAACTGGGCCTGGCCGAGATCTACCACGGCGGCTGGCGCAACCTGTTCACCCTGGCCGACCACTACCGGTCCGTTCCTCACGAACAGGTGCAGACGGTGGCCCGGAAGTATTTCAATCCCCACACGGCCACGCTGGCCGTGCTGCAACCGGAGTAGCGCGTCATGATCCATAAATTCGCATTCGGCATCGTCATGATCGCCGCGCTGGGGACGGCCGGCTGGGCGGCCGGATTCCAACTGCCCCCCCCGGCGGAAACCCGGCTGGACAACGGGCTGACCGTGCTCACGCTCCGCGACGACGCGCTGCCGGTGGTGCACGTCACCTGCCTGGTGGCCGGCGCGGGCACCGCGTACGAACCGGCGGACCGGGGCGGCCTGGCCGAGCTCACCGGCCGGCTGCTGCTGCGCGGCACGGCGGGCCTGAGCGCCGAGGCCCTGTCCGAGGAACTGGACTTCCTCGGCGCGACGCTCGCGGTTTCGACCGACACCGAAAACACCTGGCTCAACGGGCGGTGTCTCGCCGAACACCTGCCGCGGCTGCTGGAGATCATGGCGGGCAGCCTCACCGCGCCCCTGCTGGCGGAGGACGAGTTCATCAAGGAGCGCAACCGCCAGCTGGAGCAGGTCAAGGCGATCAAGGACGAACCGGACGACGTGATCGAACTCTACGCGCGCCGGACTTACTTCGGCGATCATCCGCTGGGCCGGCCGGGGCTGGGCACGGAATCGTCGCTGCCGGCCATCGGCCACACCGACGTCCGGCAGTTCTACCGGCGCCACGTCCGTCCCGACCGCTGCATCCTCGCGATCGTGGGTCACTTCGACCCCGCGCCGCTTGCCGCCCGGCTGATGGCCACGCTGGGGGCCTGGCGGGCGCCTGAGGCCCCCGCCCCCGAGCTGGGCCTCCCGGCGCTGCCCACGCCGCCGGCCGGCCCGGTCTGCCTGCTGGTGGACAAGCCGGAGGCGACCCAGGCCAACTTCATGTTCGTCGCCCCGGGTTTCCCGCTGGGCGATGCGGTGGAGCCGGCCGCCGAGGTGATGAACACCATCTTCGGCGGACGGTTCACGTCATGGTTCAACACCGAGCTGCGGATCAAGCGCGGCCTCACCTACGGCGCCCGCAGCGGATTCGAGTCTTGGCGCGGCGCCGGCGTCCTGCTGATCGAGTCCTACACCCGCAACGACGCCATCGGCGAGGCGCTGGATCTCACCCTGGAGCTGTTGCGCAAGGCGCGCCGGCAGGGCTTCGCCGAAGCCGAGACCGTCAGCGCCCGCACGTACATCCTGGGCCAGTTCCCGCCGCAGCTCGAGGGCGGCGCCGCCAAGGCCGCCGCGTACGCGCGGCTCGCGGCCTACCGCCTGGGCTTCGACCACTACGCCCGGTTCCTCCAACGTGTGGATACCGCCACAACCGCCGAGGTCAACGCCGCGGCGACAAAACTCCTGCCCGGATCCGGTTACGCCCTGGTGGTGGTGGGCCAGGCCGACGCGATCGGGAAACAACTGGAGAAGTTCGGCACCTTCCGGATCACGCCCATCGCCATGCCGGGATTCAGCGAGGCGGTGAGTCGGTGAGTCGGTGAGTCGGTGAGTCGGTGAGTCGGTGAATCGGTGAGTCGGTGAATGGGTGAATGGGTATTGGGATCTAGGTTCTGTGTCCCAGGTCCCAGATCCCAGGTCCGATATCCGATATCCGATGTCCGATGTCCGATTTCCGATGTCCGCCTTACGTGAACGAGCCTCGAGCCTCGATTACGATTACGAATCACGATCAACCATCAACCATCAACTCTGCCCCCCCACGGCAGATGATCCAGATCGACATTCCCTCCTGAGAAGATGACGCCCACCCGCCGGTCGCGGAACACCTCGGGGTGCTCCAGGATCGCGGCCAGGGGGACCGCCGCCGAGGGTTCCACCACGAGCTTCATCCGCTCCCAGACCAGGCGCATGGCCCGGATGATGCCCTCTTCGCTGACGGTGAGGATCCGCTCCACCAGCCGGCGGATGATGGGATAGGTCCGGTCGCCGAGCGACGTGCGCAACCCGTCGGCCACCGTGACCGGATCGCGGGAGGGGATGATGCGCCCCGCCTGCATGGACTGAAACGCGTCATCAGCGGCCGCCGGCTCGCCGGCCAGCACCCGGATGCCGGGCGAGAGGCCCATGGCCGCGATCGCGGTGCCGCTCAGCAGACCGCCGCCGCCCACCGGGGCGATGACCATGTCCAGCCCGGGCGCGTCGGTGAGGAGCTCCAGCGCGGCGGTGCCCTGGCCGGCGATGACGCGGAGGTCATTGTACGGGTGGATGAAGACGGCGCCGGTGGCCGCGGTCACCTCGGCCAGCGCCGCCTCGCGCGCCGCCAGGGTGGGCTCGCAGAAGACGATCCGGCCGCCGTAGCCGGCCACGGCCGCCTGCTTCACCGCCGGCGCGTTGCGAGGCATGACGATGTGCGCCGTCGTCCCCCGCAGCCGGGCGGCCAGGGCCAGCGCGGCGGCGTGGTTGCCCGACGAGTGGGTGGCGACCCCCCGGGCGAGCTCGTCCGCCGGGAGGGAGAACACGGCGTTGCACGCGCCGCGGAACTTGAAGGCGCCCACCTTCTGCAGGTTCTCGCACTTGAAATGGAGCCGGGCGCCGGCGATGGCGTCGAGACCGGCGCAGGTGAGCACGGGCGTGCGGTGGGCGTAAGGCCGGATCCGCTCGGCCGCGGCGCGGACGTCCGCCGGCGTCGGCGTCAGGTCCGCCGGGATGGTGGTGGAAGATTCGGCCGATCGATCGTTCATGGGCGCGCTCCTTGCTCGGACTGGCGTCCGCATTGTAACCCATTTACCCGGGATCCGGGCGCGCGTGTGCCGCCCCACCCGCGGCGGCGGGATATCGTGAACCCGCTCCGACGTCCACCGTATACTCAGCCATCTTCTGAACGGGAGGCGGACGCATGCTGAATCGTCGCGAACTGTGCCGGCGGGCGGTGGGGGCCGGTTTGGCCGCGGGATGCCTGGGCCCGGACGGCGCCGGCACCTGCCTGGCCCAGACCGCCGGCGCGCAGCATGAGAAATCACCGTGCGAGAAGCGGCTGGAATGGACCGAGAACTGGACCCGGCGGTTCTTCGAGACACTGGACGGCCAGGTGGACGAGGCGTCGCGCCGCCGGCTCATGACCGCCAGCGGCCGCGCCTGTTACCGGGAGTCTCACGCGGGCCGGGCGGTCAAGCCGATGCCGGTGGACGAACTCGTATCCAAGCTCCAGGCCTACGCGGGAGAGACGAACTGCCGGCGGGAGGGGGACACGGTCTATTTCACCTTCAAGCCGCATCCGGAACACCGCTGCCTCTGCCCGCTGGTGGAGACTGGACCGGCGAAGCTCTCGCCCACGTTCTGCCTCTGCTCGGTGGGATACGTGACCCAGATGTTCGAAAGCTGCCTGGGTCGGCCGGTGCGGGTGGCGATGCTGGAGTCGATCCACACCGGCGGCACGGCCTGCCGCTTCCAGGTGGAGCTGGCCTGACCGGTTCGGCTGCCCGACCGCCGGTGAAACCGGCGGATTCTGTCCTTGGCGGAGCGCCGGCGGTGTGGTGAAATAGCCGCGGCGCACTCCGCGCCAAGGATGGATTCATGAACCCGACACCCGCAGAACTTGTCACCGTCACGCGCAGCGGACGAGTGGAATGCCGCCACCGGGGCAGCGTCGCCGTCGTGGACGGCGCCGGCCGCCTCACGCATCACGCGGGCGATCCGGAGGCGGTGGCCTACATGCGCTCGGCGGCCAAGCCCATCCAGGCCCTGGCGGTGGTCGCCAGCGGTGCCGCCGACCGTTTCGGCCTCACCGACGAAGAGCTGGCGGTCTGCTGCGCTTCCCACTACGGCGAGCCGGCGCACCGGCAGGCGGTGGCGTCCATCCTGGTCAAAATCGGGCTGACGCCGGACGCCCTCCATTGCGGCACCCCGCCGTCGATCCGGGCCGAGATCGCCCTGGCGCAGGCCCGGGCTGGGGAAGCGCGCACGCCGCTGGTGAGCGACTGCTCGGGCAAGCACGCCGGCATCCTGGCGGTGTGCGTCCACCGGGGCTTTCCCGTGGCCGATTATTACCGGCCAGACCATCCGGTCCAGGGGATGATTCGCGGCATCCTCGCCGCCGTGTCCGGCCTCGCGGAGGAGGCGATCGGCGTGGGCGTGGACGGCTGCACGGTGCCGGTGTTCGCCCTGCCGCTGCACCGCATGGCGCTCGCGTACGCCCGGCTGGCCGATCCCGCCGGCCTGCCGCCGGAGCTGGCCGCCGCGACGCGGCGCGTCACCCGGGCCATGGCGGCCCACCCGTTCATGCTGGCCGGCACCGGCGGTTTCTGCACCGCCCTCGCCGCCGCCGGCGGCGGTCGCTGGGTGAACAAGCTGGGCGCCGAGGGGGTCTACTGCATCGGGGTGAAGGAGCCGACCCTGGGCATCGCCCTCAAGATCGAGGATGGCGCGCTCCGGGCGGTGCCGCCCGCGGCGATGCGGGCGCTGGACCGGCTGGGGTTGCTCACGCCGGAGGACGCCGCGGCCCTGGCCGAATTCGCGGCGGCGCCCAACCGGAACGATTTGGGTGAGGTGGTCGGCGAGCTACGGGGAGTGTTTGAGCTGTCAGTCAACCACCCTCGCCTGAAGGCGAGGGCTTGAAAGACATTGATTCCGGCTGACACCGGCTGGAAGCCGATGTCAGCCTTCCTCGACCCTGAAACTGTCCCCTCCGCCCCGCGGCTCGCCCTCTTGTTGCAGCCGGATGTACTCCTGGATCACCTC
>Ga0209270_1000407_pt1 | contig 98816 bp, 77 predicted proteins | sample MTBAKSrepl1MetaG_FD_187456 | JGI IMG/M metagenome (GOLD analysis project Ga0209270, IMG submission 187456) | Enrichment culture microbial communities from Arthur Kill intertidal strait, New Jersey, USA, that are MTBE-degrading - MTBE-AKS1... | ecosystem: Environmental > Aquatic > Marine >...
CGATCTGCATGGCCATTTCCACCAGATAGTTCTGGATGATCTGGAACTGGCCGATGGGTTTGCCAAAGGCCTCCCGTTCCAGGGCGTACCTCATGGCGTCGGCGTAAGCCGCCTTGGCGATGCCCAGGGAAAGCAGGGACGTGGCCACGCGCTCCACGTTCAACAGGCCCACTGCGGCCCGCCGGGCCGCCTGCTCGCCGGCCCCGCCGTCCGAAGATCCACCGCCGCCGAGCAAAAAGCGGTAGCCGTGGTTCTTCGGCCCGAGCATATGGTCCTTGTGCAGCCGGACGTTCTCGTAAAAAATCTCGTTGCAGGCGCAGGCGTGGATGCCCAGCTTGGGGATTTTGCGGATGGTCAGGCCCGGGGAGTCGACCGGTACCAGAAAGACGGACCAGGCCTCGGAACGCCGGGCAGGCTTCTTTTCGGTAATGGCAAAGGTGATGATGTGATCGGCCACGTGCGCCGCGGTGATGAACACCTTTTGGCCGTTGAGGAGGTAATAATTGCCGTCCTCCTCGGCCGTGGTCCTAAGAGAGCCGAGAATATCGGTCCCGCCGCCGGGCTCGGTCAGGGCCATGCACATCTTGACTTCGCCCCGGGCGAACTTGGGCAGGAACTCCCGCCGCTGCTCTTCGTTGCCCAGGGCGCTGATAAACCCCGTGCCGAATCCGTGGGCCGCGCCGATGGCCAGCATGACCGCCACCGAGGCCGTGGCGATCTCCTCCTGGAGGATCAGGCCCTCGTAAACGCTTTCGGGTGGACCCGAGCCGCCGTATTCCTCGGGGATGCCCCGAGCGAAATAGCCGAACTCGGCCAGCTTTCGCCACAGCTCCTCGGGCGGGAAATCCACGTTCTCGTCCATCCAGCGGACGTATTCCCGAGTGAGTTCCTGGTCGCAGAATTTCTGGATCGAGGACCTCACCATGGACAGATATTCTTCGTCCCAGCCATAGTAGGGCATGGTCAGACAGGCCTCCTCCTGCTCAAACGGGTCTCACCCCGATCACGATTGCGGTTGGAAATAATAGAGGCTGAACTCGTCAAAGTCCTGCCAGACAATCTCCACCGGCATGTCGCATTTCAGTTTGTCCTGGTCACAGTTGACGATCCGGGTCATGACCCGGATGCCCTCGTCCAGATCCACCAGGGCCAGGACATAGGGCAGGTCCGGCGCGAAACGCGGTTCCACCCCGTATAGGGTCGTAGTGAAGGTGTATAGCTTGCCCTTGCCCGAGGCTTCGATCCAGCTCAGGTTCGCCCCCCAGCACTCGGGGCAGAATTTCCGCGGATAAAAGATGTTGGTGTTGCAATCGTCGCAATGCTGCACCAGAAACTTGTGCTCGCGGGCCGCCTTCCAGAATTCCTCGGTCCAGGGCTGAGGCACCGGCGCCGGGATCGAACTCTTCTGCTCGCTCATGGTATGTCCCTCCCCCATACGCTCCAAATCATGTTCATTCCCGAACCGCCGGCCGCGTTGGTCAGCAAGTACCGGGCGTTGGGCACCTGACGCTCCCCGGCCTTGCCCATAAGCTGACGGGCGCATTCCACGTAATAGGCCGTGCTGACGCCCGAGCCGGTGTGGCCCCGGGACAGCTCGCCGATGGTCGAGCAGGGCAGCTTGCCGCCGGGCGAGGTGTGGCCCTCCATGACGAGCCCGCCGGCCTCACCCGGTTTGCAGACGCCCAGGGCTTCGAGCAGCATCAAGAAGGCGTGCGGATAGGCGAAATAGATTTCGAGAATGTCCATGTCCTCAAGAGTCAGCCCGGCCTCGGCCAGGGCCTTATGCGCCGCTCCCGGTCCCTCGCCCATCCGCCGCCGCTCCTTGCGCTGGGTGGCGGTGGCGCCCAGGTAGAGCACGTCCTCGCCGAGCTTATAGACGGGCGTCTTGGAAATCTGCGGGGCCAAATCCCCTGATGTGACGACCATGGCCGCCGCGCCGTCGGATAGCACGTTGCACTCGAAGGCATGCAGCGGCGTGCTGACCATGCGGGACTCCAGGACCTGCTCGATGGTCAACGGCTTGCGGAAGCGGGCGTTGGGGTCGAGCATGGCCCACTTACGGTTGGCCACGCAGACCGCGGCCAGCTCCTCGGGCGTGGTGCCGGTGTCGTGCATGTAGCGGGTGGCCTGCAGGGCCATGACCCCGTTGTACGACATGCCGAAGGGATACTCCCACTGGAGGTCGATGCCGGCCGTGGCGAAAAAATTGATGGCGTCGGCCAGGGTGATGCCCGAATGGCGTGTGACGTGGTTGATGAGCACGGTCTTTGCGATGCCGTTGTTGACCCAATGCTCGGCCATGCGCAGGCAGTTGGTGGTCGTGGCCCCGCCGGCGTTGACGATGCAGATGTCCTTGCAGCCCTTGAGACCCAGCTCTTCCGGGATTTTGCCGAAGCCGATCTCGGATTGAAGCTTGGGCTGGGCCATGGGGTTGACCGTGATCACGCCCTCGATGTCGTTCTTGTCCAGTCCGGCGTCCCGGATGGCCTCCATGCAGGTGGTGTTGATCATCTCCCAGTCCCCGCGGTCCGGGTACCAACCCGTGGGGACCTCGCCCACGCCGATAACGGCCAGTTTGCCTCTGCCCATTTTTCCCCCCTTGCCTTTTTTATGACCCGATGAACTTCGGAGGCCGCTTCTGAAAAAAGGACACGACCCCCTCGCGCGCGTCCTGGGTTGTGTTTAAATACATGATGGCCCCGCGTTCCACGGCCATGGCGTTGTCAAAGCTTTCCACGTTGAGCGTGGTGTTGATGACCATCTTGGCCGCCTGGATGGCCAGCGGCGCCGCGTTCTTCATCCGTTCGAGCAGCCCCCGGACCTCTTCCCGCAGCTTGTTCGGGGGACAGACACGGTTGACCAGGCCCAGTTCCTTGGCCTCCCGAGCATCGATCCGTTCGGCGGTCATGAGCATCTCCTTGGCCCGCCGTTGGGGTATGGCCCGAGGCAGGCGCACCGTACCTCCCCACCCGGGCAGCACGCCCAGACGCGTTTCCAGGAGACCGAACTTGGCCGTCTCCGAGGCGTAGATAATGTCGCAGCACAGGGCCAGTTCCAGCCCGCCGGCGTAGCAATAGCCGTTGACCATGGCGATGACCGGCTTGTCCAGATTTTCGATGAGCCGGCAGACCTCGGCCCCGCGGTTCTTCATGAAATCCCACATGCCCACCCGGTCCAGGGTGCCGAAATAGCTGATGTCGCCGCCGGAGCTGAAGGCCTTGTCCCCGGCCCCGGTCAGAACCACGGCCCGGATGGAGCGTTCCTTCTGGATCTGCTGAAAAGCGGTCATCAGGTCCTGTTGAATCCGGTCGGTCAAGGCGTTGCGCATGGGTTCATTGTCGATGGTCAACCAGACCACGTCGTCGGAGACCTCGTAGCACAGGTTCTCGAACTTCAGCTCCACCGGCACTTCGGCTTCAGGCGCTAGGGTTTGCTTTTTTTTTTCGGGCGACCAGGTGGCGCCCGCCGGTTTAAACTTGGGAATGCTGATCTCATCGTTGGCCGGGTCGAAGACCACCTCCACGTCGATCCCGGTGTCCAGCTTGGTATAGTCCTCGTAACCCACCAGCATGCTGCCCAGGCGCACGCCCTCCTCCAAATCGACCAGGCAGATGACATAGGGCTGATCTTCCTGAAAGTCAGGCGGTGCCCCTTTTTCCACCAAGCTGAAGGTGGCCAGCTTGCCCTTGCCCGAGCTTTTGATGTATTCGACCTGCGGCGATTGGCAGTGGGGGCAGATTTCACGGGGATAAAAGATGTTCTTGTCGCAGTCTTTACAGTGCTGGATCAGCAGTTCGTCTTTTTTTGCGGCTTCCCAAAATTCCTTGGTATAAGGCCGAATCTTGGGCAAGGGCTTATCCGTGTAGTCCATGGCTCCCTCCTTGTGCGCGGCCGTGAAGCGCTTAGGGGTTGACCCCGAAGATTTCCACAAAGGAACTGTTGCCCACGCCGCCCATGGCCGTGGCCAGGGCGATCTGGGGATTCTTGACCTGCCGCTCGCCGGCCTCGCCTCGAAGCTGCCGGATGGCTTCGACGGCAAAGAGCATGCCGCCGGCAATGGCGCAATGGCCCCGGGAGAGCATGCCGCCATCCGTGGTCACCGGCAGTTGCCCGCCCGGCGCGCCGCCGCCTTCGAGCATGAATTGCCCAGCCCCGGTCATGCCGCCTTCCACCAGGCGCAGATTGACCAGCCAGGCCAGAGTTCCCAGGGGATAGGGCTCGTAGATGGAGGCCAGATCGATGTCCTTGGGACCCACCCCAGCCTCTTCATAGGCCACCGTCGCGGCCAGACCCTGGCCGACGGGCGGACGGCCGCCCTGCCCGGACTGGCTGACGTTGGAAAAAGAAAAGGAACTGCCGGCGCCCAGAAGATAGACCGGCTGGTCCACAAGATTCTTGGCGTTTTCCGCCGAGGTCATGAGCAGGGCCGCGGCCCCGTCGGCCAGGGGCGGCGATTCCAGGGTGTGGATGGGATCGGCCACGAAGCCGGAATTCAGAACGTCCTCGATGGTGATGGGGCTGCGGTACATGGCGTTGGGATTCATGGCCGCCCATTTGCGGTTGCTGACGGACACGCTGGCCGCTTGTTCCGGTGAGACGACCCCGCGGAGGAAAAGCGGCTTCATCATCAAGGCCACGGCGCCGATCTGGAAAAAGCCGAAGGGGCGTTCCCAATCCTCATGGTGCAGTTTGGCCAACTGGTCCACGGCCCGGCCCCGTTGCATGGTGCCCCACTTGTTCGAAGCCACCATCAGGACATACTTGGACTGCCCGGACAGGATAAGGCCGGTGGCCACCTTGATCATGGCCGAACTCGAAGCCCCGCCAGTGAACATCTGGAACTCCAGGTTGGTGCGCAGCCCGATCTCCTCGCCGAAAAGACCGATCCCCCAGTCGTACACCTCGTCGGCAAACGACCGGGTGGTGATGATGGTGTCCACGGCCTCGGGCGGGAGATTAGCGGTTTTCAGCGCCATCAAGGCCACCTGGATGGCCTGCTGGACCGAGGTCCGCTCCGCATACTTGCCGGTCGGGATTTCTCCGTATCCCACAAAGGCCACCTTGCCTCGGTTCTGACCGCTCATGTCATGCTCCTTCCCCTGGAAATGGTCGTGTTGTTTGGTTCCACGCACAGGCGTTGAAGCCAGACCCCTCGATATTTCAGTTGCAATACATATAAGCTAACTGTATAATGCGGAACGACCAGTCAGTCCAAGCTAAGACAAAGTCCGGGGCCTGTCAAGAAAAAATTATTAGAACTGGTTTCAAAACCTCCCTTTGGGCTAAATCTCTTTGTCTAGCTTGAGGGGCAATCCGTAAAATATTCTTGTATATTCGATAAATTATCCTTTTTTGCCCTTCTTGATCCTGATCCCAATTAAAGGCCTTTAAAAGGCTTCTATGGGGTTTTGAAACCAGTTGTAGTATTTATAATATTGATTAGACAGGAGAAAATAAGAGAAGGTGGAATTACTACACAGTTATGCTATAATTGAACAGGAAGATATTGACGTCGGAACCTGAGACCGCTACTATCCCGCTGAATGCCGCCACCCGGCCAGGCGGGCCGGGCCGATGACCAGACCCATGGAGAACCTTAAGTGGAAAAATCCCTCTTTTATATGAAAATCAGCGATCTCTCCCAGAAAAGCGGTGTATCGCGGCATTCCATCCACCATTACCTCCGGCTGGGACTCCTGCCCGAGCCCTGGCACAAAAACAAGACCATGGCCTTCTACGGCCGAGAGCACCTCGACCGCCTGGCCTGTATCAAGCGCCTCCGGAACCAGGGGGTCTCCCTGTTCGTCATCCAGCAGATGCTTTCCCAAAATCTCGACCCGGCCGATCTGAGCGCCGGAACAGCTCGCTTTTCCGAGGCCCGGCCGGGGCGCAAGAACAAGGAATTCAAAAGAAAACAGCTTATCGAAACCGCTTCGAAGGTCTTCTCGGAACAGGGATATCACCACACCAGCATCAGCGACATCACCGACCAATTGGGTATCGGCAAAAGCACGTTCTATCTCTACTTCAAGAACAAGAAAGAACTTTTTTTCAGTTGCATCGACAGCATCTTCGACCATTTGTGGAAAGAAGACTTCGAGCGCATTCGGGAGGAGAAGAACTTCGCTCTCAAATTGGCCCTGCGCGGGGAGGCCTTTATTCGGGTGTACCCGCGCATCCGGGACATCCTGCAGATGATGCGTGGGGCCCTGGTCGGCAAAGAAGACGGCATGGCCACGAAATACAACGAAATTTACGCCAAACTGGTTCGACCGGTCACCAGAGACCTGCAAAAGGGCATGGAACAGGGTCGGATCCGGCAACAGGACCCGGAGCTGCTGGCCTATATCCTGGTCGGCATGGCCGAAGCCCTGGCCTACCGCATCCACCTGGACGACAAATACAGCCTGAGGGATGCGATGGAGCTGATGCAGCAGTACAGGCTGCTCCGCTAAATCGACCTTTTCCTTACCACATATTTAATAAAAGCAGAGGTAAGTCTCGAATGTTTCATCATCCCGCGGATTGTTAAGATGGCCTATTATACATACGATTTTTTCTAACATACTTCTAATAGCCAGCGTGAAATTTATTAACTCAGTAATTGTAGATGATGACGAAAAGCAGAATAATGGATGAATCCATAATAATCATCTATCCTTGATGATCTGCTATGTGCTAAACTATATACGATTTGAAACCCGCCCTTGCAATTTTCTGGATTGATTCATAGGAAATGTAGGGGCACGGCATACCGTGCCCCTACCACGACCGGAGGCTTTTACCGATACAGGTCCTGGGCCACGTTGTCCAGGCCGAGTTCCACGAGTTTCTGCTTGGTCGGCCGTCCGGTCTCCCAATCCCATTGCCGGAAGGCGTAATAGTCCTTGAGCATGAGGTCCATGTCCGGCGTCTGGCCGGGGATGGTCCCGTCGGTGTAGGCCTGCATCACCACCGAGGGCAGCTTGTCGCCGTCGCGGGTCAGACCGAGCTTGTTGCTGATGGCCCGTTTGACGTTGATCGAACGATCGCCGGCGGCCAAGAGGTCTGGGGGCGTGACTTCCCAGCCGGTCAGGGCCGCGAGAAATGCGCTGACCTGGGTGGGGCTGAGGGGGGCGAACTTGCACAGGGTCAGGGCGTCGAACAGATCCTTCCAGCTTTGGTACTTGGCCGCGGGTTCGGCCTGGCCGGCCGAGGTCAGCCGGTCCAAGGGCAGAATCCCGAACTCGGGCACCATGCCGCCCAGGGCCACGTTGTAGTAGTCGCCCTTGAGGTGGCAGGCGCCGCGCGGCCCGGTGGCATAGGACACGGCCAGGCCGTGGAAGGCGCGGCCGTCGTGCATGGGAATCTCCAGGCCCTTGACCTGGGCCGCTTCCCCTTCGTCCCGGCCGAAATGCTTGGCCATGGCCCGGGTGCCTTGGGCCAGCACATCGCCGATGCCCTCCCGCCGGATCATCTTGTCCAACAGGGCCAGCATGGCCTGGCCGTCGCCCCATTTGAGTTCCGCGCCGGCCATATCCTTGGTGATGACGCCCTGGTCGTACAGGTGGAAGGCGTAGGCGATGGACACGCCCGCCGAGATGGTGTCCAGGCCGTGGGCGTTGCACAGGTGGTTGGCCCGGATGATGCTGTCCAGGTCGTGGTTCAGGACCAGCGGACCGAAGGCGTTGACCGTCTCGTACTCGGGTCCGTCCACCACGGGCAGGTCCTTTGAAAAATCTTTGATTATACGGCCGCAACCGATGGGGCAACCCCGGCAGGCGTAGTTTTCCACGGCGTAGCCCTGGCGCAGGGCCTGGCCCGAAACCTTCTCCGCCTCGAAGACGCTTTGGCTGTAATACTTGGCCGGCGCGTCGCCCAGGGTCATGCCCATGTCCATATACATGAGCGTGCCGTACTCCCGGAAGGCCACGGACATGAAGGCCCCCCGGATGGCCTTGACGGCCTCCTGGGCCAGCGTATTCAACTTGGCCTGGTCGGTCGCCTTGGGACGCGCCCGGCCCGAGGCGGCCACGGCCTTGAGGTTCTTGGAGCCCATGAGCGCGCCCATGCCGCAGCGGCCCGCGGCCCGGCCCTCGTCGTTCATGACCGCGGCAAAAGGCAGCTTCATCTCGCCGGCCGGCCCGATGCAGGCCACGCTGACGTCCTTGTCGTTCAACTCCTTCTTGATGGCCTCCTGGCAGGCGTAGCTGTCCAGGCCCCAAAGCTTGGACGCGTCCCGGATTTCGGCCTGGCCGTCCTTGACATACACGTACACCGGCTTCGCCGCCTTGCCGGTGAAGAAGTATCCGTCAAAGCCCGATCCCTTGAGGCGGAAGGGGAAGACCCCGCCGCTGGTGGCCTCGCCCCACAGCCCGGTCAGGGGCGAGACGCCGCAGATCGCGTAGCGGCTGACCATGGGCACGGCCGTGCCGGTGAACGGCCCCGTGGCCATGACCAGCGGGCTTTCCGGGGCCAGCGGGTCCATGCCCGGTTTGACGTGGTCGTAGATGAGCCCGGCGGCCAGGGTGGCGCCGCCGATGTATTTTTTCAGCATCTCCTCGGACAGGGGCAGGTCCGAGGTCGCGCCCGCGCCCAGGTCCACCTTGAGAAACTTGCCGTGATATCCGTTCATAGCCGCTCCCTCCCCTAAAAATCGATGTCCTTGCCGTCGTAGGCGTATCTGAAAATCTGTTCACACTGGGCCTTGGTCATGGGCCGGGGGCTGAAGGCCGTGCTGATGTCTTCGTGGGCGTACAGCACCAGCCGCTCCATCTCGGCCTCGAACTTGTCCTTGGGGATGCCCAGGTCCTTGAGGCTGAGGGGCACGTCCAGGGAGCGGTTGAAGTCCTTGACCGCCTGGATCAGGTTGGCCAGGGTTTTTTCCCTGGAGTCGGCCTCGACCCGAAGCGCGTGGGCCATGCTCAGGAACTTGTCCGAGGTCTTGGCGTAGTATTCGAGGGTGTAGGGGATGAAGATGCCGCAGGCCAGGCCGTGGTGGACGTTGAACAGGGAACCCAGGGAGTGGCCGAAGCTGTGGCTGAGCGAGGTGCCGTTGGCTCCGAAGGCCATGCCGGCCGTGCTGGCGGCCACGTGCATGCGGAAGCGGGCCTCGCGGTCCTGGCCGTGGGCATAGGCCCGGGGCAGGTACTTGAAAATCATCTCGACCGCGGCCTGGGCCAGGGCGTCGGTGATCTCGTTGCTGGAGATAATGGCCAAGGTGTCCACGGCGTGGGCCAGGGCGTCCAGGCCGGTGCCGGCGGTCAGCCTGGGGGGCATGGTCATGGTGAAGGCCGGGTCCAGGATGGCGAAGTCGGGCAGAAGATCGGCGTTGGCCAGGGGGACCTTGCGGTGGGCCTCGTCGTCATGGACCACCGACACGGCCGTGCATTCCGAGCCGGTGCCGCTGGTGGTGGGCACCGCGGCCAGGATGGCTTTCTTTCTGAGGCCCAAGGGGGCCATGGGCGAGATCGCGCCCAGGTAGTCGATGTCCGGCCGCTCGTAATGAATCCAGGCCGCCTTGGCCCCGTCCATGACCGAGCCGCCGCCCACGGCCATGATCAGGTCGGGCTCGAAGGCGGACATGGCGTCTCCGGCCTCCTTGACGTTGCCCATGGGCGCTTCGGGCAGGTGCTTGTCCCAGACCTGGCAGGTGAAGCCGCTGCCCTCCAGGCACTTGACCACCCGCTGGGCATGCTTGCCGCCAAAGGCGTCCGTTGAGACAAAGGCCCTTTTCTTGGGGCACCGGGCCTCCAACATGACCGGGGTGGACGCCCCGAGCACCGGTCCTTCGGGCAGGACGTTCGAGCCCATGAGAATGGTGGGTGTCTGGAAGACGTTGGACAGGCCCTTGATGGACGTGGACAGGGCCAGAGGGAAAAGCGCCTTCAGCATCGGGTCCAAAAACCAGTAGCTCATGACGGCCTCCTCGCGTGCCTGAGGGTTGGGGGGAGAGTGAGAAATACCTTTTGAAAGGAGATTGTACCGGGTGGGCTTGATTGTCAATATGTCAGTGATGACATATAGTTAGGGCATTGATCAGGATTTGGGGAAAGGAGTCGGGAACCTCTATGCCGCGACCTTCCGTAGGGGCGCGCTGCGCGTGCCCAGGGCGCGTGCAACGCGCCCCTACGAATTGATTTTGTATCTGAAAAAGGCTCCTGACCCCTTTTTCTGCAAATCCCGGGAACGTCTTGCCGGTCCAGACCGGCTGTGATACATAAAATCGATCTCGACAACAACAGCGGCAGAAACCGGAGCGGAGCAAGGCAACGGGTCTGTCCAGAGCCGAAGGAGAAAGCCTGATGCCATCCAGCCTGGAAAAATCCTTTGACTGGAAGGAAGCCTACAAGGACAAGCTGGTCAGCTACGAGGAGGCGGCCGGGGTGGTCCGGTCCGGGGACAGTGTTTTTTTCCCCAACACCTTTTTCGGCCGCATGCCGGTCTATCTGGCGGCGCGGAAGGACGAACTCAGGGACGTGAAGATCGAAACCTCGGCCCCGCCCTTTGACTATCCCTTTCTGCACCCGGGCATGGAGGAATCCTTCCAGGCCATCGTGCGCATCTACCTGTACAATCACGGCCGGGTGGGCCACGACGAAGGCGCGGTGCATTTCCTGCCTTACACCAACGGCACCTGGTTGAAACCCTACGCCGACGGCCGGCCCATGGCCCGGCAGGTGGACGTGTTCTGCGTGGAGGTCTCGCCTCCGGACGAACACGGCTTCTGCTCCTTCGGCCACGATGTCTGGGAACGGCGCGGCTACGCCGACCACGCCCGGACCATCGTCGCCGAGGTGAACGACCACGTCATCCGCGCCCACGGCGACACGTTCCTCAACGTGTCCGACATCGGCTACCTGGTGGACGCCAGCTTCCCGCCGCTGACTACGGACGAGATCGAAAAACTGGCGGCCAAACTGCCCCAGGCCAAGCGGCAGCGGGGCCGCGAGGCCATTGCCGCGGCCCGGCCGGGCATGATCCGCGACGCCCTCCTGTTCATCGAGGCCATCACGCCCGAGATGCTCGAAACCGCCCTGGCCATTGACGACCCCACCGAGGCGCAACGCGCCATGGCCGCGCACCTCAAGACCCTGATCCGCGACGGAGACACGATCCAGGTGGGCATCGGCTCGGGCACGCGGCACATCGTCGGGCTGGGCGTGTTTGACGAGCGCAACGATTTGGGGCTTTTCTCCGAGATGGCCTGTCCGGGCCTGGGCTTCCTGGTGAAACGCGGCATCGCCACGGGCCGCTATGCCGACCTCCATCCGGGCAAGGCCGTCTTCGCCGGGCTGAACGGCATGCGGGCCGAGGAGATCCGCTATGCCCACGACAACCCGCTCTTCGAAATCTATGGTTCGGACTACGTGGTCAACATCGGCCGCGTCAGCCGGCACCGGAACATGGTGGCCATCAACAACGCGGTCCAGATCGACCTGGGCGGCCAGATTTCCTGCGAGTCCCAGTTCGGGGCGCGGCTGATCAACGGTCCGGGCGGTCAGATCGAATTTCACATGGGCGCCTTCAGCGCGCCGGGCGGCCGGGCCATCACCATGCTGCCCTCGACCTACGGCGACGGGGCCGTGTCCAACATCAAGGCCCGCTTGGACGAAGGGGCTTTGGTCAGCATCCCCCGGTCCTTCGCCGACTACGTGGTTACCGAATACGGCGTGGCCCAACTCACGGGCAAGACCCTCAAGGAACGGGCCGAGGAACTCATCCGCGTGGCCCACCCCGACTTCCGCGACCAACTCCGCGACGAGGCCAAGGAGATCATTTAATGATGAGTGATGAAGACGAGATAGAATCGATAATAATAAGGAGCGGGAGCGATGCATCGCTCCAGGAGGAGGGAGACATGCCGGAGAAGATTTTCAGCGACACTCCGATCACCGAGGAGGACGGTGTTCTGAGCGGGCCCGTGCGCACGCCGTACAACGAACACCTGCACGCCGAGACGAGCATCCATCACAACGAAACCGCCCAGAAGCTGGGCCTGCGCGGCGGCACCATCGCCGGCTCCTATCACATGGAGCAGTTTCTGCCGCTCTGCGTGGAAGTCTTTGGCCGCCGCTGGTTCGAGACCGGGGGCATGTCCATGTATTTCCGTTACGCCACCACCCACCTGGAACCCGTGCAGGCCTTCCTCCGCCGACCCCAGGCAGCGGACAACGTCCAGGCCGAAGTCTGGATGAAGGACGCCAAGGACATTCTGGTGAGCGACGGCACGGTTTCCATGGGACAACCCAAGGAGCTGTCCGCGCTTCGGCAGCGGCTGCGCAGCCTGCCCCCGCCCGGCCAGGTGCGCATCCTCAAGGACCTGTCCGCGGGCATGGACGTGCCTCCGGTCAAGGTCACCGAATCTTCGTCCCGGACCCGGGACCGGTTCCTCCGCATCACCGAGCCGCTCGAATGGTACATCGAGTCCTCGCCCTGGGGCGGGCCGCTCATGACCCCGGTCCAGATCATCGACGCGGGCCGGCGGTGCATGATGGATTACGAGGCCGGCACCGAAACCCGCGGCGGTTCGGTCGGACTCTTCGGGGCGCTTGAATTCACCTACACGGCCGGGCCGCTGTTCTGCGACCGCGAGTACGTCAACCGGGGCAAGATTCTGGCCGTGGGCGAGACGCCCAAGACCGAGTACTACTGGCTGGACGGGATTCTCGAGGAGCCGGAAAACGGCCGGGAAATCGCCCGCTCCCTGGTCATGATCCGGGTGATGAAGGCCTCGTCGGAGTTGTACCCGGAGCTGAGATAGGCTGACCGCCGGGTCTTGACGATTAGCCCAACAGGAGACGTAGGGGCGCGTTGCACGTGCCCAGGGCACGCGCAGCGTGCCCCTACGGTCACTATCCATCTGTGGCGCTGCATTTGAGGTCCCTAACCCCTTTTCTCCGTAAAACAAAAAAACGGCCTGAAAAGCGGCGGAACAAGGAGGGGAGTCCCAGCCGGTTTCAGGCCGCTGTGTCGCCCGCGTGGGCGAATAAAAGGCGCGGGTGGCTGTCAGCCGATCAAATCAAGCTCTCCAGAACCCGCATCTTGGTCGGGTGGCGCAGGCGGGCCAGGGCCCGTTTTTCGAGTTGCCGGACGCGTTCGCGGGAAATGTTGAATTCCCCGCCCACCTCTTCCAGGCTGAGGTTCTCCTGGGCGGAGATGCCGAAGCGTTTCCTTAGGATCATCTCCTCCCGGGCCGGCAGGTGGGCCAAAAGCTTCTGCACCGTGGTGCGCATTTCAACGTCGCTGGCCCTGTCCAAGGGGTCCACCTGATCGTCCGCGGACAGGTAATCGCCCAGGTTCGTGTCCGCTTCGCCCTGGGGAGCATCCAGAGACAGCGGCTCCTGCACCAGCCGGGACAGGATATGAACCTTGTCCTCGTTTTCGCCCATGGCCTCGGCGATCTCCCCGAGGGTGGGTTCCCGGAAGAGTTCCTGAAGCAGGCTCTGCTGTGCCCGGTAGTACCCCTTGAGCATGCCCAGGAAGTGGTTTGGGTAGCGGACCGTTTTGCTCTTGTAGAACACGGCCCGGCTGATGGCCTGTCGAATCCACCAGATGGCGTAGGTGGAAAAGCGGAAGCCGCGGCTGTAGTCATACATGGACGCGGCCTTGATCAGGCCCAGGTTGCCGTCTTGAATGAGGTCGGAAAAGGCCAGACCCCGGTTGGCGTAGCTTTTGGCCACGGAAAACACCAGGCGCAGGTTGGCCGTGATCAACTCGTTGGCCGCCGCGCGCACCATGGCCTCGATCCGGCCCAGCCGGCTGTGCAGCCGCGCCAGTTCCCGGTTCGAGGGATGCTTTTCGGCCAACTCGGAAATCCGTTGATACATCAGGGTGGTCATCTGGCTGTGGCAGGGCCGGGACCGGTTGTTGGGGTCCTGCCAGACGGTCAGCTCTTCCTGGAAGGCCTTGATGGCTTTCAGCCGGACCCGGCTCTTCAAGATCAGGAGGAACATGGCCTCGCGCCCCTTTTTGATGCGTCGGCCCAACATGCTTTCCCGTTCGGGCGAGATGCGGGGGTAGCGGCGCATCTCCTTTTTATAGGCGGCCAGCGGGATTCGTTCCGCGTCTTCCACGACCAGTTCCGGGCCGGTGTCCTCTCCGTCCGACGTATCCTCGTTTTGCGAGGCCAGGTTCTGATCCAGGGCCGGCGGGTCGTTTTCCTCAGGGGAGTCGTCCCCCATCAAATCTTTGAAATCCTCTTCCGCCTCGAATATCTCTTTCAGTTTGGCCTGGCGCATGGTCTTCCTCCGTCCGATGTGAGATTCCTGTCAGAGTTGGGGTTGATCGGCGATGATTTCGGTTTCAAGCAGAGCCTCTTGCTGCTCGGGCAATGGAGAACGATGGATCATCCTGCCCAACACGGCGGCCGCGTCCTGAAAGTCGCCTTCGATGGCGGCCAGGTAACGCGGCCTCAGGTCGTGGGCCTGTTTCAGCATCTCCGGGTTATCGCTGGGCATGACCAGAATAACGCGGACAAAGGCCAAAAGATCGCGCATGGCCCGGAAGGCCTTGAGGGTCGGCAGGTCCGGCACCAGGAGAACGGCCACGGCCTCGTCCTCGATGGGCTGCCGGAGCCGCTTGCCGAGGGCCTGATGGTCGCTGTAGGTTTCCGAGGCGAACATGGGCACAACCGGCGCCAAAGCGCGCAGCAGGCGAAGGCTGTCAAGGTAACGCTCGGGAAGATAAAAGAAGATGTTCATGGCCCGTCTCCGTGCCGCGACATGCGGTTTCGCACCTTGAATGCTCTTTTGAGAGTCAAGAAACGTGCCAGACCGGACTTTTTTATTTTTTATTGTTTTTTCTGATAGTTATGACTTTGAGGAAAAACGGAACGTCTTCGGATCGGTGTCGATGATCTTAACGGCTGTCAAGCGTGAGTTGATAGTGTCAGCTATTATCCGACACTTGTTTCAGTCCTTGATGCGATGCCGTTTCAGCAGATCGTGGAGATGCTGGCGGGAAACCCCGGCCATCTGGGCGGCGCGCTTAACATTGCCCTGGCTCAGGGTCAGGAGGTCCCGGAGATACTGTTCCTCGAAGGAATCGACCGCGGCTTGTCGGGCCTTCTTGAGGGGGGGCAGGGTTTCGGGCGGGTCCGGGCGGGCCACGGCCGAGTCCGGGTCGTCCACCAGGGTTTGGGCGGCCTTGACCCGGATGGGTTGGGGCAGATGGGTGGCGTACAGGGTGGGGGCGCCCTGGGCCGCGGCCAAGGCGCGCTCCAGGGTGTAGATGAGTTCCCGGATATTGCCGGGCCAGTCGTAGCGGACCAGGACGTCGAAGAAGTCCGGGGAGACGCCCTTGGTGGGAATCTGGTAGCGTTCGCACAGCCGGGCGATGTAGTGCAGGGTCAGTTCCTTGAGGTCTTGCAGGTTGTCGCGGAGCGGCGGCAGTTCGATGACGTGGGAGCGGATGCGGAAGAGCAGGTCCTGGCGGAAGGTCCCTTGGCCGACCATCTCTTCGAGGTTTCGGTTGGTGGCGACGATGAGCCGGAAGCGGCTTTCGATCTCCGGCCCCTGGCCCACGGGCCGGAAGCGGGCCTCCTGGAGCACGCGCAGGAAATTCTTCTGAACGGCCAGGGGCAGTTCGCCCACCTCGTCCAGGAAAAGAGAGCCGCCGTCAGCCAGCTTGACCAGACCGACCCGGGCCCGGTCCGCGCCGGTGAAGGCGCCCCGGTCGTGACCGAAGAGGGTGCTTTCCACCAGGTTTTCGGGCAGGGCCGCGCAGTCCACCACCACGAACTCGCCGTCGGTCCGGGAGCTGTTTTCGTGGATGGCCCGGGCAAAGACTTCCTTGCCGGTGCCGGTTTCGCCGGTGAGCAGCACCGGGGCTTCGCTGGCCGAGGCCTGGGCCAGGAGGTCCAGGCAGTGGTTCAGCTTGGGGCTGTGGCCCACGATGTCTTCCCTTTTGAGGACCGAGGGCGGCCGCTGGGCCTGTTTTTCGCTCCGGTACTGCAAGGCCCGGGTCAGGGCCAGGTTCATCTCCTTGATGGAACTCCGCTTGGGAATATAGCCCCAGGCCCCGTTGGCGATGGCCAGCTCGGCCCCGTTGCGGTCGCTCTGGCCGGTGATGATGATCACCTCGGGCGAGGACGCGGCCTCCTTGATCTCGGGCAGGGCTTCCAATCCGTTCCCGTCGGGCATGTACACGTCCAACAAAACGACGTCGTAACCCTCGGTCCGGGCCAGGGAGACGCCCTGCCCCAGCGTGGCGGCGTGCGTGCTTTCATGCCCCATGTTGCGGATCACCCGCGAGAGCAGGTCGCCCACCGAGGGGTCGTCGTCAATGATCAATACCCGGGCCATGGTTTCTTTGGGCTTCCTATGTCTCTTGAATCTTGCGTTTCTTCGGCCCGGCCCGCAGCACTTCCCGAATCAGGAGGGCCAGGCTGAATCTGGAAATGGGTTTGGCGATGACCGCCTCCACCAGGCCGTGCAGCTCCTCGGAGATGTCCTGGGGGTAGCCGGTGCAGAGGATGATGGGCAGATCCGGGCTTAGCGCCTTGATCTCCCGGGCCAAATCCAGCCCGCTCAGGTTAGGCATGTCCAGGTCGGTGATGATTAGGTCGAAGTCCTCGCGCCGGTCCTTCACCACTTCCAGGGCCTCGTGGCTGTCGCTCAGGCCGGTCAGGCGGTAGCCGATTCCCCGGAGCGCCTGGCCGACCATGTCCACCAGCAGCGGCTCGTCGTCCACCAAGAGAATGCGTTCCGCGCCCCGAGGCAGGTCCGCCTCCACATCGCTCTCCTCGAAAACCTCGCCCCCCGCCTCGGGCAGATAGACGTGAAAGGTCGAACCCTGTCCCGGAACGCTCTCCGCCCAGATGGCGCCCTGGTGGCTGGCCACGATGCCATGGACCGCGGCCAGGCCCATGCCCGTGCCTTCGCCGGATTTCTTGGTGGTGAAAAACGGATTGAAGGCCCGTTCCAGGGTCCAGGCGTCCATGCCGGAGCCGGTGTCCTGGACGCTGAGCCAGAGATGCGGGCCGGGCTTCAGGTCGTGGTGCATCTGGGCTTCCTGCTCGTCCAGGGCAACCCGCTTGAGCCTCACGCTCAAGGCGCCGCCGCCGGGATGCATGGCCTGGACCGCGTTGATGCACAGGTTCATGACCACCTGCTGGACGTGGGTGGGATTGGCCCAGATGCGTTCCTCCAGGGCTTCGAGACGCTGTTCCATGTGGATGTTGGTCGGCACCGCGGCCCGAATGATGCGCAGGGTCTCCTTGACCAACGGGGAGAAGGTCAGGATTCTCTTTTCCTCGTCCGCGCGGCGGCCGAAGATCAGAATCTGTTCCACCAGGTCCTTGGCCCGGCCCGAGGCCTTGAGCAGGGCCTCAAGGTTGTCGTAGGCGTTCGAGGCCGGGTCGAGTTCGTCCTGGATCAGCTCGGCGTATCCGTTGATCGCCCAGAGTAGGTTGTTGAAATCGTGGGCGATCCCGCCGGCGAGCGTGCCGATGGCCTCCATCTTTTGGGCCTGGCGGAGCTGCTCTTGAAGCGCGGTTTCCTGGGTAACGTCCCGGGCCACCACCACGTAGCTGATCACCTGGTCGTTTTCGTCCCGCAGGGGCGAGATGGTGGCTTCGAACTGGGCGAGTTCGCCCTCCTTACGGGTAACGATCAATCGGCCGGACCAGGCCCGCCGCCCCCGCAGGCTGTCGCGGACCGCGGTGATGACGTCCGGGCCGCTTTCCTGGCTGACCAGTTGTCGGAGGGAAAGTCGGGTGAGTTCCTCGGCGGTATAGCCGGTGAGCCGTTCCGCGGCCGGGTTGGTGTAGATGATTCTCCCGCCCCGGGGATGCAGGATGACGATGCCCTCCGCGGTCTGCTCGAAGATGACGCGAAACCGCTCCTCGCTCTCCTCCAGGGCCTGCGCGGACTCCCGCTCCTCGATGGCCTTGCCCACCTGCTGGGTGATGACGCCGATCAGGTTGCGCTCTTCGTGTAGAAACGGCCCTTCGTTCGCGTCGGGCTTGGCTTCCAGGTAAGCGACCTCGACCTCGCCCGCCGGCCGGTTCCCGACCCGGATGACGGCCTTCTGCCGCCAGGGGGTTTCCTGGTAATTGAACGAGGCATAGGACTCGTCCCGGATGACGAGCCTGGCGCAGGCCGCGTCCGGGTATTGCCAGCCCGAGGGTATGATTTCCACCAGTTCCTGAAAGACTTCCCGAAGCGGGATATGGATCTCGCGGAGCAGCCGATTCACCTGATACAGGCAGTTCAGCTCCTGGATGCGCTTGGTCAGCTCCTCGGTCCGCTGCATGAGGTTCTGCTGGCTGTGCACGCGCTCGCTGACGTTGAGCAGGGCCAGGATCAGGCCCTTGACCCGACCCTGTTCGTCTTGCGTGGGCACCAGGCTCCAGTCCCAGTGGGTCACCCCGCGCTCCGGATGTTCGGCGTACTCGAACGGCTTGGCCGTGACGACATAGGGTTCTCCGGTCTCGATGACCCGGCGGAAGATGGCCTGGTTTGCCTTGTTGGGGAAAAGCGTGAAGTGGTTCTTGCCCGGATAGTAGGGCGGCTCATGGCCGTCCGCCTCCGCGTAGGCCTGGTTGACGCGAACGAAATTGAAATCGGTGTCCAGGTAGGCGATCATCAGGTGGACGTTGTCGAAGATGCTTTCCAGAAGCTGCTGCGTCTCCCGCTGCGCCACGGTGGTGCGCCTTACCGCGGTCACGTCCCGGCCCAGGGTCAGCACGGCCGACCGCCCCCGGAACGTGACCGGCATGGACCACAACTCGGCCACGCATTCGCTGCCGTCCGACCGGACGATCCGCCCCTCGAAGATCGGCGAGGCCTTGCGGTGAATCACTACAACCTCGATCATTTCTTCGAAGTCGGCGCGGTCCTCGGGGTGGATGAACTCGGTCAAGGATCGGCCCTGGATCGTTTCCGCGCTTTCGGCCCGCAGCAACTTCAGGCCTTCCTGGTTGATCACCCGGCACTTGTCGTCCAGGCAAACCGCGACCAGGCCGACCGAGTTTTCCATCATGGTGCGGAAAAGCCCGCTCAGGGAGGCCAGCTCGGATTCGATCTTGGTCAGGGTTTCGATACGCGCGGTCAGGCGGGCGATTTCGGTCCGGAGACGTTCGATTTCGTCAGTCTGGGAGGTTTTTTTTTCAGCCTGTATGGTCATGGTCAACCTCTCCCGAAAAATCCGGGACAAAGCCGGTGGGTCTTCGCGCAAGGACTTTGACCGCAAAGTCGTCACCGGGCTTTGTGGAGGTATTGTTTTTGTATCTAACAGGCCGCGATACGCAAGTCAAGAACCGAGGAGAGAGCGGCCGACCCGCCGGGTTCACATCCATTCGAAGCGGTCGGCGGGGAAGATCAGGCGGACGGGTTGTCCGGGGAGCAGGGCCCGTGTTCTGAGGTCGTCCGCCTCCATCCGGCAGGCCAGGGACAGGCCGCCCACCTGGACGTAGAGCAGCACGGTGCCGCTTTTTTCGTAGAGCATCTGGGCCAGGAGGCCGCGCAGGCGGTTCAGGTTTTTTTCTCCGTCCGGTTCCGCGTCACGGACTTCGGCGGATTCGGCCTCCACGGTCGCCTCCGAGGGATCGAAGACCGCGGCCGCGTTGAGGTCGATCTCGGCCGGCGCGTTCGTGGCCACGAGCGTTTGGCCGTCGTCCAGCCGCTTGAAGCGCCGCCCCGGCTCCGGGCCGGCTTGCCACGGTCCGGGCACCACGTTCTTGGCCCCCTGACCGGCCATCCGGCCCCGGAACAAGGTCCAGACCGTGTCCGACACGGCGTTCAGCCAGGCCAGGTCGTGGCTGACCAGCACCAGGGTCGCGCCCCATTCCTGACGGACCCGGAGGGCCGCTTCGGTGATCAGGGCCGCGCTGGCCGCGTCCACCGAGGCCAGGGGTTCGTCCAGGAGCAGCACCTCGGGCCGAAGCACCAGCCGGGAGGCCAGGGCCACGCGCTGGGCCTCGCCGCCGGACAGGGCGTTCCAGCGGCGGTGGGCAAAGGCCCGGGGTTCCAGGCCGACGCGCGTCAGCGCCCGGTGGACCCGGTCCTTGAGGTCCGCGGTCTCTCCCCGGATGCGCAGGCCGTAGGCCACGTTCTCGAAGACCGACCGCTTCAGCAAATAGGGGTCCTGGAGAAGCAGGGTGACCTGCCGCCTAAGCGTTGGATCGCCCGTGGCCGCCGGCCGACCGCGATACAAAAATTCCCCCTCGGCGGCTGTTTCCAGAAAGGCCAGAATCTTGAGCAGCGTGCTCTTGCCGCTGCCGTTCGGTCCGGCCACGCCCACGATGGACCCGGACTCGATGGTCAGGCGATCCACGGACAGGGCCGTGTAATCCCCGTAGCGGTGGATCAGGCGGCGAAGCTGGTAAAGGGGCGGTGTGGGCATCAGGCCTTCCTTTTCAGCAGGGCCAGCAAACCGTTCACGCTGAAGGCGATGAGCAAGAGGACAATGCCCAAAGCCAGGCCCAGGGCGAATTCGCCCTTGTTCGTTTCCAGGGCCATGGCCGTGGTGATGGTCCGGGTGTGGTACTTGATGTTGCCGCCCAGCATCATGGCCACGCCCACCTCGGAGATGACGCGGCCGTAAGCCGTGGCCGCGGCGGCCACCAGGGCGAAACCCGCCTCCCGAAGGCTGGTCAGGGCCACCTGGCGGCCGTCCGCGCCCAGGGTGCGGAGGGTCAGGCCCAGGCGGGCGTCCAGTCCTTCCAGGGCCGCGGCGGTCAAGGAAACCACGATGGGCAGGGCCAGGATGGTCTGACCGATGACGATGGCCGGCTGGGTGAAGAGCAGACCGAACTCGCCCAGAGGCCCTCGGCGGGTGATGAAGGCGTACACGGTCAGGCCCACCACCACGGTGGGCAGGGCCAACAGCGTATCCGAGACGGTCCTCAGAAGCTTCCGGCCGGGAAAATCGGTGAAGCCCAGAAGGAAGCCGGCCGGAAGCCCGAGGATGAGGCAGGTCAGGATGGAGCCGGTCGAGACCCGGAGCGTGGTCCAGACAGCCGAATAGGTTTCCTCCTGGCCGGAAAGGAGCAGGTGGAAGGCCTGGACAAGCCCTTCAAGCAGAAAGTCCATGGCCCCTGTTTATACGTCCGCCCGGTCCGCGTCACAAGAGGAAATCTGACCGGCGTTTCCATGAAGAAGGGTCATTCGGAATGGCCGCAAAATCAATTGTAGGGGTCGTTCGCGAACGACCCCTACGGGGTGTCTTGCCGACGCTATTTGGCGTCCGGGATGAACAGCGGTTTGCCCAGCAGTCGAAAGTCGCCGATGGCTTTCTGCGCCTTGGCCGAGACGATCCAGTGGATGAAAGCCATGGCCGAGTCATAGGTCGCGCTCGGACATTTGTCCGGGTTGACGGCCATGACCGCGTAGGGATTGAAGAGCGTGGAATCGCCCTCGACCAGCGGCACCAGGGGCGGGTTGTCCTTGAAGGTCGAGGCGTACTTGATGTAGGTGCCCCGGTCCACCAGGGTGTAGCCGGTTTGCTCGGCGGCCATGCGCATCGTGGCCATCATGCCCTGGCCGGTGGAGGCGTACCAGGCCTGTTTGTCCGGAACGGGCAGGCCGGCCTGCTTCCACAGACCCTGTTCCTTCATGTGCGTGCCCGATTTGTCCCCCCGGCTGAAGAAGCGGGTCTTTTTGGCCTCGATGGCCTTCATGGCCTCGGCCACGGTCTTGCCCTTCACGCCCGCCGAGTCCGACGGGGGACCGGCGATGACGAAGTCGTTGTACATGACGTGCGTGCGGTCCAGGCCATAGCCCGCGTCCACGAAGGCTTTTTCCGCGGCCGGGGCATGGACCAGGAGCACCGAGACATCGCAGTTGCGACCATGGGCCAGAGCCTTGCCCGTGCCCACCGCGACCCACTGGAGTTCGATGCCCGTGTCCTTCTGGAACATGGGGGCCAGGTAGTCCAGCAGCCCGGTGTCGTTGGTGCTGGTGGTGGTGGCCATCTTGAGCACCTTGTCCGCGGCTTGGGCCGCGGGGTTAAAAGCCAGAAGCACAATCAGGGAAAAAGCGACCAAAAGACCTAGGCGCATTCGGCAAGACATGACGCATCCTTTCCATATTGTCCGGAGAAAAGCGGAATTTCCCGGCCGGGCCGCGCCCGCCGGGACTGAGTTTTTATATCAAATCCGGCATAGTATGTCAAGGGAGACATCACGCCGACCGGGGAAATCGGTCGCCGTGTGCAGGGTGGGGGGCGGCTGTATAGATCAATAAGATAAAAAGCGTTAGGGGCGCGGCAGGCCGCGCCCCACATGAAAAATTGCCTCACGGCGACAACACGCCAAAGGACCGGGCCGGCGGATGCTTTCCCGGCCCGAGGGTTAGTTCGCGTCGGGCGCGTACCCCATCACGGCTTTTGCTTCCAGATACTCGTGAAACCCGTAAGTTCCGTATTCGCGACCGTTCCCGGATTGCTTGTACCCCCCGAAAGGCGCCATGATGTTCATGGGCGCGCCGTTCAGATGGACGTTGCCGGTTCGCAGGCGGGAGGCCACGCGGCGAGCGTTCTCCAGGCTGCCGGATTGGACGTAGCCGGACAGCCCATAGACGCTGTCATTGGCCATGGCCACGGCCTGGTCTTCGTCCTGATAGGGCAGGATCGACAGCACCGGGCCGAAGACTTCGTTTTGAGCAATGGTGTCGCTGTTTTTCAGGTTGGCGAAAATGGTGGGCTGGGAATAATACCCCACGGTAAGTCCCGCCGGCCTGCCCACGCCGCCGCACACCAGTTGACAGCCTTCGTCGATGGCTGTTTGGATCAGTTTTTGGACCCTTGCCCACTGTTTCTTGTTGGCCTGCGGCCCGATGACCGTTTGGGGATCGTCGGGCGGACCCACGACGACACCTTGGGCCGCGGCTCGGGCCAGCTCGACGATCTCGTCGTGCTGTTTCGCCGAGACCAACATGCGCGTGGGCGCGTTGCAGGACTGGCCGGTGTTGTGGAAACAGTGCCTCACGCCGCTTGCCACCGCGGTTTTGAGGTCGGCGTCCTCCAGGATGATATTGGCCGACTTGCCTCCCAACTCCAGCGAGACGCGCTTGATGGTGTCGGCCGCGTATTTGGAAACCTGGGCCCCGGCGGCGGTCGATCCCGTCAGCGAAATCATGTCCACGTCCCCATGCGTGGCCAGCCACTGTCCGACCTGGGGACCGGCGCCGTTCACCAGGTTGAACACCCCTTTGGGGAAACCAACGGAATCGATCATTTCCGCCAATACATAGGCGTCCAGCGGAGCGACCTGGCTGGGCTTGAGCACCATGGTGCATCCGACGGCCAGGGCCGGAGCCACCTTGCACATGATCTGATTGATGGGCCAGTTCCATGGCGTGATCAGACCGCAGACGCCGATGGGTTCCAAAAAGAGACGGGACGTGCCCATGTCTTTTTCGAACTCGAAAGTTTTTAAAACTTCCACGGCCGTGGCCAGGTGAGCCAGCCCGGCCAGGGATTGCGCGCTTTGGGCCAGGGAATCGGGAGCGCCCATTTCAAGCGTGATGGCCTGGGCCATGTCGGCCAGGCGCGCTTTGTAGGCGTCGATCAGTTTGGCCAGGAGAGCCAGGCGTTCTTCCCGGCTGGTCCGGGAATATCCGTCGAAAGCCGCTTTGGCGGCGGCCACGGCTTTGTCGATGTCTTGGGGGCCGGCCATGGAGATTTCGGCTGCGGGCTGTTCGGTGGCGGGATTGATCACTTCGATTCGGCGCGGCTCGACCGGGTCAACCCATTCGCCGTTGATATAAAATCGGGTTGCTTGCTTCATGGCGTTCTCCTTCGCGGTGAAGAATCGGAAGAATTGTGCGGGACGGGGCGCTTCGATATTGCATTATGCTAATTTTGACATATTAGCACCCCGGAGTCCGAAGTCAACCGGATTTTTAAAGCGCTCTCGGAAAACAAAACGGGGCGCGGCAAGCCGCGCCCCGTGGGGTGATGACGGTGGGTTATACGGAAACGCCCAACCGCGCGGTTGGACTAGTCCTCGATGCCGGCGATACGCTTGACCAGGGCCTTTTTCTCCTCGATATCGTACTGCCCGGTGATGGCGATGGCCTCCATGATGGGCGACCCGCCGCCGTGGTAGTTGGCCACGTTCATGATGCCGCCCGTGGCCGAGCAGAGCATGTCGCCCACGTAGCGCCAAAGCTGGGCCATATTTTCGGCCGAGACGTTCGGGTTGCGCTTGACGTACTTGTTGAGCAGGTCCTTGACCTCGGGGTGGACGAAGTCGCCCTCGTAGGGGAAGGTGGCCGGCGCGCCGCCCGAGATGTCGGTCAGAATCTCGGCCTCGTGGAAGACGGCCTCGCCGGTCAGGCAGCGGCCCACGTTGCAGTAGATGGAGTTGGGGATGTAGCTGCCCGGCCCGTAGGGGGTGAAGCCCAGGCCCGGCATGTAGACCTCGGGCTTGCCCAGGTCCGAGGCGGTGTAGCCCGCGGCGTAGCCCAGCTCCGTGACCTTAATGACCTCGGCCAGCTTGTCCCGAACGTGGGAGGCCGAGGCGATGCCGTTGTACTCGGCGGCCAGGGCCACCGTGCCCAGGAGCAGGTCGCCGATGGCCGGTTTGCAGCCGGAATAGCTGTGGCGGTGGAACAGGGCGAACAACAGGGCCAGCACCCCGCCGTGGGCGCTTTCGCCGCACAAAAAGACCCGGTCCCAAGGCACGAAGCAGTCGTCGAAGATGACGTAGGAATCGGTCGAGCCCTGCATGAAACCGCGCTGGAAATGCTTCCGCGGCCGGTAGTTGTGCACCGTGACCACCTGCTTGACGCCCTCCCAGTCCCCGGGCACGGCAAAGGCCACGGCCCAGTCCGACTCCTCGGGCCGGAGGTAGCGGGTGGGCACCACCAGGATTTCGTCGGCCGCCGAGGCCACGGTGATGTGCAGCTTGCAGCCCCGGACCACGATGCCGTCCTTCTTCCGCTCGACCACCCGCACATACATGTCCGGGTCTTCCTGCTGGCCGGGCCGTTTCATGCGGTCGCCCTTGACGTCGGTCTGGGCGCAGCAGCCCATCAGGTCTTCCTCCTGGAAGCGTTTCAGCCAGGTCAGGAAGTTCTTGTGGTACTGGGTGGCGCCGGGATTGACCTTGTCGGCCTCGAAGGAGACGGCGTGGATGGCGTTGACGGCGTCGATGCCCATGCAGCGCAGGATGCAGCCGCCCACCAGACGGCAGAGGTGCCGGGTCATGTCCTGCTTCTTGTGCAGGTCCTCCACGCTGTGGTGGACGTGGGTGAAGCGGTTGATCTTTTCGCCGGTCAGGTGGGACGTGGCCAAAAGCAGGTCCGCGTTTTCGGGCTTGGCCGCCTCCTCGTAGGTCACGCCCACGGTGTCGATGGTCGCCTGTTGGGCCTCGTCCGTCCGATCGATCTTCTGGCCGTTGACGTAGATGTTGCGCCGCATCTTGCCCAGCGCCTCGATATACTGTTCCTTGGTCCTCACGATCTGCCCTCCTGATTCGGCCCCCTGGGCCGTTCTTGTTTTGTCGGCGAAGCTGGTTTTAAATCGGCCACTTGGCATTTCGGGCAGAGGCCGATCGCATCTTGATTAGCGCCAAACAAGGTATCAGGTGGTCTGTCTTCCGTCAAGACGAGGGCCGGGGCCACGCTCCCTTTTTTTCCCCGTCACGGCCGTGATGTGATAGGTTAAGGCCCATTCAAGCCGTTTAATATTAGGATATGGACCGCGAGGACGTGGCGTTCCTCGCGGCCCCACTTCCGCCCGCCTCGGCGCGGCGCCCAGGAGATTCGACCATGGCCGTTCCCCAGGAAAATCTTTCGCCCGCGGGTCAAGGCCCCATGGAACTCACGAACGGTCGGTTCGTGGATGTTCAGCAGGGCGCGTATCTGGACCCGTCCGTCCGGGTCATGATCGAGAACGGCCGCCTCCTGCTGGTCGATCCCGGCCAGGAGATCAACCCCGGCCGGACCATGGACCTGGGCGGCCGGGCGGTCCTGCCGGGCTTGTTCAACACCCACTGTCATGTGCAGAATGCCTCGCCCTCGTTGCTTCCGGACCTGTCCATTCTCAGGCTCAATCGGAAGCTGCATGAAAAGCAGATTGAAAAAACCCTGTTCGAGTGCCTCAGCCGCGGCGTGACCCATATCCGGGACTGCTACTGCGAAGACCTCGTTCCGGCCCGGGAACTCCAGAACCGCTTGGCCCGGCGGGAAATTCCGGGACCTAGGCTTATCCAGGCCGTGGTGGTTGGACCCGAGGGCGGGTATCTGACGGAAAGGATCAACTTGGCCGGGCGACTGCTTCGATCGGTCATGGGCATGCCCGTCACGGATGGGGCCCGGCCCAACGCCGGCAAGGTAATCTTTGCACGGGAGGCGGGTGAGGACGAGGTGCGCGACGCGGTGGACCGGGCCGTGGACGAACGGGGGGCCGACCTAATCAAGATCGGCGAGCAAAAGGAAAACATGGTCAACTTCAAGCCGGACGCGACCATCATGAGCCAGAACCAGCTCGATTGGCTGGTGGACCAGGCCCGGGCCCGCGGCAAGCGCACCACCATGCACTGCGTCTCGGTGGACTCCTTCCGCCGCGGCGTTCGGGCCGGCGTGCATTCCCTGGCCCACATGCCCAGTGACGGGCGTCTCGAATCCCGGGATGTCCAGACTTACCGGACCGCCGGCGGGGTGGTCGAACCCACGGTCACCGTGGCCTATGACATCTGCTGGCCGATTCCAGGCGAACCGGCCTTGACCTCACCCTCCCTGGAGCGGTTGGATGTTTTCCGTAGAGAGACCGAAGCGGCTCTGTCCGAAGCCTTCTACCTGCCGGACCTGGCCCGGGCCGCGATCAGAACCCATGAGAAGATCCGCCGCGGCCGGTTGCGGATGCTGGGTCTGTTCAGCATGAAGCCGTTCTTCCGCTACTACCAGGGCAGTTTCGAACAGGGACTGCCGAACGCTCGGCTGTTTTTCGGAGAAGGTCTGGAGATCGGCCTGGGCAACGACGGCGGGGTGCCTTTGGGCACGCCGGCCATGGTCGGGCACGAGCTGAGGCTGATGGATTATCTTCTTAGCCTGGACGACGGACCGGGCCTTTCACCCGCCCGGGCGGTTCGCATCGCCACCCTGGGCAGCGCCAAGGCCATAGGGGTCGAGGATGAATTCGGGTCTATCGACTCGGGCAAGACGGCCGACCTAGTGGTCCTGGACGGCGATCCGCTGATCGACGCCGGGATCGTCGGCGAGCCGGCGGCCGCGGTCTTTCTGGAAGGGGTCCTGTCGGTCAACCGTTGCGGTCTGGAAAGCCGGCCGGTTTCCTGAGGCCGCCTGAGGGGCGGTTATAGAAAAAAGGCTTGTTTTTTCGATTAGTTTGTGCGATTATGCACTTGTCTATCAACCGATTCGGGGCGGTCGGGGCCGGGTGTCCGGTCGCAGGGGCCCCGTGAATGTTGACCATGTTTTCGCGCCTTCATTATCCCAAACGATGGCTGATCCCGCTGGTGCTGGCGGTCGTGTTGCTACCGGCTGCTGTCCGGGGCAAATGTGTCCAGGGCGACTGCCAGAACGGACCGGGCGTCTATGAAGACGACAGCGGCAACCGCTACGAGGGCGAGTGGCGGGACGGCGCCTTTGACGGCCAGGGCGCCTACACCTGGAAGAGCGGGGATCGGTATGTCGGCCAGTTCCAGGGCGGCGTGTTCGAGGGCCGGGGCACGCGGTATTTCGCCAACGGCAACCGCTATGAGGGCGAGTGGCGCGACGGCCGGTTCGAAGGCCAAGGCACCTACACCTGGACCGACGGGAGCCGGTACGTCGGCGGCTTCAAGAACGGCATGTTCGAGGGCCGGGGCATCAAGTATTCCGCCAACGGCGACCGTTACGAAGGCGAGTGGCGCGACGACCGGTATCACGGCTCGGGAAAATACTTCTGGCAGAACGGCGACCGCTACGAGGGCGATTTCAACAGCGGCCGGTTCGAAGGCCGCGGCACCAAATATTTCGCCAACGGCGACCGCTACGAGGGCGGCTGGCGTCTCGGCCGGTATCACGGCCAGGGCAGGTATGACTGGCAGAGCGGCACCTGGTACGAGGGCGAATTCAAGAACGGCGGCTTCGAGGGCCGGGGCAAAAAGCATTTCGCCAACGGCGACGAATACGAAGGCGAATTTCGCGAGGACCGGTTTAATGGCCTGGGCGTTTACTCCTGGCAGAACGGCAGCCGTTACATCGGCTATTTTGAAAACGGCAACTTCAGCGGCGTCGGGATAAAAATCTACAGCTTCGGCGAGATCGAGCAGGGCATCTGGAAGAACGACGAGCTGGCCACGCCCACCGAGGTGGACGTGGAAAAGCTGGTGACCCAGGCCGGCCTGAACCCGGCTCTGGCCGAGATGATCCGGGACGCCGTCACCAAACCGGCTCCGGCTCCGGAACCGGCCCCGACCGAGACCGCGGCCGAAACCCCCAAGACGCCTTCCACCATGGCCGCCGCGCCTGCTGAACCCACGCCGGCCCCGACTCCGACGTCCACCCAGGCCCCTGCCCAGGCGCAGGCCGCGTCTGAAACCCCCAAGGTTTCCCAGAAGGCCGCCACGGCCGCGCCCGCTCCCGCGCCCAGACCGGCCCCGGCCCCAACGCAGGCGCGGGCCGAACCTGAAACGCCCCAACCGCCCCAGAAAGTCGCCACGGCCGTGCCCGCCGCGCCCGCTCCCGCGCCCAGACCGACGCCGGCCCCAACGCAGGTGCGGGCCGAACCTGAAACGCCCCAACCGCCCCAGAAAGTCGCCACGGCCGCGCCCGCCGCGCCGGCGCCCACGACGCCCAGTCCGGCTCCGACGCCGGCCCCGACGCAGGCCCAGGCCGTACCTGAAACGCCCCAGGCGCCCCAAAAGACTGCGGCCGTTGCTCCGGCCGCGCCGCCTACATCGACCCAGACCAATGTCTGGGGGCACTGCGTCAGCGGCAACTGCTCCAACGGTTACGGCGCGGCCGAGGACGATATCGGCAACCGGTACGAAGGCGGCTGGTTCGGCGGCAGGTTCAGCGGACGGGGCACCTACCTGTGGAAGGGCGGCGACCGGTACGAAGGCCAGTTCCAGAGCGGCCGGTTCGAGGGCACGGGCAGAAAATTCTTTGCCGGCGGCGACCGGTACGAAGGCCAATTCAAACAGGACCGGTTCCACGGTTTCGGCATCTTCACCTGGGCGAGCGGCGACCGGTACGAGGGCGAGTTCGAGGAAGGAGGGTTCAGCGGGTGGGGGATCAAGTACCGCTCCGACGGCCGGGTCGAACACGGCCTTTGGCGGGACGGCAAGCTGGTCATGATCCGCCCGGTGGACATCAAACAGCTTTTGGAGCGGGCCGGTCTGGACCGGTCTGTTTTCATGACCTCGCCGACCCTTCAGCCCCCCGGCGCCGCGATGGCCTCGGCGGACCAGACCCAGGCGCCGGGCTCGACCCTGACCTCCCGAACCACCGCGGCCCAGCCCGAGGCCAAGCCGGCCAGCCAGGCGCCGGGTCTGTCTTCGGCCCAGGCGCCCAAGCCGTCCTCATCCGCGTCGGCATCGGGTTTGTCCACGATCTCGGGGAAATGCATCAGCGGCGACTGCACGGGCGGGTTCGGCGTGGCCGAGTATGACTCCGGCGACCGCTACGAGGGCCAATGGCGGGGCGGCCGGGCCAATGGCAGCGGCACCTATCTCTGGAAGGACGGCGACCGGTACGTGGGCAGTTTCCAAAGCGGCCAGCCGGACGGGGTGGGGGCCAAGTATTTCATCAACGGCGACCGCTACGAAGGCGAGTGGAAAAGCGGCCGGTATCACGGCCAGGGCAAATACTACTGGCGCGGCGGCAGCCGCTACGAAGGCGAGTTCAAGGAAGGCCGGTTCGAGGGCCAAGGCAAAAAATACTATCCCAACGGCGACCATTACGAAGGCCAGTTCCAGCAGGGACAGTTTCACGGGTACGGCGCTTATTACTGGTCCACCGGGGATCGGTACGTGGGGCGCTTCGACAAGGGCAACTTCGACGGCCTGGGGGCCAAGCTCTATGCCGACGGCCTGGTCGAACAGGGCGTCTGGCAGAACGACCGCCTGGTCACGCAGCAGGCGGTTGACGTCCAGCAGCTCATGGCCCTGGCCAGTCGGAGCGGCGAGACCGGTTCTCCGGCCATCGCCCCCACGCCGCCGGCGACCACCGCGGCCAGCCCCCAGACCGCGTCACTGCAGCCCGGCGGGACGAGCGGCGCCCGCCTGCCTCCCATGATCACCGCCTCCCGCCGCATCGCCCTGGTCATCGGCAACGCCGACTACGCCACCGCTCCCCTCAAGAATCCCATCAACGACGCCAACGACATGGCCGAGGTGCTGCAGAGACTGGGCTTCACCGTGTCCAAGAAGCTCAACGTTGACCGGCGGGACATGCGGGAGGCGATTCGGGACTTCGGGGATCGGATTCTCCGGGGCGAGGCCATCGGTCTGTTCTACTACGCGGGCCATGGCATCCAGGTCAAGGGTGAGAACTACCTGGTGCCCATCGGCGCGGACGTCCAGCGGGAGGACGAGGTCGATGACGAGTGCCTGCCCGCCTCGTTCGTCCTGGGCAAGATGGAGACCGCCGGCAACAGCCTCAACATCATCATCCTGGACGCCTGCCGCAACAACCCCTTCCCGGCCGCCGCGCGCAACGCCGACCGGGGCCTGGCCCGCATGGACGCCCCCACCGGCTCGATCCTGGCCTACGCCACGGCCCCGGGCGCGTCCGCCTCCGAGGGCGACGGCCGCAACGGCCTCTATACCTCCCGGCTGCTGGTCCACATGCGCACCCCGGGCCTGCGCCTCGAAGACGTCTTCATCAACGTCCGCAACGACGTGCGCAAATTGTCGAGCGGCGCTCAGGTCCCCTGGGAAACCCATTCCCTGGGCGGCCGGTTCTATTTCCTGCCTCCCAAGTAATCCTGTTTTCAAATCCGGGGATGCCGCAAATCCAAAGGTTTCCGGTTTCTTTTTCCAGTGACGTCGCGCAAGAAGTAGGGGCGCGGCAGGCCGTGCCCCTACCCGGTTCAAGGCTTGCTATCGCGGGCGTCAGCGGGTGAAACCCGGCGCGGGTTTGTCGGACTCGGCCGGGGTGAATCCCGGCGCGGCCTGTCCGGACTGGGTTGCGGCCGGGGTTCGGCGTCTCTTGGCGGCCGGGATCAGGGACAGGCCCTGCGCCCGGGCCTGGGCCGCGTGGGACCCCCGAGCCGGCCGCAACGCTCCCATGGGCGAGACCCGGATGGCGGCCCGGCTTTCAATGGGGCAGGCGTGCTCGCAGTAGCCGCAGCCGGCGCACTTGTCTTCGCTGACCCGGGGCACGGCCACGGTGTGGCTCTCCTCTTGCACCAATTCGATGGCGTCGAAGGGGCAGACCTCGTCGCAGACCAGGCAGCTCTTGTCCATCTCCCAGGCCAGGCACCGGCCCGGTTCGATGACCGCGATGCCGATCCTTGCCCAGACCCGTTCGCCCATGGGCACCCTTCGGATGGCCTCGGTGGGGCAGACGTCGGCGCAGCGGTGGCAGGCCGGGTCGCAAAAGCCCAGGCGCGGCGTGACCGTGGGGCTGAACAGGGCGGCCAGCCCGGCCGCAAGCCCGGCGGGTTGCAAGGTGTTGGTCGGGCAAGCGGTCATGCACTCGCCGCAGCGCGCGCATCTCCTAAGGAAATCCGCCTCGGGCAAGGCGGCCGGCGGCCGGAGCAGGTCCGGCTTCACCCGGCCCGGTCCGGGCTGGCCGGTCAGCGTGGGCAGGCCGGTCAGGTTGACCGCGGCCAGGCCCGCCCCGGCCAGGCCCACGGCCAGAAACTGCCTCCGAGCCGGCAGGAAAATTTCGTCCGGCCGGTCTCCGGAAACCCCGGCCCCGAAATCGATGGCCTCCACCGGGCAGACGTCCCTACAGGTCTGGCAGACGATGCACTCGCCGTGCCGCGTGCGCTCCGGCGCTTCTTGGTCGATGGCCCCCATGGGGCAGGACCGGGCGCACAGCCCGCAGGCGGTGCAGTCCTCGGAGACCCGCCGTCGGATCAGGGGTTTTCGAGACAGGAGGGCCATCAAGGCCCCGGCCGGGCAGAGGACGCGGCACCAGAAGCGGGGCGCGAACCTGGCCAGGCCGAAGACGAGGACGAAGAAGACGACCACGAAAAGCTGGGAGGCAAAGCGGGGTGTGTCGATTTCGACCCCGGAGGAAATCGGGACCAGGGCCAGCCCCCGGTCGGCCGTGAGCGCCAGGACCGGTTGGGCCACCAAGCCGTACAGCCGCGTGATCAGGGACAACGGCGCGGCCGCGAAGACGTAGGACACGCCCACCAGTCCGGCCCCCAGCAGAAAGGCCAGCACCAGGTGCTTGACCCGGCCTAGCCGGTCCGCCGGACCCGGACCCTTGCGCGCGCCCAGCAGCTTGTCGGTCCCGTCGATGGTCGTGCCCATGGGGCAGATGTAGCCGCAAAACAGCCGGCCGGCGATCAGGGTCAGGGCCACGATCACCACCGCCGGCAGCAAAGACCAGGTCACATAGCGCCCGCTGACCAGGGTGAGCGCGGCCAGGGCCGGGTCCAGGCGCAGGAAGAAGTTGAGGCCGCGAGGCGCGATCGAACCCGCGGCCAGGAGCAGGCAGAGCAGAAAGAGCGCCAGCGTGAAAAGCTGGACGACGCGGCGCAGGGACATCAGACGGTGAGGTGCTCGACGCTGAGGTTCTCCACGTCCATCCGGCCCAGCCCGCGCTGGGAGGCTTCCAGGATGTGCGGGACCTGGCCCGGTTGGTAGTGCCGGCCGTACCACTCGAAGGAAGACACGGTAAAGGCGTCGGCGGCCACGCGGTCGGTCGAGGCGATGATGGTGTTGGCCTTGATGACGGTGCCGGGTCCGCCCGGCCCGCCGCTGGACAGCACCCGGGTGGCGTCTATGACCACCAGGGCCGGCGTGAGCACGGTGTTCAAGTCCACGATGGCCGTGCTCAGATCATAGCGCCAGTGCATGACCCCCCGGTTGTAGATCAGGCCCATCATGCCCTTGAGGGACAGGCTGACCCCGCCGGAGGAATGGGACTTGGCCACGGGCGCGGCGATGAGCACGTCCGCGCCGAGCACGTCCTGCATGATCTCGGTCTCGCGCATGGCCTTGCCCTTGGGGATGTTCACCTTGTCGAACTGCCGGCCCTTTTCGATCATGCGGACCATGTTCCGGTCCAGGGCCTGGCAGATTTCGCGAATGCCGGAATTTTCCAGGCATTGTTCGGACGGGGCCAGGGGGTTGTCCAGGACCTGGATTCGGGCCGCGCCCTGTTCCCGGCACATGACGGCCAGTTCCTTGACCACCTCGGGGTGGGTGGTCGTGCCGCTGTCCGGGCCTCGGGGAAAACTCATGTTCGGTTTGATCACGACCTTCTGGCCGGTCTTGACGAACCGGCCCATGCCGCCCAGGGCCTGCACCGCCGCCCGGGTGGCCGGACCCGGTCCGCCCTTGACGGCCGCGATGTCCGGGAACTCGGCCCCGAAAAGCGCGGACGGTTTCAGCAGGCCCGTCGCGCCCAGGGACAAGGCGGCCGCGCCGCCGATCTGGCTTTTCAAAAATTTCCGCCGATCCATATCTTGCCTTTGCGCCGCGTGACGCGCGCTCCCCCTTTAGGTGTTGCCCACAAAGTATATCCCAGGTCCGGGAATTTGCCAGATCGGGGAAAAGGGGTCAGGAGCCTTTTTCAGATGCCCCGACCAAAAAATGATGTAGGGGCGCGTTGCACGCGCCCAGGGCACGCGCAGCGTGCCCCTACGTCTTCTTTCGGATTTATTTGCCCCGCGCCCGCATCTGGTACAGCCCCCGGCTGACGGCCACCACCACGCCGTCCGCGTCCTTGATCTCCCCCTCCAAAACGTAATCCGCCTTGCCCTTTTCGTCGGCCTCGGCCGAAATCCGGGCCACTTCCTCCTCGGTGAGGGAAAGCTCGATGGTCACGTCGGTCTTGGCCGTTTTGACGAAGCGGATGGTCATCTCCTTGACGATGGGGTAGTAGCGGGCCGGGTCGAAGGTGGTGGCGAACAAGGCCCCGCCGGGCATCTCGGCCAGGGTGAACAAGGCCCCGGCGTACATGGTGCCGATGTGGTTGACGTTGCCGGAGAGCGGCGCGGTCAGCTTGACGTGGCGCGGCCGGAGTTCCACGGCCTTAAGGCCCATGCGCTGGACAAAGGGGATGCCTTTTTCGATAAAGCCGATGATCTGTTCCTGGGTCAGTTCCATGTTCGCCTCCTCGTACTTGGCTGATCGGAAAAGCGCGACAAAACCGTAATTGTGGGGCGTTGCGCCCGCCGTCGTCTGGTTTCGGCGGATAATGGAGCCTGGTCAAGCATGGCCGCGAGCGGCCATGACACCCCTTCCTATGCGCTCGCGCGAAAGGCTTGCCCGGCCGCCTCCAGACAGGCCGGGTCGGCCAGCAGGTCCACCGCGGTCATGGCCATTGCCTTGGCCCCGTGTTCGATCCAGCGCGCGGCGTCGGGCAAGACCGAGGCCTCGTGCACCTCCCGGGTGTGCCAGACCAACAGCTTGCCTGGGTCGGGCCCGGCCAGGGCCAGGTACGGGGACACGGACGGCAGCACGTGGCTGACGTCGCCCAAGTCGGTCGAACCCAGGCCGCCTCGGGCGGGGGCCGGGTGGATGGTCCGGCCCAAGGCGCGGAAGTTGTCGATCAAAAGGTCGTTCAGCACCGCGTTCACCCGCATCTCCTTGTAGGGCACGTCCTCCTCGATGTTGAAGGTGCAGCCCGCGGCCTGGGCCGCGCCCTGGATGCAATCCTTGACCCGGTCGTACACCCGCGCGACTTTGGTCATGGTCGTGGCCCGCACGCCGAAGACGCCCCGTGTGTAGTCCGGGATGATGTTGACCGCGTCCCCGCCGTGGGTGATGATGCCGTGGATGCGCACGTCTTCCGGAAGCTGCTGCCGGAGCGCGTTCACGGAGACAAAGGTTTGGATGAGCGCGTCCAGGGCGTTCACGCCCCGCTGCGGCGACGCTGCCGCGTGGGCCGCTCGTCCGAAGAATTCGACGTCGAACTTGACCCGGGCCAGCGAACCCTGGTCCGGTATGGTCCCGGCGGCCGGGTGGATCATCAGGGCCGCGTCCAGCCCGTCGAAAACCCCTTCCCGGACCATGAAGACTTTTCCTCCTCCGCCTTCCTCGCCCGGCGTGCCGATCACGGCCGCGCCGCCGGGCAGCAGCCCCTCTTTTTGCAAGGGCAGCAAGGCCGCGCCGGCTCCGACCGCGGCGGCGGCGATGAGGTTGTGGCCGCAGCCGTGCCCGACGCCGGGCAGGGCGTCGTACTCGGCCAGGAAGGCGATGGCGGGTTTTGCTCCGCCCCCGGACCGGGCCACAAAGGCCGTGTCCAGGCCGGCCGCGCCCGAGGTCACCTCGAAGCCCAGCTCGGCCAGGGTGCGCGCGAGCAGGGCCGCGCTCTGTTTTTCCTCGAACTTGATTTCAGCCCAGCCGTGAATGGCCTCGGACAAGGCCGTAAGGCGCGGCATGAGCGCCTCGACCTCGCGGGCCGCCCGGTCTTTGAGCGGTTTCAGTTTTTCTAAAATCTCCTGGTCCCTCTTCATGTCGCGTTTCTCCTTTTCAGGGTCGATTTCGCCACGCGGTTTGTCCAGGTCGAGCATGTCATGGGGAATATCCCGAGTTTTCAAAATCCTGCGGGAAATCCCAGCGGCTGTCAAAGGAAAAAAGGCTTTATCCGTCGCGCTGGCTTGGTTATGATACCCGCATGATTTCCATCCAGAGAGCCATAACTTCGCAGCCCGGTGTTGCTCCTCGGCTCGTCACTGCGGCGTACCTAAAAGTACGCCTCATCCCTCGCCTTTGTCGCGCCTTGGTCTGCTTTGTTCTGACGCTCTGGCGGCGCTTTGCTTTATGGCGCTGTGCGAATTCCGCGACGCGATGGCTGATGGCCCTGGCGCTTTTCGCCGGGATGCTGCATCTGGCCGGCTGCGAGCTGTTCCGGCCTCCGGCGCCTCCGGGCGCGATCGAGCGGCTTCGGCCCGGCGACTGGCCGTCCGGCCTGGGAGACGACATGGACCCGGACTCGCTGGGCCTGGCCCTGTCCCAGTCGCGAAAGTACCTCGAACGCCTGCCGGCCGAGGCCGTGTTCCGCTATGGGCCGGACACCTACACGGCCGCGCATCTCCTGGCCTCGCTGACCGCCTTTGAACAGGCCTACAAGACCCACGGTCCGGGCGCGGAGCTGATGGAAGTTCTGCGTCGGGATTTTATCCTCTACCGGGCCACGGGCCTGGATGGCGAGGGCCGGATGCTCATCACCGGCTACTACGAGCCGCTGCTCCACGGTTCGCGCAAGCCGGGGGGTGGCTATGACTGGCCCCTCTACCGAAGGCCGCCCGACCTGATCGACGTGCGGCTCAAGGACTTTTCGGCGAACCTGCCTGACGAGCGGCTGCGGGGCCGCTTGGAGGGGTCGCGGCTGAGGCCCTATTACACGCGTCAGGACATCGACCGAGGCAAGGCCCTGGCCGGGCAAAACCTGGAACTGCTGTGGGTGAACGACCCGGTGGCCCTGTTTTTCCTGCACGTCCAAGGCTCGGGCCGGGTGCTGCTGCCCGACGGCGACACGGTCCTGGTGGGCTACGACGGGTCCAACGGCCGGCCCTACCGCAGCCTGGGGGCGCGGATGATCGCGCTGGGGCTGCTGGACCAGGACGAGGTCTCGCTGACGAGCATCCGGGACTGGCTGGCCACGCACCCGGACCAGGCCGCCGACCTCTTGGACCACAACGAAAGCTATGTCTTCTTCCGTTTCCAGAGCGAAGGGCCGCTGGGCAACATCAACGTGCCCCTGACGCCCGGGCGGAGCGTGGCCCTGGACCACCGGCTCTTCCCCAAGGGCGCCCTGGCCTGGCTGGAGACCCGCAGGCCCCGGGCCGAGGCCGGCGCGGTGGTTTCCTGGGAGGACGTCTCCCGCTTCGTCCTGGTGCAGGACACGGGCGGGGCCATCCGCGGCCCCGGACGGCTGGACCTGTTCTTCGGCCACGGCCCCGAGGCCGAGGTCGAGGCCGGCCACATGAAGGAACCGGGCGGGTTGTATCTGCTGGTGCTCAAGGCGGAGGAGAAGAAGTAATTTTGGGGAACCCTTTTTGGGCAATATGGCTATGCATTTTAATCCGAATGATATGCCATAACATTGGCTAATTCGAGACAAATGCCCCGAAAATGCGTGGTCCGCCAAATTCAAGGATTCCCAATCTTGTTTCAGGGCAAAGCCCTGGAGAGAAATGGAAGAATATCGAATTTCGAACAAGGAATGTCGAATGATGAATGGCTCTTTATCCGTCATTCCCGCAGGATTCAAGCGGGAATCCAGAAGAAATAGCGGCTGGAAGCTGAAGGGCGGAGGACTGAACACGGGCGCCATGGCCGCTCGCGGCCATGCTCTTCGGAGCTAACTCAATAGCCACATTGGGCAAAAAGGGTTCCCCCTCACCCCCTCCCAAAAACCTTGGCGGCGCGGACCGCATTTCGCTTCGTAAAATCCGGCCCGCGCGGTTTCGGGGGAGGCGGGCGCGTTGCGAAAGCCCTTGCCCGGTCCGGCGGGCGAGGCTAAGATGAAGCATCTTCGAACGCCGGCCATGTAGGGCCGAGCGCGACGTTTTAGCCGAAGGAGATGAACGCTCATGAAAAAGACATGGATTTTCCTGACGGATTGGATGGCGATACTGCTTTTGCTGTCTGTCGGACCGGCCCTGGCCTCGGACAACCCCTTCCAGGTCAAGGTCCCCTTCAAGTCGGCCATCATCCATTATAACTTCAGCGGGCACGAGACCGGGGAGTCCACGGCCTACTACCAGGGCCAGTCCACGGCCCTTTACAAGAAGACCACGACCAAATTCATGGGCATGACCCGCAACCACGAGACCGTCACCATCCTCACTCCGGACCGCATGATCAACGTGGACCTGGCCAAAAAAAAGGCCCAGGCCACGGGCAACCCCATGACCTACATGGCCGAGGAATACGACCGGCTCTCCCCGGACAAGCAGGCCCAGGCCCGCCAGAACCTCAAGAACGCCGGCCAGATGCTGACCGGATCCCTGGCGCCCGGGCTGTCCGAAACCAAGCCCGGCACCTTCCTGGGCCGTAAGGTGGACGTCATCACCTCCCAGACGGCCACGGTGCACGCCCTGCCCGGTTCGTCCGTGGTGCTTCGGCAGGAATACACGGTCATGGGGCTTTCCCGAGGCAACAAGGAAATGGCCGGCACCAAAACCGTGATGGAGGCCGACGCGTTCAAGGAGAACGTGGCCGTGCCCGCGGACAAGTTCCAAGCGCCGGCGGATATCGAGGTGGTTTTTGACGAGCGGGCCGACCGCAAGCTCCGCGAACAGACCCGGCAGTGGGTGGCCTTCCTGGCCGATCCGGAGTTCGAGAAGAAGATGCGGGCCTTCTCCGAAGGCAACTGGGACCAGCTCGAATCGTCCGAGAGGCGCGAGTCCAGGGACGCCGAGGTTCAGAAGGACGAGGCCCAGGAGTCCGGGGCCCAAGGCGGCGAGGAGACCCAGGAGAAAAGCCGAACCGAATCCATGAAGGAAGGCGTGGGCAAGGCCGCGCAGGATAGCGTGAACAAGCTGAAGAAGTTATTCAAGCGGGATTAGGGCCGCGAGTGGGCTGGGGGCGCGTTGCGCGTGCTCTAATATCTGGATGCCGGTCCTCGCCGGAATGACGTTTCGAGTCTTGGGGGAAGGTGAAGCCGTCACCCTGATGGACGCGTCGCTGCCGGGGCGGGAACGCCGGCGGGCGGCCACGGGGGGCCGCCCCCACATGCAAAACCATGCACCATGAATCTGAAACCTAGGGGCAGGTTTCAACCCCGCTCGGCCTGAAACACGAAAGGCCAAGCCGCCAAGCGGCCGAGGACCATGCTGGATCATTTTTTCACCACCCTGTCCGTCTTCTGGGTCGTCTTTTCCTTTTCGTTCCTGGTGGCCTTGACCGGGGCCATGGCCCCAGGTCCGCTGCTGACCTACACGCTGATCCAGTCGGCCAAGCCCGGTCGCCGGGGCTGGTTGGTGGGGGCCTGGATCATCGCCGGCCACGCCCTTTTGGAGGCCGCTCTGGTGGTGCTGTTGCTCCTGGGATTTTCCTTCGTGGTCAAGAACCCGGTCTTCGTGCGGGTCATCGGCGCGGCCGGCGGGTTGTTTTTGATCTACTTCGGAGCCGCGCTCGTTCGGGACGTGGTCAGGGGCAAGGTTTCGGCCTCCTTTGAAGCGGAAGCGCCCGAAGCAACGGACAATCCGGGGTCGGGCCGCCGGCGGGGCGTGAACCATCCGGTGGTGGGCGGCATCGTGGTCTCCATGTCCAACCCCTACTGGTGGGTCTGGTGGGCGACCATCGGCCTGGCCTTCATGATCGAGTTTCAGGTTTCCTTCAGCCGCTGGCCCCGGCTGCTGGCCTTTTTTTTTGGGCACGAGGCCGGGGATTTGGCCTGGTATCTGCTCGTGTCGGTGTTGGCCTTTTTCGGACTCCGGCGGCTGAACCCGAAATTTTATCACGGCCTGTTGGTGTTTTGCGGCGCGGTCATGGTTTTGTTTGGGTTGTACCTCGGGCTTTCGCCCTTTCTAAAGAGCGGGGCTTGATGGAAAAAGAGGTCAGGCACCTTTTTCAGATGTCGAGTCCGGGGAGAAATGGCGTAGGGGCGCGTTGCACGCGCCCAGGGCACGCGCAGCGTGCCCCTACGGTCATATCCAATCGTGGCATTGCATTTGAAAAAGGTTCCTGACCCTGGTTTCGGGTTTTTAAAAAGCGGGGCTTGAGATGAAGACGATCGACGACAAGGCGTATTTCAGCCCCAAGGAAGTGGCGGCCATCCTGGACGCGCCCGAGCTTAGGGTCCGGGGCTGGCTCCGCGACGGCCGCATCCAGGGCGTCCGCGAGGGCCGCACCTGGCGCATCCCCCGCAGCGAACTGGAACGCATCCTCCGGGTGCTGACCCCGTCGTTGGGGGCCGAATGAGGCGGACAGCCCACGGACGCGTTCTCCCTCCGCCCGATCTTGGCCAAGCCAGGCCCGGACCGGTCCTGCTGGCGGCCTATCCCGGTTCGGGATTGGAAGGACTGGAGAGCCTGCTCCGGCGGCTCCTGGCCGCGGCCTTTGCCCAAAACGCGGTGGCCATGCCCAAGGACCGGCCCTTGATCAAAATTTCGGAGGACGACCGGCCTGGAGAAAAAACCCAAGCCGAGCTGGAGGGCTACAAGCGGCGCTTGCGCGGCCGGCGCGTGGTTTTGCTCAGTCGGCACCCCAGGGACATCGTGCTGGAGAACGCCCGCCAAAGTCGTGGCGACGATCCGGGGCAGATTCTCCGCCACGAGGTTCACGGCCTGGACAAGGTCATGGCCTATCTGAACATCTGGGCCCAGAACCGCTATGTGCCTTTCCGGCTGCTCCTGGTGCGCCACGAGGACCTGATCGAAGACCCGGCCGGTGAACTCGGCCGCCTGGCCGCGTTTTTAGGATTGGAACATGTTCCTCAAGACATCTTGGATCGGATCGCAACCGGGATGGAGAAGACCTTGCCCGCGAGCATTGGGCCGGGGCGGCTTTCCGAGGCGGAGGCCGCGTATGTGGCCCGGGCCGTGGCCGAGGGCCTGGACCCCTGGTATGGCTATGGTTCAGACCGACCGACCGACTTGAAAGCCGCGCCCACTGGAGAAAAACCGCTCTTCATCCACCTGGGCTACTACCGGTCCGGTTCCACCTTTCTGCAGAACGTCTTCGGTCGGACGCCCGGAATCCAGGCCGTGCTTCAGCCCGGCTTTTTCACCAGCGACCGGCTGTACGGCTTGGGGCCTGATCACTACCGCGAAAGCGTTCTAGCGCGACCGGTGACGGGCATTCGGGTGATCGTGGACAGCGACGAGGCCTATTCCCTGGGCGCGTTCGTGGACACAGACCTGTGGAAGCTGTCCGCCCAAGCGCTCAACTACAAGGCCTCGGAGCACTACCTGGCTTTTGACATCGAGGAGATGGCCGACCGGATTTTGGCCTCGGCGCCCGAAGCCCGTATCCTGATGAACATCCGGCGGCAGGATTCGTGGTTTCTGTCCGTGTACAAGCACGCCGTGGTCAACCGGGCCTTGGACGCGGACTTCGAGACCTTCCTGGAGTCGGGCATGGGCCGGGTTTTTCTGGCGGCCGCCGATTACGAGCGGGTTCACACGATCTACAGCGAGCGTTTCGGCCCGGAGCGGGTGCACGTCCTTTTGTTCGAGGATTTGGCCCAGGACCGGGCCGGGTACTTCCAGCGCCTGGGAGAGGTGTTGGGCGTGGACATCCCGCCGGCCGTGACCCAGGGGGTGAAGAAGAACTACGGCGTGGACAACCTGACCGCCTACGCCCTCCGCCGGATCAACCGGCTGTCCGAGACCGATCCGACCCGGCCCGAGCGGGCCGAGTACCTGGCCGAGCGGGAGGCGCTTTTCGGCGTGCGGGACACGTGGAAGGGCAGGGACTTCAGCCAGGCCGCCTCGATCATGGACGAGGCCGCCGGGGAGAGTCTCATGAACCGCTACCGGGAGGGCAACGCGCGGCTGGCCGGCCGGTTGGGCCTGGAAACGGCCATGCGGAAATATGGCTACTTCGGCCCGCCGCTTGACGAGGGCGACCCTAGCCGGTAAGGTGGCGGGCATCGGCTGGCTGCGTGCCGGTTGATTGCCGGTTGAGTACCAATTGAATGCCGGTTAAATACCAGTTGATTGCCAACGAAATATTGGAGCGAACATGCGGGAAGGATTTTGCGTCTGGCTGACCGGACCGACCGACGCGGGCAAGAGCACCCTGGCCGGGCTGCTTGAGGAAGCCCTGCTCGAACGCGGGCTCGCCGTCGAACTCCTGGACGCGGACGTTGTCCGCCGGGCGCTCAGCCCCGAGCTTGGTTTTTCTCAGCAAGATCGGGATCTTAACATCCGCCGCATCGGCTATGTGGCCCAGCGCCTGGCCGCCCACGGCGTGGCCGTGATCGCGGCCGCGGTCTCGCCGTATCGTCAGACTCGGGACGAGGTGCGGGCCGGGTTCGACCGGTTCGTCGAGGTCTTTCTCAGTTGCCCGGTCGAGGTGCTGAAGTCCCGTGATAACAAGGGGTTATACAGCCGGTACGAGCGCGGTGAGGTGACCGGCCTGGCCGGGCTGGACGCGCCCTACGAACCGCCGGAGAGGCCCGAGGTGGTGGTCTCGACCGACCAGGAGACCCCGGCGGAAGGCGCGGCCCGGGTGCTGCGAACCCTGGAACTCTTGGGCCTGATCCCGGCCGTGCCTGGGGATGAGTATTCGGAAGAGGAGACCCAGGTCCTGGAGAAGCGGCTCAAGGACCTGGGGTATATCTAAGTGATGCGGGAATATCGAATATCGAACAAGGAATAATGAATGCCGAAGGAAAGACAAGTATTCGATCTTGAGGATAGATCGATAGATTTTTCCGTTCGGATCATTCTCTTCTCGTTCCAGGGCGGAGCCCTGGAACGAGAGAAGAGGCAATCTTTCCTAAAACTTCTTGAATTTATTCGAGATAATCGCTGATGCTCTGATCCGTGTGCACGTAATAGATCAGGCGGGCGATGAGTTTTGAGGTGGGCACCGGCACGAAATAGTCCCGGGGCAGGTCGATCGTGTCGGAGATGAAAATCTTGTCGAACAACCCGCGCTCGTGCATGGCGTCGAGCTGATCGATGTTCGCGATTTCGGGATGGGAAATGATCCAATGGGCTTTAACCAGCCCTTTTGATTTCAAAAATTCGATGGCGTTCCCGGCGGTGGTGCCCATGGACAGGATGTCGTCCACCAAGAGGCCGGTCTTGCCTTTCAGGTGTATCTTCTTGGCCGCGTAAAACTCGAGTTCGGTCTGGGTTGGACTGACGCGCCGCTTGGTGACCGTGATCCGTTCCAGGCCGGTCAATTCCGAGAACCGGCGCCCGCGCTTGGACGAGCCTTCGTCGGGCAGGACGATGATCGAATCTTTAAAGATTTCGGGATATTCCTCCCGGATGAAATCGACAAAGGTTTTGAAGAGCGGCACCGAAACCATATTGATATTGATGAGTTGGTAGAAGCCCACGATCTGCTGGGCGTGCACGTCCAGGCAAAAGGCCTGCATGCGCTCCCGGTGCGTGACCCCGCACAGTTCCTGGCAAAAAAGCGCGGATCCGATGGTGTCGCGGCCTTCCAGCGTGTCCTTCCGCTGATCGTAGGCATAGGGCGTGATCAGGGTCAGGCGTTTGACCCCGGCCTGAAAAAGCGCGGCAATGGTGTGGAAGAATTCCTCCTTGTTCCGGGTGGCGTTCAATTCGCCCGCTGCCTCGCTGAAACTGACCTTGGGGAACCATTGGACCAGATAGGCGTCTTCCCCGCGCACCTTGTCCGTCAGCCGGACCTTGAGCATGGAATTCGGGAACTCGGACACGGCCGGCGCTTTGAGCGCTATTTTGCCTTGTTCACCGTTGGCCTCCAGGAGGACATTCAGGTGCTCGACCACCTTTTGGGCGTAAAAGCGGCCATTTAGATTGGCGTAGATGGCCAATCTGCCATTGGGGTTGACAGTCATTTATACTCCCCCCTTGAAGATGGCGGTCAGTGTTTGAAGGCGCGCTGGCCGGTGAAGACCATGGCCACCGGCGGATCGGCCTCGTTGCAGGCCTCGATGGACTCCCAGTCCCGGTTCGAGCCCCCGGGGTGGCAGATGGCCGTGACGCCTTCCTTGATGGCCACGTCCACGCCGTCGCGGAAGGGGAAGAAGGCGTCCGAGATCATGACCGATCCGGGTAGCCCGGCCCGCTCGGCCTTGGTCTGCTCCTGGACCTCGCTCAGTCGCTCCCGGTCCTCGGGATTCTTCTCGGCCCTCAGGGCCAACGTCTTGGAATTGCAGCCGTATCTATCCTGACTGAGCACGTCGGCGTACTTGGTGTAGGCCTTGAAAATGGCGATTTCGGCCACGCCCACCCGGTCCTGTTCGCCGGTGCCGATCCCGACCGTGGCCTGGTCCTTGACGTAGAGCACCGAGTTGGAGGTCACGCCCTGCTCCACGGCCCAGCCGAACACGAGGTCATCGTACTCCCTGGCGCTCGGCTCCCGCGCGGGCTTGTACTCGCGGCCCTCATGCTGGGCCACGGCCGGCAGGAAGTCGGACTTCGAGCGGATGGTGTTGACGGACGATTGCTGGACGATGATTCCGCCGTCCAACAGGCTTTTGAAGTCCAGGAACCGGGTCAGGGCAAAGTCGGCCAGATGGTCCATGGCGGAAATGCGCAGGATGCGCAGATCCTTCTTTTTTTTGAGTAAATCCAGCACGCCGTCCTCGTAGTCAGGCGCGGCCACCACTTCGAGATAATACTCTCCGAGCAGCTCGGCCGTGGCCTTGTCCACGGGCCGGTTGAAGGCCGCGGCCCCGCCAAAGGCGGCCACGATGTCGGCCCGGTTGGCCCGGTCGTAGGCCTGGCTGAGGCTGTCGGCCGAGGCCGCGCCGCAGGGGTTGTTGTGCTTGATGATGACCGCGGTCGGGCGGTCCATGAGATAGCGGAGGATGCCCAGGGCCGCGTCCACGTCGGTCAGGTTGATTTTGCCGGGGTGTTTGCCGAACTGGAGCATGGCCGTTTCGTTCAGGCCCGAGACCAGGTCGCGGCCCGGCCCGATGTACTCTACACCGCCGAGCTGGAGGAGGCCGTTAACCAGCCGATAAAGCGCCGCGGGCTGGCCAGGGTTCTCGCCATAGCGCAGCCCTTTCTCGATCACGGTCCCGTCATTGTCCCGGATTTTCCAGGTCTGCTTGCGGTAAACCAGGGAGGTTTCCCCCAGGGTGACGGTCATTTCGTCCGGGAAGGGGTCGTCCATGACCTTGCGGTACATTGCCTTGAAATCGCTCATGTTATTGTCCTCGCGGATGAAGATGGCCCTGCCTTGCCGGACTCAGGATGGTTGTACCACGGCCGGGAAGAGGGAGGCAACCGAATTTGCGGAGGAAAAGCGTCCGGACAAGGGAACTCCCCGAGGCCGGACCGCCGGCGCGCCGCCAACGGTCCGGTCAGGGGAGATCGATATTGCTAATAAAGAGAGGCGGTTACCAGCCCCAGGTCAGATAGTCATGGATGGAGTTGGCCGCCTGACGTCCGGCGCCCATGGCCAGGATGACCGTGGCCTGCCCGGTGACGATGTCGCCGCCGGCCCAGACGCCGCGCTTTTTGGTCTTGCCCGTGATCGGGTCGGCCACGATGTAGCCCCACTTGGTGGTTTCCAGGCCCGGGGTGGTGGAGGTGATGAGCGGGTTGGCTCCCGCGCCCACGGCGATGACCACCAGGTCGGTGTCGAACATGAAGTTCGAATCCTGGATGGGCACGGGCCGTCTGCGGCCGGAATCGTCCGGCTCGCCCAGTTCCATCTTGATGCACTCCATGGACTTGACCCGGCCGTTTTCGTCGCCGATAAAGCGGATGGGGTTGGTCAGCAGATGGAACTCGATGCCTTCCTGCTCGCCGTGGTGGATTTCCTCGGCCCGGGCCGGCATTTCCTCGCGCGACCGGCGATACACGATACGCACCTTGTCCGCGCCCAGCCGGAGCGCGGTGCGGGCCGAGTCCATGGCCACGTTGCCCGCGCCGATCACGGCCACGTTCTTGCCCAGGACGATGGGCGTGTCGTACTCGGGGAAAAGGTAGGCCTTCATCAGATTCGAGCGGGTCAGGTACTCGTTGGCCGAGTAGATGCCGATGAGGTTTTCGCCCGGGATGCGCATGAAGCTGGGCAGGCCGGCGCCCACGCCGATGTAGATCGCGTCGTGCCGCTCGAAGAGTTCGTCCACGGTCTCGGTCCGGCCGATGACCGCGTTCAACTCGAACTTGACCCCCAGGTCGGCCAGGGCGTCCATCTCCTCCTGCACGATCTTCTTGGGCAGACGGAACTCGGGGATGCCGTACACCAGCACCCCGCCGGCCTTGTGGAAAGCCTCGTAAACGGTCACGTCGTGGCCCTTGAGGATCAGGTCCCCGGCCACGGTCACGCCGGACGGCCCGGAGCCGATGACGGCCACGCTTTTGCCGGTCTTGGCCGCGATTTCCGGCCGGCTCTTGTCGCCCCGTTCCCGGGCCATGTCCGCGGCGAAACGCTCCAGCCGGCCGATGGCCACGGGATCGTCCTTGCGGCCCAGGATGCACTGGGCCTCGCACTGGACCTCCTGCGGGCAGACCCGTCCGCAGACCGCGGGCAGGGCGGTTTTTTCCTTGAGCTTGGAGATGGCCCCGCTGAAATCGCCTTCCTTGATGCAGGCGATGAAAGCCGGGATGTCGATTTCCACCGGGCAGCCCTGCACGCAGGTGGGTTTTTTACATTGAAGGCACCGGCTGGCCTCGAGCATGGCCGTTTCGGCCGAGTAGCCCATGGGGACTTCTTCGAAATTCCCGCGCCTGACTTCAGGCGCCTGTTCCGGCATGGGTTGCCGGGCGATCTTTTCCTTTTTTTCCGCCATGATGTTTTCCGCCTCTGGTTCTATTGTGGCGCCTCAGTGGTTGAGGCCGATTTTGCAGTCGTGGTCGAATTTTTCCATGGCCGCCTTTTCCATGTCGCGGTAGGCGCCAAGCCGCTGGGTCAGTTCGTCGAAATCGACCTCGTGACCGTCGAATTCCGGACCTTCGACGCAGGTGAACCGGTTCTTGCCGCCCACGGAGACGCGGCACCCGCCGCACATGCCCGTGCCGTCGATCATGATCGAGTTCAGGCTGACCAGGGTCTTCACACCGTATTCCTTGGTCATCTTGGACACGAATTTCATCATGGGCACCGGTCCGGCGGCCACGACCAGGCTGACCTTGTCCTTGCCTTCGAGGTACCCCTTGAGCACGTCGGTCACGAAGCCGTGGTGGCCGTAGGAACCGTCGTCGGTGCAGACCTTGAGCTCGTGCGAGGCCGCGGTCATTTCTTTTTCAAGGATCAGCAGGTCCTTGGTCCGGGAGCCGATGATGCCCACGACCTGGTTTCCGGCCGCCTTGAACCCCTTGGTGATGGGATGGACCACGGCCGTGCCCGTGCCGCCGCCCACGCAGATGACCAAGCCGTCATACTTTTCGAGGTGGGTGGGTTGGCCCAAAGGTCCGAGCAGGTCCTGGTAGCCGTCCCCCACCTGAAGCGTCTTGAACAGAGCGGTGGACTTGCCCACCACCTGGTAGATGACGGTAATGGTGCCGGCCTCCGGGTCCGTGTCGGCCATGGTCAGGGGGATGCGCTCCCCGGTCTCGTTGGCCTTCAGGATCACGAACTGACCGGGCCGCGCCTTTTTGGCCACCTTGGGCGCTTCGATGACGTTGCGCACCACCGTGCCCTGGGCCATTTCCTCTCGTTCCACGATCTTGTACATGGTTTAAGTCTCCCGTTTTTACTTGCGATCTCCGAACTGCGAGGTCAAAATTCAATAATAGGTTTAATAGCAGAAGAAAATGAACCTGTCAAAGATAAATTCGGCCCAGAAGGCCCGGATAAGCCCGTAGGGGGCCTGTTAGCGGAAAATTCGCGGAGGGCGGGGAGCGGCTTGGGAAGAGGCCTGGCGGTCAGGGATGCGTTCCAGTTGGAAAAAAGTTGCGGGTCCCTGCTCCAAACGGCTTGACGGGCTATCCTTTTCGTGGTAATGACAAATTTCACAATCTGGCCGGGGAGCGGCTGGATATTTTTTAGTTGCGGGTCCGGAAACTTGGGCCCGAAGACCGAGCAAGGAAAAGGCGGCTTTCTTAGGCTGCGGGCCGCGATTTCGATAAAGAAAGCCAAAAACTGAAAGTCAAGGAGGAGATGGAATGGCTTTAGATCCAACCAAGATGGCAGATTGGCAGATCGCCGAAGCGGCTGAAGCCGATATGAAAACCGTGTACCAGCTCGCCGACGAGCTGGGCCTGGAAAAGGAAGAACTTCTTCCCCACGGGCATTACGTGGCCAAGGTGGACTTCAACAAGGTCCTCGAACGCCTGAAAGACCGGCCCGATGGGAAATACATTGACGTGACGGCCATCACCCCCACCCCCCTGGGCGAAGGCAAGTCCACTTCATCCATGGGCCTGGTGGAAGGCATGGGTAAACGAGGCATCAACGTCACCGCGGCCATCCGGCAGCCGTCAGGCGGTCCGACCATGAACATCAAGGGTTCGGCGGCCGGCGGCGGCTTGGCCCAGTGTATCCCGCTGACCCCCTTCTCCCTGGGCCTGACCGGCGACATCAACGCCATCATGAACGCCCACAACCTGGCCATGGTGGCCCTGACCTCCCGCATCCAGCACGAGTTCAACTACGACGACGAGACCATGGCCCGCCGGAACATGGGGCGTCGGCTGAACATCGACCCCCGGAACGTGGAAATGGGCTGGATCATCGACTTCGCCGCCCAGGCCCTGCGCAACATCACCATCGGTCTTGGCGGCAAGATGGACGGCTTTATGATGGCCTCGAAGTTCGCCATCGCGGTCAGCTCCGAAGTGATGGCCATCCTGGCCGTGGCCAAGGACCTGAAGGACATGCGCGAGCGCATGGGCCGCATCGTGGTGGCCTATGACAAGAGCGGCAAGCCGATCACGACCGAGGACCTGCAAGTGGCCGGCGCCATGACCGCCTGGATGGCCGAGGCCCTCAACCCGAACCTGCTCCAGAGCATCGAAGGCCAGCCGGTCTTCGTCCACGCCGGTCCGTTCGCCAACATCGCCATCGGCCAGAGTTCCATCATTGCCGACCGCGTGGCCCTCAAGCTGTCCGACTACCACGTGACCGAATCCGGGTTCGGCGCGGACATCGGCTTCGAAAAATTCTGGAACCTCAAGTGCCGCTTCTCGGGCCTCAAGCCGCACTGCGCGGTCGTGGTGGCCACCATCCGCGCCCTCAAGTGCCACGGCGGCGCGCCCATCCCCATCCCGGGTCGTCCCATGCCCGAGGAATATTCCAAGGAAAACGTGGCCTGGGTCGAGAAGGGCTGCGAGAACCTGGTCCATCACATCAACACGGTGCGCAAGGCCGGCATCAATCCCGTGGTCTGCATCAATGCCTTCCACACCGACACCAAGGACGAAATCGCGGCTGTCCGGCGTCTGGCCGAGGCGGCCGGGGCCCGGGTGGCCATGTCCGAGCATTGGCTCAAGGGCGGCGACGGCGCGCTCGAATTCGCCGACGCCGTGGTCGATGCCTGTAAGGAAGAGAATGAGTTCAAGCTGTTGTACGATCTCGATATGCCTCTTCGGAAGCGGATCGAATTGATCGCCACCCAGGTGTACGGCGCGGACGGCGTCGAGTACCTGCCCGAGGCGACGGCCAAGGCCGAGCGCATGGAAAAAGACCCCGAACTGTCCAAGCTGGGAACCTGCATGGTCAAGACCCACCTCTCCCTCTCGGACAACCCCAGTATCAAGGGCGTGCCCAAGGGGTGGAAGCTCAGGGTCCGGGACATCCTGGTTTACGGCGGGGCCGGTTTCGTCGTGCCCATGGCCGGAACCATCAGCCTCATGCCTGGCACCGGGTCCGACCCGGCCTACAAACGCGTGGATGTGGACCCGGCCACCGGCAAAGTCAAGGGCTTGTTCTAAAAGAAAAAAGTGAGTAAGATGCAATCGTGAATCCGATCCGGAGGGCGAGGGTGTGCCCTCCGGATTTTTTTCATGTGAAAACTTTTGCTAGAACATCCAGCAGTTAAAAGAAAAATAGGAAATATTCCACAAACACCCTTTGACAAATTTTTTATAAAATTGATAATTACTAGCGTTTTGTAGTTGTTGTTCAGCCAATGTTCACCTTAAACAAGGTGCGAGGGACATGACGGATTCCAAAAGTGGCAAGGTCGGTTCGGTTCTGGTCATCGGAGCCGGCATCGCTGGCGTACAGGCCTCGCTGGACTTGGCGGAGATGGGGTATCAGGTCCACTTGGTGGAACGGACCGCGGCCATCGGCGGTCGGATGGTTCAGTTGGACAGGACCTTTCCCATCAACGACTGTTCCAATTGCGTTAACTGCATTTTTCTCCCTTCCGCGGCCTTTTCCCGCAGGGATAGCCGTCACTTCTCCCCCGTGCTGAACGAGTGCGGCGGTCACGTCAACATCGAGATGCATACGCTTACGGATGTGCTCGACGTCACCGGCGAACCCGGCAACATGAGGGCCAAACTCCTCAAAAAAGCCCGATATATCGATCTGACCAAGTGCACGAGTTGCGGCGAGTGCGCCGAGGTCTGCCCCATCGAGGCGCCCAACCTGTTCAATATGGGGATGGACTCGAACAAGGTGGTCTACAAACCCTATCCCCATGCCTTTCCCAACGCCTTCGCCATCCACAAGGCCGGGGCCATGCCCTGTCGCCTGCCGTGCCCGGCCAGCGTCAACGCCCACGGCTACGTGGCCATGATCAAGCAGGGCAAGTTCAAGGAGGCCCTGGAGATCATCCTCGAAGACCTGCCGCTGCCCGGCACCCTGGGACGCATCTGCGCCCATCCCTGCGAGGAGGGCTGTCGCCGCGGCCAGGTGGAGGAGCCCCTGTCCATTCGGAGCCTGGAGCGGCTGGCCGCCGACCAATGCGACATCCTGGACGTGGAAGTGGCCTGCGCCGAGGAGCGGCCGGAAAAGGTGGCCGTTGTCGGCGCCGGTCCGGCCGGGCTGTCCGCGGCCTACCAGCTCGCCCGCCAGGGGATCAAGTCCACCATCTTCGAGGCCCTGTCCGTGCCCGGCGGCATGCTGCGCGTGGGCATCCCGGATTTCCGCCTGCCGAAGGACGTGCTCAGCCGCGAGATCGAGGCCGTGACCCGACTGGGCGTCGAGATCAAATACGACTCCCCGCTCGGTCCGGACCTGACCGTCGAGGACCTGGAGAAGCAGGGCTTCAAGGCCGTCTTCCTGGCCATGGGCGCGCGCCTCGGCCGCAAGCTCGACCTGCCGGACGAGGACGCACAGGGCGTGCGCCAGGCCGTGGGCTTCCTCAAGGACGTGAACCTGGGTCCGGCCCCCGAGATGGGCCAGAAGGTCCTGGTCATCGGCGGCGGCCAACTGGCCGTGGACGCGGCCCGCAGCGCGGTGCGCCTGGGAGCCGCGGAAGTAACCGTGGTTTCCCTCGAGGCCGCGGGAGAGATGCCGGCCTATACGGGTGAATCGGAAGCGGCGGCCGAAGAGGGCGTCGCTTTTCTGCATCGTTGGAGTCCGACGCGCTTCCTGACCGAGGACGGCCGGGTCCGCGGGATCGAACTCAAGGCCGTCACCCAGGTCTTTGACGAGAACCACCAGTTCTCCCCGACCTATGACGAGTCCACCACGAAGACGGTCGAGGCCGACACGGTCATCGTGGCCGTCGGCCAGACCCCGGACACGAGCCCGCTGAAGGACGTCCAGGGCCTCAGCTTCACCCCGGACGGCTTGATCGATGTGGACCCGGTCAGCCTGGCCACCGGACGTCCCGGCGTGTTCGCCGCGGGCGACATGCAGACCGGACCGGGCTCGGCCATCGAGGCCATCGCCGGCGGCAAAGAGGCGGCCATCTCCATGGTCCGCTATCTGAACGGAGAGGACCTGACCGCGGGCCGCGAGCCCATGGACAAGGACCCGGACCATTACGACTGGCGCGACATCCCGGCGGACGTGGAAACACGCCCGCGTCCGGACATGCCCAAGATTTCGCTCGAACAGCGCAAGACCTCCTTTGACGAGGTCGAGGCCGGCTTGGACCCGGAGCAGGGCGTGCTCGAAGCGGCCCGCTGTCTGGATTGCAGCTATTGCTGTGATTGCCGCCAGTGCGTCAAGGTCTGCCAACCCGGGGCCTTGACCCTCGAAACCCTCAATATGAAGGACGAGGTCATCGAACTCGACGTGGGTTCGGTGGTGGTGGCGGCCGGGTTCGACGCCTTCGACTCCACATCCATTGAAAATTTAGGCTACGCCAGCAGCCCGAACGTGGTCACGGCCATGGAGTTCGAGCGGCTTCTGGCCCCGTCCGGGCCGTACAAAGGCCGCTTCGTCCGGCCCTCGGATGGGCAGGCGCCCAAGAAGATCGCCTGGCTGCAATGCGTGGGCTCGCGGGACATCAACCTTGCCGACCGGCCGTACTGCTCGGCGGTGTGCTGCATGTACGCCATCAAGCAAGCCCTGATCGCCAAGGAGTACGCCGCCGAAGACGTCGAGACGACCATCTTTTTCATGGACATCCGCACCTCGGGCAAGGACTACGAGAGATACTACGAGGGGGCCAAGGCGGCCGGCGTGCGTTTCGTGCGCTGCCGGGTGCACACCGTGGACCCCGAGCCCGACGACCGTCTGTCCGTGCGCTACGTGACCGAGTCCGGCGAGCTGATGGTCGAGGATTTCGACATGGTCGTCCACTCGGTCGGCCTGGAACCCTCGGCCGGATTCACCGAGCTGGCCCAGCGTCTTGACATCGATCTGACCGAAGACGGCTTTGCCCGGGCCGGCGCCTTCCAGCCGGTCAACACCTCCCGGCCGGGCATTTTCATGTGCGGAGCCATCAGCGAGCCCAAGGACATCCCCTTTACGGTCATGGAGGCCTCGGCGGCGGCTTCGGCGGCTACCGCCGACCTGTCCGAGGCGCGTTTCACCCGGACCCCGAAGCTGGAATACCCCGCTGAAAAGGACGTTTCCGGCCAGGCGCCCCGCATCGGCGTCTTTGTCTGCCATTGCGGCATCAACATCGGCGGCGTGGTGGACGTCCCGGCCGTGACCGACTACGTTCGGACCCTGCCCTTTGTCGAACTGGCCGACCACAACCTCTTCACCTGCTCTCAGGACATCCACGACAAGATTTCCCGGGCCATCGTCGACAACAACCTCAACCGCGTGGTGGTGGCCGCCTGCTCGCCCCGGACCCATGAACCCCTGTTCCGGGAGGCCTTGGAAAAGGCGGGTCTGAACAAGTTCCTTTTGGAGATGGCCAACATCCGGGGCCACGACTCCTGGGTGCATCGCGACGACCCGGAGCGGGCCACGCAAAAGGCCAAGGACCTCATTCGCGGCGCCGTGGCCAAGGTGGCCCTGCTGGAACCCCTGCACCGCAACAAACGGCCCATCACCAAGGAAGCCATCGTGGTGGGCGGCGGCGTGGCCGGCATGACCTCGGCCCTGGCCCTGGCCGAACAGGGCTTCCCGGTTCATCTGATCGAAAAATCGGATCGCCTGGGCGGCAACGCCCTGAAGCTCAACCAGACCTGGCGGGGCGAGGACATCAAGGCCTATGTCCGGGACCTGACCCAACAGGTCGAGGATTCGGATAAGATCACGGTCCATTTCGAGTCCGAGGTGGCCGGGTGTGAAGGTTCCCTGGGCGTTTACGTGACTACCGTTCAAACGCCGGAAGGGCGGAAACGCATCCCCCACGGCGCGGTGGTCGTCGCCTCGGGCGGCCATCCCCTCACCACGACCGAATACCTCCACGGGCAACACCCCTCCGTCCTGACCATCCTCGAAATGGACGAGGTCCTGGCCCAGGATGAGGCGCGGATCAAAAAGGCCCAGGCCGTGGCCTTCATCCAATGCGTCGGCTCCCGCGAGCCGGAGCACCCGTACTGCTCCAGGGTCTGCTGCACGCACTCGGTGGAAAGCGCCATTCGCATCAAGGAGATGAACCCCGAGGCCGCGGTTTATATCCTGTACCGGGATATCCGCACCTACGGTTTCCGGGAGACGCTGTACAAGAAGGCCCGGGAAGTCGGGGTGATTTTCATTCGCTACGAAGTGGAGAACAAGCCCAGGGTCGAGTCGGCCGGGGCGGACAAGGTCAGGGTCACGGTGGACGATCCCATCCTGGGACGACCGGTGGCCGTCGAGTGCGACCTGGTCGGCCTGGCCGTGGCCATTGTGCCCAACGAGGGTCAAGGCATTTCGGAGATATACGAGGTCGCCAGGAACGCCGATGGGTTTTTCCAGGAGGCCCACAGGAAGCTCCGGCCGGCGGATGCCTCCACCGAAGGCATATTCCTGGCCGGGCTGGCCCACGCTCCCAAGCCGATCGAGGAATCCATCGCTCAGGCCCGGGCCGCGGCGGCCAGGGCCATGACGGTGCTGACCAAGGATTTCATCAGCGTCGGCGGGGTGGTGGCCGTGGTGGATCCGGACAAGTGCGCGGTCTGCCTGACCTGCGTCAGGACCTGCCCTTACGAGGTGCCCAAGATTGACGCCGGCCAAGGAGGTGGCGGCCACGCGATGATCGAGCCGGCTCTCTGCCAGGGTTGCGGAATGTGCGTCTCCGAATGCCCGGGCAAGGCCATCAGCCTCCAACACTTCACCGACCGGCAGTTGCTGGCCAACACCAAGGCCTTGATCGCCTGAGCGCCGGCCGGTTCGTTTCGATTTCGTCCGCATCCGTGTGCGGGCGGGGTTCCGGTTCGTCTTCGAACCGTTGGACATAAACATTGGAAGATTTAGAAAGAGACCGTTTTCAGACATGGGATTCCGCGGCGCAGTCCGACAAGGCGTCCGGCCGGAAGCCGAAGTTTGGTCCTGGTCTTTGAACTCACATTCGGTCGTTTTCGGCTGAACAGGGGAAAGCGATGATTGTAGGAGAAAGAAAACCGCTTAGCGAAATTTTCGACATGATCGGAGAGGCCAAGAAGATTCTGATCGTAGGCTGCAAGGGATGCGTGACGGTCTGCAACGCCGGCGGCAGCAAGGAAGTCGGCATCCTGGCCTCCATCGTTCGTCTGGCCAGGAAAAAGGAAGGCGCTCCCATCGAAGTGGACGAAATGACTCTCGAACGGCAGTGCGATCCGGAATACATCGAAACCCTGGCCGACCGGATCGGGGACTATGACCTGATCCTGTCCATGGCCTGCAGCATCGGCCCGCAGTACATCGCGGGCCGGTTTCCTGAAGCCCGCGTCTTCCCGGCCCTGAACACAACCTTCATGGGCGGGTCTCTGGAGCACGGGGTCTGGGCCGAGTTCTGCCAGGCCTGCGGAGACTGCAAGATTCACCTGTTCGGCGGTTTCTGCCCGGTGGCCCGCTGTTCGAAGAGCCTGTTCAACGGCCCCTGCGGCGGGTCTTCGGGCGGCAAGTGCGAGATCGACAAGAACGTGGATTGCGTCTGGCACCTGATCGTCACCAAGCTGATGGAGCAGGGCGAACTCGACAGGCTGAACCAGGTGAAACCGCTTAAAAACTGGCTTACGAGCCGGGACGGCGGTCCTCGCAAGATCGTGAGGGAGGACTTGAAACTATGAAATCGGGGAGCAATCTGGAAAAGGTGCTGACGGCCGGGCACTTTGCCGTGACCGGGGAATGCGGGCCGCCGAGAAGCGCCGACGGCAGCAAGGTGCGGGACAAGGCCAAGTACCTCAAGGGATACGTGGACTCGGTCAACGTGACCGACAACCAGACCAGCGTGGTACGTCTTTCCAGTCTGGCCGGCGTTCTTCTCCTCCAGCAGGAGGGGGTCGAGGCCAACATGCAGATGGTTTGCCGCGACCGGAACCGCATCGCCATACAGTCCGACATCCTGGGCGCCGCGGCCCTGGGCGTTAAGAACCTGCTCTGTCTTTCGGGCGACCATCAGCGGTTCGGCGATCATCCCGAATCCAAGAACGTCTATGATCTGGACTCCATCCAGCTCATCCAGACCGTCAAGATGATGCGCGACGAACATAGGCTCATCTCCGGCCAGGAGATGGAGGAAGGGTCCGAACCCCGCCTGTTCATCGGCGCGGCGGTCAACCCCTTCGCCGACCCCTTCGAGTACCGCGTGCATCGTCTGGCCAAGAAAATCGCGGCCGGCGTGGATTTCGTCCAGACCCAGTGCATCTACAACATGCCCAAGTTTCGGGAGTACATGCGTCAGGCCCATGACATGGGTCTGACCGAAAAGGTCTTCGTCCTGGCCGGCATCACCCCCATGAAGTCGCTCGGTATGGCCAACTACATGAAGAAATCCGTGCCGGGCATGGACGTGCCGGACGAGGTCATCGCCCGGCTTCGCGGCGTGGACAAGAAGAAGTACGCCGAGGAGGGCATCAAGATCGCCGTCGAGCAGATGCAGGAGATGAAGGAGATCCCGGGCGTGGCCGGTGTGCATCTCATGGCCATCGAATGGGAGCACATGGTTCCGGAGATCATGGAAAAGACCGGATTCCTCCCTCGTCCCCAAGTGTAGAACCGCCATCATCTGGCGGAACCTTGGTGAGACTATGGCCGCCGGCCGGGCCCTCCCGGGATTCGGCGCGCGGCCTTCGAAGTAGGGGCGACCGGCCGGTCGCCCCTATCTAGCTTTTCCCGAACGGGACGCTACAGCAGGACCGCGGATTTGCGGTCGGGAGTTGTCGGCCGGTTAGCCGCATTTTTTCTTTTATTGCGAATTTTGCTATAATGCTCCGGGAGTAGACGCCGTGACCAGGGCCGAACCCGTGGATCGGGGATGGAACGACGAGGACCTGAAGTTCGACAATCTATCGCCGGATTCCGAGTACCTCTTCGCCCGCATGACCGAAGAGACCCTGGCCACGATCGAGGCCGGGCCCGGGGACAAGGTTCTGGACGTGGGCTGCGGCCGGAGTCTGGACCTGCTGAGACTGGCCGACCAGGGGGCCGAGCTTTATGGCTTTGACGGCTCTCTGGTCATGATCGAACTGAGCGCCGGGAATTTCAAGGACCGGGGCGTGGTTCCGCGCCTGACCTGCGGCAGCGCCGAGTACCTGCCCTTTGCCGACGCGAGCTTCGACCGGGTTTACTGCAAGGGCGCGATCGACCATTTTTACGATCCGGGGCGGGCCTTGTCCGAGATGGTGCGGGTTGTCCGTCCGGGCGGTCGGGTGATCGTGGCCGTGGCCAATTTCGACAGCCTGGGGTTTCGGCTGGGCAAGGCCTTCAACCGTTTTTGGGGATGGATTACCAGACGCGAGCCGCCGCGGCCGCATTACTACGATAAACCGCACGACCACGTCTATGAGTTCAATCCGCCTTTTTTAATGGGTTTGGTTCCTCCGGGCAGCCGGGTGGACCGGTTTTTCGGCATTTCCATGTTTTGGTACGTTCCCCGCTGGGGCCGGCTGCTTCGGGTCCTGCCCCGGGGCGTGGCCATGGGCATCCTGAAACGATTGGACAGGCTGGCCCACGCCCGGCCCTCCCTGGGGGACGTCCTGGTGCTTAGACTCGAACGGCTTCCCGAGGGGGAAGCGCAGGCGTCGCCCGGTGAGCAGGAGGCGACCGTCATAGGAAAGAGCAGGATGGGAGTACCCACAATGAGCAAGTATTCGCGCGTTCAAGGCCTGGCCCTCTGCCTGGGCACGTTTTTAGCCGCTTTCATTTTTCTGATCGGTGTCTTCACCAAGAACTGGTGGGCTCTGGCCATTCCGGTGGGCATCGGTTTTCTGTGGCTGTTGGGGCTGGGGTTCTGGATCGGCTGGACCCTGCTCACCATCCAGGTGGAACCTCAGACCGAAACCGGCAAGGATTGATCGGCCGGACGCGGGTTTTATCCGATGCACGTCTGTCTGGCATGCTACCGCGGCAATCCCTACTGCGGGGGACAGGGGATTTATCTCTATCACCTGAGCCGCGCCTTGGCGGCCGAGGGCGTGCGGGTGACGGTCCTGTCCGGACCGCCCTACCCGGACCCCATGCCCTGGGCCCGGGTCGAGCGTCTGGAGAACGGCCTTTTCTGGGGGAGGGAGCCCAAGGAGTTTTTCGGCGATATTGCGCCGGGCAGGGTGCTGCGGCCGCTCAACTTTCTGGAATTCGCGGCCACGCGCACCGGCTACCTGAGCGAACTGGCGGCCTTCAGCTTCCGGGCCGCCAACCTCCTGCGGCGGCTCCACCGGGAGACGCCCTTTGATCTGATTCACGACGTGGAAACGCTCGGTTTCGGACTGCTTTTGGCCCGGGCCGGGTTGAACCTGCCCACGGTTTCCACGATCCACCATCCTCTCCGGCGCGACCTCGAAGCCTCGCTGACCCGAGCCAAGACCTTGAAAGCCCGGTATTACAGCGTGGTCTTCTATCCGCTCATCATGCAGGCCCTGGTCGCCCGCCGCATTGACGGCCTGATCACCTCCTCCAAGGTGGGCGTGGAGGAACTCCAGGCGGCCTTTGGCGTTCGGGAAGAGAAGGTGCACCTGGTCTATACCGGGGTGGACACCGGGACGTTTTCGCCCGGGCCTTGGGAAAAGCGCGAAGCGGATCGCATCCTGTTCGTGGGCAACGCCGAGGACCGGCGCAAGGGCATCCGCTATCTGCTCGAAGCACTGGTTATGCTACCGCCCCAGGTGAGCCTGCGCATCGTGGATCAGGGCTACCCCCATAAACGCTTCGCCCCGGCCCAGGTCCGGGACCTGGGTCTGGAAGACCGGGTAACCTTCACCGGCCGGCTGACCGAGGCCGAACTGGTCGAGGAGTATCAACAAACCCGGGTCCTGATCCTGCCCTCCCTGTTCGAGGGATTCGGGCTGCCCGTGGCCGAGGCCATGGCCTGCGGCACGCCGGTGGTGACCACCCGGGCCGGCTCGCTGCCCGAGGTGGTGGGCGAGGACGAGGAAGGCGGCCTGCTGGCGCCGCCCCGCAATCCCCGCGCTCTGGCCGAAGCCATCGGCCGGCTTCTGGCCGACGACGCCCTGGCTCAAGACCTCGGACGCCGGGCCCGCCGCCGCGCGGAACGGCTCTTCAGTTGGAAACGCACCGCGGAAAATACGATTCAAGTCTATCAGCAGTTGATCGCCCGGCGGGCCTCCATGCGAACGGACGTCCGGGTCAAAGGAACCTCCCCATGCCTGACAATCAAGACAAGCTGAAAATCTGCCTGTTGAGCTATCGTGGGAATCCCTATTGCGGCGGACAGGGGGTTTATCTCCAGTATCTGTCCCAGGAGTTGGGTAAGTTGGGCCATGAAGTGCACGTCCTGGTCGGGCCTCCCTACCCCATCTCCATGAACGGGGCCAAGATCCACCAGGTGAAGAACAACCTCTATTTCGGCTCCTCTTCCGCGGACATCGCCTGCCGGACGCCGGTCCTTGACCTGACCAAGCCCTTGCATTTTTACGAGTACACCTCCTCGCGTCTGGGCGTCTTTCCCGAAATCAAGGCCTTCAGTTTCCGGGCTTTTTTCCGGCTTCGGGAAATTCTGGAACGGGAATCCTTCGACATCATCCACGACAATCAATGTCTGGGATACGGCTTCCTGCTGATGAAGCATTTCGGCATCCCCTTTGTCTCGACCATCCATCACCCCCTGTCCATCGACCGGGAGGTCTGGTTCGTCGAGCGGCCGTCCACCTTCCTGACCAAGCTGAAGCGCATGCTTTACTACCCCCTGGTCATGCAGCGCTTCGTGGCCAACCGGCTGGATCACATCATCACCGTGTCCGAGGATTCGGCCGTCCAGATCGGGCGGGCTTTCGGCGTGCCTCGGGAAAAGATCAGCGTGGTCTATAACGGCCTGGACGCCGACTTCTTCCGGCCGTACCCCGAGATCGAGAAGGTGCCCTACCGGATCATCTTCGTGGGCAACATGGGCGACCCGAAAAAGGGCGCCGAGTACCTGCTCCGGGCCATGCCCCACATGGACCCGCGCGTCCATCTCATCATGGTCAACGGCGGCACGCCGGTTCGCATTAAGAGTGACGTCATTGTCCGGCGTCACAAGCTGGAAAACCGCATCCGGGTCACGGGCAAGATCGACCAGGCCGAACTGGTCAACCTGTACGCCTCGTCCCAGATCGCCGTTGTGCCCTCGCTCTACGAGGGCTTCGGGTTTCCGGCGGCCGAGGCCATGGCCTGTGAGCTGCCCGTGGTGGCCACCACGGCCGGGGCCTTGCCCGAGGTCGTGGGCCGGGACGGCTCCACCGGCTGTCTGGTGGCCCCGCGCGATCCCAAGGCCCTGGCCGAAACCGTGAACGCGCTCCTGGAAGACGAGACCCGGCGCACAGAAATGGGCCGCGCCGCCCGCCAGCGGGTCCTCGAACAGTTCTCCTGGGAAAAGTCCACCCGCCGCTTGGTGGACGTGTATCGGCAGGTTATCGATGCTTACCGTTGATTTCAAAAAATTCCGACCCAGGGCAGGAGACCTCATCCTGGACGCCGGCTGCGGCGAGGGCCGCCACACCTTTGCCCTGGCCCGCCTGGGCTGCCGGGTCATCGGCCTGGACTACGACCACAACTCCGTGGCCAAGGCCCAGTATGTCATACGGCACCTGACCCACGAAGGCGTCAAACTCGGCCCGGTCCTCTTCACCCAGTCCGACGCCCTGCGGCTGCCTTTCCGGGATCACACCTTTGACAAGATTCTTTGCGCCGAGGTCATGGAGCACATCCACGAGGACGGGCGCGTGGTCTCCGAGTTTTTCCGGGTGCTCAAGCCCGGCGGGGTCATGGCCGTGACCGTGCCCACGCCCTTCACCGAGCACGTGTACGGCCGGCTGTCCCGGGAATACTTCCGCACCCCGGGCGGGCATATCCGCATTTACAGCCCCAAGCAGCTTTTCAGCGTCCTGACCCGGGGCGGACTCGGCATTTACGACGTCAGCTTCGCCCATTCCTTCCACAGCCTTTATTGGGTGCTGCGCTGCCTGTGCGGGCTGCACGACGAAACGGCCCGGATTCCCAAGCTCTACCACCGCTTTCTGCACCGCGTGGTTTTGGACAAGAACCTCAAACGCTGGGAAAAGTCCTGCAACCACCTCTTTCCCAAGAGCATGGTCGTCTATACCCAGAAGCCGGCCCGCGTCTAGGTGGTTTTGCTGTGCGTTTTTTCAGGGCGCGGCGATTACAGGTCGCCGAACGGGTCGGGCCTCTCGGACGCGGGTCCGGGCCAGCCGGCCGCTTTCAAATTCACCCGGCCTCTGGCGTCGAAGACGACCCCTTCCTCTTCCAGGATGCGGCGCTGGGTTCGGTCGCCCTGGCCGTGGGCCCGGGGGCTGACCTCCCCCTTGCTGTTGAGCACCCGCTGCCAGGGAATGCCGGAACCCGGCGGGATGGCGTGCATGGCGTAACCGACCTGCCGGGCCGAGCATCGGCTGACCAGGCGGGCGATCTGGCCGTAGGTGGCCACGTGGCCTTTGGGAATCTGTCGAACCAGCGCGTGGATGCGCGCGTACAGGGCTTCGGACCGGTCTTTGGATCGGGTCATGGGGCGTCCTCCCGGGTTTGGAGCAGGGCTTCATTTTATCTGCTTCGTCCGGCGGCGGCAAGCGGTTCGTCGGAAAGGGCCGTTTGACGGGAAAACGGTGTCGGACCGTGGTTTTCGGTCAAGAAATTCTTGACAGGATCGGCCGGCTAACCTATTCTTGCGGCGGACAAACCTGGGTTTTGCCTAAGGGGCGCGCGGGTGCCACGCCGCGTCCGGGGCATCCCATTTCAGGACCCGAAATTTTCCGGCCGCGGCCGGGTGCTGGTCAGGTTTGAGGCCGGAGAAAGACGAGAGGATGGATATGGACACCGTGATCTTTTCCACCTGGGGCGATTGGCATTCCAGCGAGGGGCATGTGGATCCGGAGAGCCTGCCGAAGGAGTTCGGTCAGGAGACGCCGCTCAAGGCCTTCATGGGTTGGGGCGGCGTTTTTGTTCGCGACGCCTCGGTGAACCTGGTGGACATGGCTAGAGCCTACATGGAGGCGGCCAAACAGGAATCCTGCGGTCAGTGCTTCCCCTGCCGCTTGGGCACCGAACAGATCTGCGCCTTGCTGGCCCGCATCTGCCTGGGCGAGGGCGTCGAGGAGGACCTGGACCGCATCGAACACCTGGCCCGCTACGTCATGGAATCGGCCCGGTGCAACATCGGCCAGACCGCGCCGCGGCCGCTGTTGGACCTGCTCAGTTACCGGCGGGACGATTTTATCAACGTCATCGAATCCGGGGAGCCGGTGCCCGAGGGCGCGTACGCCGCGCGGGTCACGGCGCCCTGCACCAACGCCTGCCCGTCCCATCTGGACATTCCGGGCTACGTCGAAAAAATCCGTTTCGGGCGCATGGATGAGTCCCTGGACGTCGTGCTCAACGATTGCCCGCTGCCCGGCACCATCGGCCGGGTCTGCGTGCGACCCTGCGAATCCAACTGCCGCCGCGCGCTCGTGGACGAACCCATCTCGATCAAGTACCTCAAGCGCTTTGCCTCGGACGAAGAACGGGCTTCGCAAGGTTCGCCGGCCGAGGCTCCCGCCGAGGCCAAGGCAGAGAAGGTGGCCATCGTCGGCGCCGGCCCGGCCGGCTTGTCCTGCGCCTACTACCTGGGCCGCATGGGCTACAAGACGACCATTTTCGAATCCCTGCCCGAGCCGGGCGGCATGGCCGCGGTGGGCATCCCGGACTACCGGCTGCCGCGGGGCGTGCTTCGCGAGGAAGCGGCCCGCGTGGAAAGACTGGGGGCTGAAATCCGCTACAACGTCAACGTGGGCACGGACATCACCCTGGCCGACATGTCCAAAGAGGGGTACAAGGCCGTCTTTATCGGCGTGGGCGCCCCGGAATCCTCCCAGATGCGCTGCGAGGGCGAGGACGCGGGCTACCAGTGCTTCATGACCGGCGTCGAGTTCCTGCGCCGGGTGGCCTTTGGCGAACGCCCGATCGAAGGCGATAAAATCCTGGTCATCGGCGGCGGCAACGTGGCCATGGACTGCGTCCGCTCGGCCCTGCGCCTGGGCTTCACCGACGTCAACCTGGTTTACCGCCGGACCGAGGCCGAGATGCCGGCCGACCCGACCGAGATCCAGGAGGCCCGGGAGGAGGGGGTCAAAATCCACTTCCTGCTGGCCCCGGTCAGCATCCACGCCAAGGACGGCAAGGTCACCGGCCTGGAATGCCAGAAGATGGAACTGGGCGAACCGGACGACTCCGGACGCCGCCGGCCCGTGCCCGTCGAGGGGTCCAATTTCGTCATCGAAACCGACGCCATTGTCCCGGCCATCGGCCAGGTCTGCGTGGTGGACTGTGTGCTGCCCGATGAAACCGGGGCCGAGCTGACCCGCTGGAAGACCCTGGTCGTGGACGAGATGACCTTCCAATCCAAGGAACCCAACGTCTTCGGCGGCGGCGACTGCATCACCGGCCCAGCCACCCTCATCGCCGCCCTGGCCGCCGGCAAAAAGGCCGCGGCCCATATCGCCGAGTACATCGAAACGGGCGAATGCCAGCCCAATCAGATCGACTGGATGGAAAAAACCTTCCAAACCCTGGGCGTCTTCGACGCGGACGAAAAAATGCCCTTCCAAGGACAAACCCGGAGCGCGCACCCGCAGGTTCTCGAACCGGAAGTCCGCATTCAGAGCTTTGACGAGGTCGAAGCCACGCTCACCCCTGGCCAGGCGATTCGCGAGGCCGAACGTTGTCTGAGATGCTACCGGATCGGGATGGTCGCGGTCTGATTTCGAAATAAGGAGCGGATTGATGAACACGAAACTCACCCTGGACGGCCGTGAAGTCCTCTTCACCCAAGGACAGACCATCCTCGACGTGGCCCGCAGTCAGGGGGTGCGGATCCCGACCCTCTGCCATCTCGAAGAAGTGAACCCCACCGGCCTCTGCCGCATCTGCGTGGTCGAGGTCGAGGGCGAGGACCAGCTTCTGCCCGCCTGCGCCACCCCGGCCGGCGAGGGCATGAACATCCACACCGCCTCCGAGCGGGTCATGGCCTCGCGCCGGACCAACCTCGGGCTGATCATGGCCACGGGCTACCACTCCTGCCCGTCCTGCGAAGCCGCCGGCGACTGCCGCCTTCAGGACCTGGCCTACGAGTTTCAGCTCGAAGAGATTCACTATCCCAGAAAAAAAGCCGACTTCCCGGTCCAGGATCAGAAACCCCTCATCTACCGGGACTTCAGCAAGTGCATCCTCTGCGGGCGCTGCGTGGCCGCCTGCAACGAAGTCCAGGTCAACCAGGCCATTCCCTATCCCTTCGGCCGGCGCGAAGACCACGGCGGCCCGGAGGGCTGGTATCCCCTGACCGACACGGACAAGTGCGTGCGCTGCGGCGAATGCGTCCAGGCCTGCCCGGTGGGGGCGCTTTTGGAAGGCAAGGCCCGAGGCAAGGGGCGCACCTGGGAGATGACCCGGGTCCGGGCCACCTGCCCCTACGGCGGCGTGGGCTGCCGTGTGGTGTTGAATCTCAAGGACGGCCGGCTGGTCAAGGTGGACGGCGACCAGGAGGCCGCGCCCAACCGGGGCCGGCTGTGCGTCATGGGCCGGTTCCTCTGCGATTTCGTGGACTCCAAGGACCGCCTGGACACCCCGCTCATCCGGGAAGACGGCGAGCTTCGGGAGGCTTCCTGGGACGAGGCCCTGGACCTGGTGGCCGCCAAGTTCAAGGAGATCATCGACAGCGACGGCCCGGACGCCATCGGCGGCATCGCCCCGGCCGGCACCAGCAACGAGGACGCCTTCCAGATGCAGAAGCTCTTCCGGACCGCGATCGGCACCAATAATATCGACAGCGCCCGGCGGAGCCACGCCCCGGCCGTCGAGGCCATGTCCGAGGTCTTCGGCCTCGGCGCCGCGCCAAGCGCCCTGGCCGACATCGAACAGGCCGCCCTCATCCTCGTGGTCGGCCCCGGGGCCCGCGAATCCCATCCGGTGGCGGCCAGCTTCATCAAACAGGCCGCCCGCGCCGGCGCCGGCCTGATCGTGGCCGAACCAGCCGGTGGTACCCTGACCGAGTTCGCCGAGCTGCACCTGCCGGTCCGGGAAGGGGACGAGGCCGCGCTGCTCAACGTGCTCATGCGGATCATCATCGACCAGGGTCTGTACGACAAGGCTTTCGTCCAGGACAAGACCACCGGCTTCGACGCCTTGAAAGACAGCCTAGCGGCCTTCGCACCGGACCGGCTGGCCCGCAGGTTCGGCGTGGACGAAGCGGTCCTGGAACAGGCCGCGCGTCGGCTGGCCGAGGCCAAACCGGCCCTGGTGGTCTATGGAGCGGGCAAGTCCGAACCCGCGCAGATTCGGCTGGCGACCCTGGCCTGCGCCAACCTTCAATTGCTCTTGGGCAACATGGGCCAAGCCGGAGGCGGCCTGGCGCTGCTGAGCGGATCGAGCAACGCCCAGGGGGCCTGCGACATGGGAGCCCTGCCCGGCTTGCTGCCCGGCGGCGGCGCGGTGGACGACGCCGAAGCCCGGGCCGCGTTCGAAAAGGCTTGGCAGTGCAAGCTGCCGGCCAAGGCGGGGTTGGATACCACGGCCATGGCCGCGGCGCTGGCCGAAGGCCGACTCAAGGCTCTGTATGTGTCCGGGGAGAACCTGGCCGCGCGGACCCGGCCGGACGCCGAGCACATGTCCGCCTGTCTTCAGAAAGGCGCCTTTGTGATTGTCCAGGGCGTGCTGGCCAACGAGACCACCAAGCTGGCCCACGTCGTCCTGCCGGCAACTGCCTGGTGCGAGGATGCGGGCACCACGACCAGCGCCGAGCGGCGCGTGTCGCTGACGCCCAAGGCGCTGGAAGCGCCGGGCGAGGCCAAAGCGGCCTGGTGGATTTACAAGGAGATCGCCGCGCGGCTGGGCCAGACCTGGTCCGAGGACTCGGCCCGTGAGGTCTGGGAGGAAGGCGTGCTCCCGCTGGTCCCGGCCCTGGCCGGCATCCAGTACGAGCGCCTGTCCGGCGACGGTCTGCAATGGCCCGCGCCGGACGCGGCCTCAGCGGGCACGGTCCGGCTTTACGAAAACGGGGCTTTTACTCAGGGCAAGGCGGCTTTCACCCCGGCCGAATAAACTCCGATTCATCCGAACACACCCAGGGAGACCGCGCGGTCTCCCTTTTCTTTTCTCCCGGCGCTTTGGCTCTGGCTTGAACGCCGGTCCGGGACGTGACAGAATGGCCTGGGGAGGCAGTCCATGTCCGAGCAAGGCCAAGCAGGTCCGGCGCGGGTCATCCGGGGTCACAAGGCCCTGGTGCTGGCCGTGGCCTGGTCGCCCGACGGACGCCTGCTGGCCTCGGCCTCTCTGGATGGCACCGTGCGCCTGTGGGACGGCCAAAGCCTGGCCGAGACGCGGCTCATCGAGGGATATACGGTCCAGGCCCTATGTCTGGCCTTTGCGCCGGACAGTCGCCTGCTGGCCGCGGGCTGCTCGGACCGCGCCGTCCGTGTTTGGGACCTGGAACAGGATCTAGAACCGACGATGCTAGCCGGCCACGAGGACGTGATCCACGGCCTGTCTTTTTCGCCGGACAATCGTTTCCTGGCCTCGGGTTCGCCGGACCGGACCGTACGGGTTTGGGACGTCCAGGCCGGCTCACAGGCGGCTGTCCTGGAAGGACACGCGGCTTGGGTGCGGGATGTCGCCTTTTCGCCAAACGGCCGGCTGTTGGCCTCGTGCGACCAGGATGGCGGCGTGAGGCTGTGGAGCACAATGGCTTGGGTGTTGCACGCCGAGGCGCGTCTTGAAGGCCAGGCCGCGTTCTCCCTGGCCTGGGTGGACCGAAGCCTGCTGGCCGTGGGAGGCGGCCGCGGAATCCTTGGCCTCTATGATGCCCTGACCAACGCGTGGTTGGAGCCGCTGGGAAATCATGCCGGCGCGGTGACAGGGCAATCTTTTTCGGCGGCATTGGGGCTGCTGGCCTCGTTCGGCCGGGACGACCGGCTGCGGCTGTGGCGGGTTGGGGACCGGCGGGAGGCGGCCGCGGTTGAGGAACTCCATTCCGGCTTCCTGGCCACCCGGCCGGCCTGGCACCCGCGAAAGCCCTTATTGGCCGTGCCCGGCCGGGCCGGCACGGTCATTCATGTGTGGAGCGGGGCAGGGTGGGGGAACCCTTTTTAGGAAAAAAGGGTTCCCCCACACCCCCTCCCAAAAACCGGAACAGCGCGGGTCGTATCGAGCTTCGCTCGATTCGGCCCGCGCGGGTTTTACAAAAGTTTTTTCGAAAACGTCACCCGGCCGGATTTGGGTGAAACCCAAATCCGGCGGGTTGCTCAAATTTTCTGGAAGGGGGTTCGGGGGGAACCTCTTTTTCAAAATAGGTTCCCCCCGGAAGCTCATGCCTCCCGCAGCCAGCGACGGATGGCGGCCAGTTCTTGGCCGGGCCAGTCCGGGTCGAGCCGCTTGGCCAGGAATATGGCGAACAGGCGGTCCATCAGGTCGGTCAGTTCCTTGAGCAGCCCCAGCCGGTCGAGCAGCCGGCCGGCCTGTTCCTCCGGGCCTTGCTCGAACGGATCGCGGTGGCCGATCAGCCGCACCCCGGTCATGTCCAGGCCGTCGGCCGAGAGGGTCAATCGCCATTCCTTGTCGGCCGAGGCCACGCGCAGCCTGGCCTGGCTGACTTTCTTGCCTTCCCGAAGCGCGGCCCGGGCCTCGGTCAGGTCCAGGTTCCGGCCCTGGCAGGTGACGGTCTGGCGGTAAAGGTCCAGACCGGTCTCCAGGACCATGCGTTCCTCGAAGTGAATTTCGACCGTGCCATGCCCTTCGATTGGGACGCGGCCCGCGCCCCGCTCGCTGACGAACCACAACCAGGTCAGGAACTCCTGGCCCAGAAACCGCTTTTCCCGGATCAGGTCCACCAGGTCCATGTCAGTCCCTCCCCTGGCCATACAGGGCCGCCGGCTTGAGACCGGATAAGTCCTCCGGCCCGGCGCCTTGGGGCAGGCAGCGGCTGGCCAGGAGAAAAGGAATCTGCCAGACGAGGCCCACGCCGAAGGTCCGACGCCACAGGTCTTCGAAGCGTTCTCGTTCCTTGGTCCCGGTCCCGGCCAGCCAGACCTCGCCCTCCTGGGTGAACCAGACCGCTTCCGAGACGCTCGTGGCCACGGGCGTGCGGGTCAGGAGTTCCAGACGCACGCGGTCTTTGAGTTCCGCCCGCTGGTCCCGGGAAAGGCCTTTGTCCGTGCTGGCTCTGAGATCGGCCTCGGCCAGGGTCAGGTACCGCTTGAGCACGGCCGGGGCCAGGCGGCGGCTGTCGGTCCGGAGGGCCAGGGTCACCATGTCGCCCAAGCGGAAATGGTGAGGCTCGAAGCGGCTGGTAAAGGGGTTCAGGATTTCGACCCAGCCCGAGGAGGATTCCTGGGGCGCGTTCTCGATGGAGACAAAGGCGTGGGTGCGCAGACGTTCGGCCAGGTCCTGGTCGTCCGGCGTTTCTATAGCTTCGGCCAAGCGATAGCGCGTCAGGCGGACGGCTCCTTGCAATAGGCCCATGGTTCCCTCCATAAAAAGGTAAAGCGCCCTAAAAGCTACGTCCGATAAGGCCAGACGACGGGCGCGCGTGAATTTTTTCAGTCTTGTTCGTCTTTTTCGGACAGGTCCTTGCGACGCCGAACCTGCATGTCCAGATACCCCTGGGCATACGGGTAGGGGCCGGACCGGAAATGCTCGCAAGGAAACCGCCGGCAGTCCCGGAGGCAGTAGCCCACGCGATGGTCCACGGCGCATTTCAGCACCGGGCAGAAACCGCCGAAGGCGTCCAGTTGCGCGGCCAGTTTCTTGAGGCCTTGGGCCGAGGCGCCGGAGCCGCAGGGGGAGCAGACCCCGGCCGCCGCCAGCCTGCAGGCCAGACAGTTGATGCCGCACGCGCCGGTGCCGGGCAAGTCCGGGGGCATGATCGTTCCTTATTTGGCCAGGCGCTCGGTCATCAGGTTGACCAGGGCCAGGATGGCGTCCAGCGGCAGGTGCCGGTCCAGGGAGGCGTCAAAGGTGACGACCAGACGGGCCGGGAATTCGTCGTCCTCTTCGTAGAGCGTGTAATAGACCAGGGCCTTGGGCAGGGCCAGCAGCCGGAAGGCCGCGTCGCCCATGTCCACCGGGGCGGCGCCCCACAGATGGCGGGCCTTTTCCAAAAATCCGGCCGCGTCCCGTTTGAACCGCTTCAGCACCGGCCCCTTGCTCAGCGCGTGCGGGCCTTGAAAGAACAGGTCGCCGCCCTTCAGTTCTCGCTCCGTGACCATCCGGCCGGATAAGCCCTCGTCCGAGGCGCGGGCGAGATAGGTCAACATGACCAGACCGGCTCGAAAGCCGGCCAAAGGCGCCTCGCCGCCGTGATCGATCTGCCTCTCCCCAGGCTCGATGAGATACTCGTGTCCCAAAAGCGGCAGCCGATACCCTTGGCTTGGCTCGTACGACACCCCGGCCCGCCGGCAGACCTCCTCCGGCTTCAGCCCGGCCAGGTCCGACCAGAGGGCTTCCGGCAGGTTCTCCTTGCCCTGGTACAGGGAGGGCGCTTCCCATTCGCTGGTCGATTGTGGGTCCATGAGCCGGTCCTTCGGGCCAAAAAAGCAGGCGGCGATCCGCTCGACGCCGGCCGATTCCGGCGTTTCCGCCGCCGGCCGATTGGTTCGCAGCATAGCACGATCCACCAGGAACGGCAACGGGCCGCCCTCTTCCCATCTTGCGCTCGGGTCGGGCCTGGAGTATCATACTCCGCATCCCTTTGCAAAGGAGGCAGGCATGCCTTTTGTCTTCGACGAAACGCGCGGGTACATGATGCCCTTTCACTTTGGGCCGCGGCCCTTCGGACGGGGCACGGGCCAGTACCACGACGTGACGGCCATGTCCATCACCTATCTCACCGACCGCGACCGGCTTTCGGCCTACATCCCGCCGCCGTTCGAGGTGGGCGAGGTGCCCTTCGTCTCGGTCTCCTACTCGATGAACCAGCAGATCGACTGGCTGGCCGGGCATTCCTACAACATCGTCTCGGTGAACGCCTCGGTGGTTTTCAACGGCCAGGAGGACCATTTCACCGGCACCTACCCCCTGGTGCTCTGGGAGAACCTGACCGACCCCATCCTGACTGGCCGGGAAATCGAGGGCATCCCCAAGATTTACGCCGACATCCCGGACCACAGCATCATCGAGGGCGAATGGCGGGCCTCGGCCAGCCACTTCGGCCACAAGATCGTGGACCTCATGGTCAAGGACCTGACCCCCATGACCACGGCCCAGATCGAGGAGATGCGCGCCCGCATGGCCCAGAGCCGCTGGATGGGCTGGAAATACATCCCCAACATCGGCCGGCCCGGCGCGGCCGTCAGCTATCCCACGCTCTTCCCCACCTCGGGCGTCACCCGCGAGGCCTGGACCTGCGGAAGCGGCGAAGTGGTCTGGCGGCATCTGACCTGGGAGCAGAACCCGACCCAGTTCCACATCGTCAATGCCCTGGTTGATCTGCCCATTCTTCAGTACCTGAGTTTTATGGTCACCAAGGGCGGCAGCGACCTGGCCGTGCCTACAGAACCCAAGCGCGAGCTGCGCTAAAGAGGGGAAAAGCCGTGAGTGAAACACAGATGGTGAGGACGGCCGTGGGTTCCCGGCCTTTGGACGCCGCCGGCCCGGCCGTGGGCGCGGTCCGCATGGAAGTCTCCCGTTCGTACGCCGGGGTCGGGGCGCTGCTTCAGGCTTACATCGATCAGGGGGACGAGGGGGCCTGGGAAAAGATTCGGGCCAAGATCGATTACACCTATGAAAGCCTGGACGCGGTTTTTTCGCCGCTGGAGGCCGAGACCGGGTTCGGCGCGGCCATTCAGGCCCGGCTGGAACAGGGCCAGAAGCTGCTCTTCAAGCCCAACCTGGTCAGCATCACCAACATCGACCCCGTGACCCACGGCCTGGGGTTGGGCAACACGGCCTGCACCGAGTGGTCGTTCGTGGCCGCGGTCATGCGCTGGTTCCACGACCGTCTGGGCGCCCGTTACAGCCAAATGTGCCTGGGCGAGGCAGCCACGACCATGCAAGGGTCGTCGCGGTTTTACACGCGGCTCAAAGGTGGCGGCCGGCCGGTCACCACCGAGGCGGCCATCGAGGGACGGTCCGACGACTTCTATGGCGGGTGGGGCTTTTATTTCGCCCGCAAGTACCTGGCCGAAGCGCCGGGTCGGGCCGCGGACGACGACCCCATGAGCGGTTACGAGGAGAGCCTGGCCGGGACGTATATCCCGCCGGGCCTCAGCGACAGGCGGCTCATGGTCTATGACCTGAACCGCATCTCGGACGACCCGAACAAGGGCCGGGACGTGCCCGTGCCGGGCGGCGAGAATTTCAAGTCGATCATCCTGCACAAGGTCATCGTGGGCGGCGACCCCACGGACGCCGAGGACCGGCGCGTCTATCCGGGCTGCGTCCTCATCAACCTGCCCCGTTTCAAAGTGCACGTGCAGGCGCTCTTAACCAACGTCATCAAGAACCTGGGCATCGGCCTGTACCCCATGCAGGCCGCGCGGGCCGGCGTCTGCCAGTGGGAGTACAGCCAGCCCTATACGCCCGTGCCGGGCATGAAGGGCGGCATCCCTCACCAGGTCTGGGTTCCCGAGCTGGACCCCGCCACCTGCCTGCCCAAGCGGGACGCGGACGGCAAGTACATCGTGCGCCGCACCGGCGGACTGACCGGCACCATGGTGGACATCATCAAGGCGGTTCAGAACCAGGACGTCTATCTGCTGAACATCGTGGACGGCATCGAGGCCATCAATATCGACCACACCGGCTCGCGCATGGGCCTGCGCCAACCCGAGGGCATGGTCTTCGCCGGCCTGGACCCGGTGGCCACCGACCTCTTGTGCGCCCGCTACATGTTTTCCAACGTGGGTCTTGAAGAAGCCGAACAGGCGGGTCTCAAGGACGGAGCCGGCGGCTTTTTCGCCCAGCGCGTGCCCTTGGCCCGGCTGGAAAACGGCCGGATCGTCACCGCCTGGGGCTATGACAGCTCCCTGGCCCGGGACTTTTCCTTCCGGCGGGCGGAAAGCCGGGGCCTGGGCGTCCAGCAGTACCACGCGGTCGGCCGCGATCTGGTGACCGACCGGCCGCTGGCCTCGGTGGGCGGCCGCCTGGGCCGGCTGGACAAGGACGCTTTTCATTCCCTGTTCACCGAGTATATGTATTTCGCCGTGGTCAAGGTACCCTGGGATTTGCAGGCCACCTTTTTCTCCTATCTCGACGCCGTGGACGCTCTGACCGGCTCGACGCGGAGGCGCGAGTTCCTGGCCGCCTTCGACGAGGACGGCGACGGCGTGGTCACCTACGAGGAGTATGGCCGTAAAGGTCTCTTCGGTCCCGGACTGATGATGGGCGGCATCGTGGTGGGCACCATGGGCGAGGCCGAAGAGGAGACCATGCGGGTCCAATTCGTCAGCGCGTCAACTTCTCTGAAGAACTCCCGGACGGACTGGAACGCCGAGGGCCATGACATCTTTTATGAGCAGTTCTTCGGCATGGCCACGGCCGGCGCGTATCTCATGTCCCAGATTGACATCGAGATGCCCGACCCCTCGCGGCCAGACCTCGTCTTCGGGAAAGGCCAGTGGCCCAGCTTTGAAACGGCCATGCGGGCCCGGATCGGCCAGGGAGTCTATGGCCTGGGGTTCCCGGCCCGCTTCAGTTTCCCCAGCCTGTACGGCACGATCTTCCGCTACGCCGACCACACCCAGAACAGCCGGAGATACGTGGGCGCCGTGCCCGGCAACCCGGACCCGGAGGCCATGGTCGCTTATGTGCGCGACGTGCGGGAGGGCAAGATCAAGCCGTTGGACTTCACCCTGTACGTGCCCGCCGGGTACAGCCGCCAGGGCGACGCTGCCGTGCCCAACGTGGTCGAAACCGACGATCCGGCCCTGGTCTTCACCGCCCGGCTGCCGGGCGGGGTCACCTGGCCGGACCTGCGCTTAAGCGACGTCATGGCCGAGGCCGCGGGCTAGTTCGTAGAATCGAGAGATCATGCGGGCCAGGCTCTCCTGCCAGGGCGGCGGCTGGTGGCCGAGCCAGGCCGCCAGGCGGGACGTGTCCAGAGCCGAATAGGCCGGACGTGGGGCCGGGGTGGGATATTCGGACGTGGGAATGGGTTCGATGTTTTCCACGCGGAAGGTCTCGAAACGCCTCGCCTCGGAGAACACGGCCCGGGCCAGTTCGTACCAGGTGGTGACGCCCAACCCGCACCAGTGGTACGTCCCCCAGGCCGGGCCTTTCCCTTTTTTGATTCCCTCGGCCACGTCGAGCAGCGCCTCGGCCAGGTCCGCGGCATACGTCGGGCAGCCACGTTGGTCATCCACCACGCGCAGCACGGTCCGCTCCCGGCCCAACCGCAGCATGGTCTTGACGAAGTTCCGGCCATAAACCCCGTACAGCCACGAGGTGCGCACGATCAGGTGCTCGGGCAGGCGCTCGCGGACCAAAGCCTCGCCCTCGGCCTTGCTTCGGCCGTACACCCCGAGCGGCGCGATCGGATCGGTCTCGCGGTATGGCCGGGCGCCCTGCCCGTCAAAGACGTAATCCGTGGAAATATGGATGAGCGGCAGGCCTGCCCGAGCGCAGGCCCTGGCCAGGTAGGCCGGGCCGTCGCGGTTGACGGCCAAGGCACGGTCGGCGTGGCTTTCCGCCTCGTCCACGGCCGTGTAGGCGGCGGCGTTGATCACCAGGTCCAGATCGCCGCCGACCGCCGCCTGGACCGAGGTTGGGTCGGTAATGCCCAGGCTTTCATGGGAAGGGGCTATCAAGTCAAGGCCTCGATCCGGGCCTTGCTTCATCAGCTCCCGGCCGAGCTGGCCGGAAGCGCCGGTCAGGAAAATTTTCATGAGGCGGTGGTGTATGCGGGCAGGCGGTCCGGTGGAACGTCCCGCAGCCGAGTGAAACCGGCGTCCTTGTCCGAAAGGATCGGATATTCGACTGGCCAGGCAATGCCCAGGTCCGTGTCGGACCAGAGCACCCCGCCTTCCGCGCTCGGCGCGTAAAAATCGGTGCATTTATAGGAGACCAACGCGGTCTCGCTCAGCACGCAGAATCCGTGGGCGAAACCTTCGGGGATATATATCTGGCGCGGGTTCCGGTCGGAAAGCCGCACTCCGCACCACTTCCCGAACCGTGGCGAGCCGCGGCGGATGTCCACGGCCACGTCGAAAATTTCTCCCTGCGCCGCCTGGACCAGCTTGGCCTGGCCGTGGGGCTGTTGGTAGTGGAGTCCGCGCAGGGTCCCGCGCACCGAGCGGGTCAGGTTGTCCTGGACAAAGTCCCGGTCCAGCCCGGCTTCGGCGTAAGTCTTCCGGTGGTAGGTCTCCATGAAAAAGCCGCGCCGGTCCTCGAAAACCGCGGGTTCGATGAGAAGCACTTCAGGCAGAGAGGTCGGCGTGATTTTCAGCATGTCAGTTCATCCCGCTTCACGGTTTCCCCTTCGTCGCGCGGCAAAATCGCACTTGCGCACCATGCACTTTCGCACTGCTTTGGAATTTATCTTTCCCCGCGTTCCAGAAGGCCCATCAGGTATCGACCGTAGCCTGACTTGGTCAACGGTGCGGCCAGGGCCGCCAGTCGGTCGGCGTCGATATAGCCCATGCGGTAGGCGATCTCTTCCAGGCAGGCGATCTTGAGTCCCTGCCGTTCCTCGATGGTCTCGATGAAGTTGCTGGCCTGGATCAACGTCTCGTGGGTGCCGGTGTCCAGCCAGGCGAAACCGCGGCCGAGCCGCTCGACCTGAAGGGTGCCCTGCTGCAGATAGAAGCGGTTGACATCCGTGATTTCGAGTTCCCCGCGAGCCGAGGGTTTCAACCCCGCGGCCACGTCCAGCACCTGGTTGTCGTAGAAGTACAGACCGGTCACCGCGTAGTTCGAGGCGGGCTTGGCCGGTTTTTCAACGATGTCCACGACCCGGCCCTCACTGTCGAAGGTCACCACGCCGTAACGTTCCGGGTCCTTGACCCAGTAACCGAAGACCGTGGCCCCGTGCGCGAGGCCGGCGGCCTGGCGGAGCCTGGTCGTCAGGCCCTGACCGTAGAAGATGTTGTCGCCCAGGATGAGGCAGACCGGATCGGCGCCCACGAACCTGCGCCCGATGATAAAGGCCTGGGCCAGTCCCTCGGGCCGGGGCTGCTCGGCGTAGGAAAAAGACAAGCCCAGGTTGGAGCCGTCGCCCAGAAGCTCCCGGTAGCGGGGCAGGTCCTGGGGCGTCGAGATGACGAGGATTTCGCGCAGGCCGGCCAGCATGAGCACGGAGAGCGGATAATAGATCATGGGTTTGTCATAGACCGGCAGAAGCTGCTTGCTCACGGCCCGGGTCAGAGGATGCAGCCGCGTGCCCGAGCCGCCGGCCAGAACGATCCCTTTCATGCGCTCTCCTTTTCCGGGGGGTTTGGAGCCTTTGAGGTTTCCCGCGCCTGGTAGTTCAGGTCCATCCACTTCCGGTACTCGCCGCTACGCACGCCGTCCACCCAGACCTGGTGGTCCAGATACCAGTCCACGGTCTCGGCCAGGGCCTGTTCGAAGGGATAGGCCGGCCGCCAGCCCAGTTCCAGCCTGAGTTTCCCGGCGTCGATGGCGTAGCGCCGGTCGTGGCCCGGACGGTCCGCGACGAACCGGATGAGCCGCCGGCTCGATCTTGGCTCGCGCCCCAGCTTGCGGTCCAGGAGATCGCACAAAAGCCGCACGATCTCGATGTTCTCCCGTTCCTCGTCTGCCCCGATGTTGTAAGTCTCACCGGGCAGGCCCTTTTCCAGGGCCGTAACCAAAGCCCGGCAGTGGTCGATCACGTACAGCCAGTCCCGAACCTGGCGGCCGTCGCCATAGAGCGGCAGTTTCTTCTCCTCGACGATGTTCAGGATCATGAGCGGGATGAGCTTTTCCGGGAACTGGTAGGGGCCGAAGTTGTTCGAGCAATTGGTGACGATCGCGGGCAGGCCGTAGGTCCGGTGGTAGGCCCGGACGAAATGGTCGGCCCCGGCCTTGGAGGCCGAGTAGGGGCTGGACGGATCGTAGGGCGTCTCTTCGACGAACCGCCCCTCGGCGCCCAGGGAGCCATATACCTCGTCGGTCGAGACGTGCAGAAAGCGGAAATCGTCGGGGCGGCCCCCCGCCTCCCAGGAACCGAGCGCGGCTTCGAGCAATCGGACCGTGCCCAGGACGTTGGTTTGGACAAAGGCCAGGGGGTCCAGGATGGACCGGTCCACGTGGCTTTCCGCGGCGAAGTGCACCACGCCGGAAAAGGCCTGGGCCTTGAAAAGTTCGGCCAGAAGGTCCGGGTCGGTGATGTCGCCGTGAACGAAGCGGTGCCGCTCGGCCTGGTCCTGGGGAAGACCCTCCAGGTTGGCCAGGTTGCCGGCATAGGTCAGGGCGTCCAGGTTCACCAGCCGCAGGTCGGGCCGTTCGGCCAGCACGTGGCGGACGAAGTTGGCGCCGATGAAGCCGGCGCCGCCGGTGACAAGCAGGGTCTGCAAGACGGAACCTCGGCTAAGAAATGGTGCGCCATCGCCTAAGCGAACAGTGCACCGAAGCATCAGGTCGTTTCATATTATAAGGCTTTGAAACAAAGGTCAACGATGGGGGAAATCTGGTAGTGGGTCAGTTTGGGAATTTTTATATCCCCTGGGGTTGTGTGGCCGCCGTGAAGCAAAAACGAGTGCGCGGGCAGATTCTCTGGAATTTTGGCCCCTCGTTTGCGCCGGAGTAGCCTGTTTCGCTCCCCTGGACTTTGAACCGTCATTCCCGCGAAGGCGGGAATCCAGTCTTGTCCCCTGGGAATCCGAACGGCTTGGAAATGAAACAACGGCGGGCGAATGGTGTTGAAGCGTTCATACTGAACCGGGAGGCTTCACCTCTGGATTCCCGCCTGCGCGGGAATGACGAGAGGGGCTTGGAGGCCAGTGAAAAAGGCCGACGGCAGTTGATAGGAGCGTTTTCCGGGCAAGGGATCAAGATGCCGGCGTACCGGGGCTTCCCTTTAAATGAGGGGCAGCGTCTTACATCATCCTCAAACTGACCCACTACCGGAAATCTGAAGATAAAAGGGTTATAGGGGCACGCGCCGCGGGCCACGTGCCCCTGGGGAGGATGTCGCGGCCCTTTTCCCTTTAGGCCAGGGCGGTCAAAGTCTGGAGGTTGTCGACAGCCTCCAGGTGCGTTAAGGCCTCCAGGAGTTTCTTCGTGTTGGCCTCGCCGGCCACGGGCTGGGCCAGGTCAATGAACTTGGCCGCGATCTTGGTCTTCTTGGTTTCGAGGTCCGGGATGTTCTTGAAGATGTCCGCGTAGGCCTCGAAGGTTTTCCCCCCCGTGGTCTCGATTTCGACCCGGGCGTCCAGGGCCATAATCTCGGGGTCTTCGATGACTGCGATCTTTTTCATCAAGTTCTGCACCTCGGCGTCGTTGACCTTGTCGTCGGTGAAGGCCTGCAGCCCGGTCGCGCCGCGCAGCAGCGCGTTGGCCACGGTGTAGGGGATGCTGAACTTACCCTCCAGCCCGGTGTGGGCCTCGACGCGGAAAGCCGCGGACAGGCCGGTCTTGGAGGAGTGCACGGTGATGGCCTTGACGTCCGAAACCGAGAGGTCCTCCTTTTCGAAAACGGCCCAGGCCGCCTCGATGGGCGAGTGCGTGGCGTGGCAGGAGGCGTGGTACTTCTGGGCGATGCTCTCGATGGCCCAGGTCTGCCCCAGGGTTTCGAGGACCTCCTCCCGGACCTGGCCCTTCATGGTCTGGAAAAAACCGCTGGGGCCTTCCAGGATGTCTTCGGCCGCGTCAAAGCCGTCCGCGGCCAACAGGGCGGACATGAGTCCGATCTCGGAGGCCCGGCCGGCGTGGAAGGGTTTGCACATAGTCCCGAAGTTCCGCTTGAGGCCTCCGGCCTGGGTGGCGCCGATGCCCAGGGCGTACACGGTCTGCTCTTCGGAAAGACCCATCAGCCGGGCGCAGGCCGCGGTCGAGGCCAGGGCGCCGATGGTGGCCGTGCCGTGGTAGCCGGACAGGTAATGTTCGAGCCCGGCACAGGAGGCCACGGTCACCCCGGCCTTGAGGCCGATGATGTAGGCGGTCAGAAGGTCGCGGCCGCTCTTGCCTTCGTACTCCGAGAGCGCCAGCAGTGCCGGGGCCAGCGTCACCGTGGGATGGCCCAGGAAGGGCATCAGCGTGTCGTCGTAGTCCAGGGCGTGGGAGGCCGAGCCGTTGATCAGGGCCGCCTGGTCCATGGATTTTTTCTGCCCATGGCCCAGGATGGTGGCCTGCTCCTGGCCGCCCATCCGGTCGGCGTAAGCGATCAGTTTAAACACCAGGGGGTCGTCCTTGCCGGCCAGGGTCACGCCCAGCCAGTCCATGAAGGCCACTTTGGCGTGTTCGTACATCTCGGGCGGGATATCCGATGCGGGAAAGCTCGAAATGAAACCAGCCAGCCGTCGCGTCATGCCGGGTTGTTCAGCCATGGTTTTCTCCTGTTTGATAGGGGGATGCCGCTTTAATCTTTATGCCAAGGCAGCCGGGCCTCGGGGTTGGACCAGAACACGGCCAGGTAGATCGAGATGAGCAGGCCGCCCAGGCCGAAGGCCGCGTACCAAACGAGCGACGGCCGGTCGCCCGGGCAGGCCGCGGCCGCCAGCAAGCCGCCGATGATCAGATTGACCCAGGCCCAGAGCACGTTGACCAGGGCCGAGGATTCGCGGCCGAAGGGCGTCATGTGTTTCCGGCCGGTGATGCCTCGAACCAGGTGGGGAACCGCGTTGAAAAGGAACAGGCCGGCCACGAAAGCGCCGAGGATTCGCAGCATGGTTCACACCTCCATTCGGTTGTGAGAATTGTCATTGCGAGGAGTCTCGCCGCGGCCCGGCCATGCCGGGCGAAGGCGGACGACGCGGCAATCTCTGCTCATCCGGGAAAATCAAAACTGAGATTGCTTCGCTCCGCTCGCAATGACACTTTGGAACCTTCCTTTACCCTCACATCACCGTCAAAGAACCGGAGCGCCCTTTTCCCTCAGCCCTTGTCCAGCAGCGGCAGGAGCGGGGCCAGAATCTCCTGGACGATGGTGTAAGGGTCCTTTTCCTGGGCCTGGACCTGACGGACGGCGTCGTCCAGGCTGCCGTCTTTGGTCCAGCCCTGCTTGATCCTGTCGATCAATTCCTTTTCCACCAGGCCCACCAGCTCGACCCGGATACGCTCCTCCTGCCACTCGGTTCGGCGCTGGGTCCTGTCGAGCATCTTGAGCGTTTCCGCGACCAGTTCCTCGACCCCGGTCCCCTTGGTGGCCACGGTCTTCATGATGGGCGGCGGCTCCTGGCCGAGTTCGATGTCCAGGTCGAGCATGGCCTGGATGTCCCGCACCACCTCGTCCGCGCCGTCCCGGTCGGCCTTGTTGACCACGAAGATGTCGGCGATCTCCATGATGCCCGCCTTGATGGCCTGGATGGCGTCGCCCTGCCCGGGCACCAGGACCACCAGGACGATGTCCGCGGTCTTGACCACCTCGACCTCGTCCTGGCCCACGCCCACGGTTTCGATCAGGACAAAATCCTTGCCGGCCGCGTCCATGATCTTGGCCACGTCCCGGGCCGATTGGTTCAGCCCGCCCAGGGCGCCGCGGGTGGCCATGGAGCGGACAAAGACGCCTTCGAGGTCGCTGACGTCCATCATGCGCAGCCGGTCGCCCAGGATGGCCCCGCCGGAAAAGGGGCTGGACGGGTCCACGGCGATGATGCCCACTTTCTGTCCGCGTTCCACCAATTGGCGGGCGACGCGGTTGGTCAGGGTGCTTTTGCCCGCGCCGGGCGAGCCGGTGATGCCGATCAGCCGGGCCTTGCCGGTGAGCGGGAAGACGGCCTTCATGGCCTCCATCCAGCCCTGCTCCCGGTTTTCCACCCGGCTGACCAACCGGGCCAGGGCCGGCACCGACCCGGCCCGCATGTCGTCGATCAGCTTTCGCCACTTGTTGTTCATGCGCTAAACTTCCTTATACTCATGGGTTCAGTCAATAGCAGTCTTCTTCACGCCATTTCGACCCTTGGCGGTCCGGACAAATTCCGGGTGGCCAAGCCGCGAGAGGGTTTAAAGGAAGGGCCGATCCCTTTCTCTTTGAATCCGCCAACCGTGATAACGTCGCGGGCGAGGCTGCCTCCTGCTTCAAACGATCTCCGACCCTCTTGTCCGCCTGCGGCGCACCCGGACGTTGTCCGGGCCGCCCGTCGGGCGGGTTTCAAACCCGCCCCTACGCGAGATTGCCACGTTGCTTCGTTCCTAGCAATGACAAATCAGGATCGCTTTCCTTGCCGCCAAAAATCAGCGCCCCTTGAACTCGGGTTCCCGCTTTTCCAGGAAGGCCTTGAAGCCCTCGCGGGCGTCCTCGCTTCCCCGGGTGACGCTCAGGGTGTAGGACTCGAAATCCAAGGCCTGGGCCAGGTCCCAGCGGTAGAAGTTCTGCAGCCCGCGTTTGGCGAAGGCTATGGGGATGGGCGCGTTCTTGGCCATGCGACCGGCCATCTCGTAGGTGGCGGGCATCAGCTCGTCGTGGGGCACGAGCTTGTTGACCATGCCGAGCCGATAGGCCTCGTCCGCGCCGATGACTTCGCCGGAAAAGATCAGCTCGGCCGCCTTGGCGTAGCCCACCAGCCGGGGCAGGAAGTAGATGCCGCCCCAGTCCGGGTGCACGCCCCGCCGGACAAAGACCTGGCCGAACCGGGCCTTGTCGCTGGCCACCCGGATATCGCAGCACAGGGCCAGGTTCACCCCGCCGCCCGCGGCCACGCCGTTGACCGCGGCGATGACCGGCTTTTCCACCTTGTTCAGGGCCAGCACGATCTGGGACATGGCCGGCCGCTCGCTGGGCGAGACTTCCTCCAGGGCCTGGGTCTTGCCCGAGACGAACTCGGTCACGTCCCCGCCGGTGCAGAAGGCCTTGCCCGCGCCGGTGATGACGATGACCCGGACCTCCTTGTCCTCGCAAACTTCGTCCACGATCTCGGCGATCTCCTGCCGCATCCGGCCGCCAAAGGCGTTCATCTTTTCGGGCCGGTTGAGGGTGATCGTGGCCACGCGGTCTTTTTTATCCAGAAGCACATGTTCCCAGGCCATCAGTTCTCCTCCTTGAAAAAGTCGTCCAGCTTACGGGCCAAATCCCGCGCTCCGATCATCATGGCCGGGAAGACCTCGCCGGCCCCGACCACGGCCTTGACCAGGCTGGCCACCTGGCCGGCCGGCATGATCGCTTCGTCCGCCTCGGAGGCGTACTGCACATAGGCTTCGTCCCCGGTCTGACCCGAAGCTACCAGCTCCTTGGCCTTTTCCGGGTCCGCGATTTCCAGGGCCTTGCGGTTCCTGAGCGCCCGGATGGGCATGCCCTTGCCCAGGACCACGGTCGAACAGCCCGCGGCGTTCAGAATGGCCTCCTTGTTGAAGTCCGGGGCCGGGCACTCCCGGGTGGCCACGAAGCGCGTACCCATTTCCACGCCTTCCGCGCCCAGGGCCAGGGCGGCCAGAAAGCCGCGAAAATCGCCGATGCCGCCGGCGGCCACCACCGGGATATCCAGGATGTCCACGAGCTGCGGCACCAGGCAGAAGGTGGTCAGCTCCTCGCGGCCGATGTGCCCCCCGGCCTCGTAACCTGTGGCGATGACGCCGTCCACGCCCGCGTCCTGGGCCTTGAGGGCCATGTCCACTGTCGAGACCTTGTGCAGCACCTTGAGCCCGGCCTCGCGGATGCGGCCCATCACCTTGGCCGGGTTGCCGGCCGAGGTGGTCAGGGTTTTGATGCCGCTCTCGATGGCGATCTCCAGGGCCTCCAGGGCGTTGGGCCGATAGATGGGGATGTTCAGGCCGAAAGGCTTGGCGGTCAGGCCCCTAGCCTTGGCGATCTCGGTCCGCAGCAGCTCGGCCGTTGCCCCGGAGGCGGCGATCTGGCCGAAACCCCCGCTTTCGGACACAGCCGCGGCCATGTCCCCCAGGGTCATCAGCCGCATGGGTCCCAGAATCAGCGGGTATTTTGTCCCTAGAATTTCGGTGATCCGGTTTTTCATGAAAGTCTCCTTGGTCAGGGAAAAGGGGTCAGGGCCAATTTCAAATGCCATACCCTCAAAATGATGTAGGGGCACGCTGCGCGTGCCCAGGGCGCGTGCAACGCGCCCCTACACCCCCACCACGGAACCGGGCTTCTGAAAAAGGCTCCTGACCCTTTTTCCATATCGCCCCTACCTGTCCAGGCGCACGCCTTCGGCCTGTTTGAGGTCCGCCTTCTTGATCTTGCCGCTGGAGGTCATGGGCAGGGCCTCGATCATCTCGATATGCTGCGGGTATTTGTACCGGGCCACCTTGCCTTCCAGGAACTTATGGATTTCCTCGAGGGTGAGGGTCTCCCCAGGCTCGGGCACGATGAAGGCCTTGCCCGCCTCGCCCCACTTCTCGTCCGGCACGCCGATGATGGCCACGTTCTGGATCTTGGGGTGGTCGTAGAGCGCCTTTTCGATCTCGGCCGGATAGACGTTCTCCCCGCCGCTGCGGTACATGTCCTTGGCCCGGTCCACGATGTAGAAATAGCCCTCGTCGTCCATGTAACCCAGGTCCCCGGTGTGCAGCACGCCGTTCACAATGGTCTCGGCCGTCTTCTCGGGCATCTTCCAGTAGCCGGACATGACCAAGGGGCCGTAGGCCACGATCTCGCCGACCTCGCCCGGAGGCAGGGATTGGCCGTCCGGGCCCTCGATCCAGATTTCGCTGAACATGCCGGGCCGGCCGATGGAGCCTTGCTTGCGCTTGTAGTCGGCCAGGGGCAGGCCCATCATGGCCGAGTTTTCGGTCTGGCCGAAGCCCTGCTGCATGAACAGGCCGCGCTCGGCCAGGGCCTCGATCAGGCTGATGGGCGTGCGCTCCCCGCCGCCCAGGGTCACCTTCACGCTGCTGGTGTCCACGCTGTCCAGTTTGCCGGTCTCCAGGATGAAGCGCCACATGGTGGTCAGGGCGAAGACCGTGGTGGCCTTGTATGTGCCGATGTCCTCGGCGAACTTGTTGGGATCGAAGCCCTGCCGGAGCACCAGGGTCATGCCCCGGGCGAAGCAGGGCGTCAGGCAAATGAACAGCCCGCCCGAGTGGCAGAGGGGCAGTTGGGCCAGGAAAACGTCGTCGGCCGTGGTGTAGGCGCCCATGGTCGTGTTCATGATCTTGTAAAAGGTCTGGTTGTGGTTGACCACCGCGCCCTTGGGCGCGCCGGTCACGCCCGAGGTGTAGATGATGGCCAGGGGGTCTTCCAGATAGACCGGGTCCTCGGGCGCGGGCTCGTCCGTGGGGAACTTGGACACGACGTCATTGAATTTCACGGCCCAATCCGGGCAGGGCTTGTCGCTGCCCAGCGTATTGATGAAGACGTACTTGTCCTTGTCCACGGTCAGGCGATCCCGCACCTTGTCGAAATTGGGGATGAAGGCGTCGTGGAAGAAGAGCATGCGCGAGCCCGAGTTGTTGATCTGGTACTCGATCTCGGGTCCGACCAGGCGGAAGTTGAGAGGCACCAGGACCAGGCCCAGCTTGGCCGCGGCGAAGTACAGGGCGATGAACTCGGGGCAGTTGAGGGTGATGGCCGCGATGCGGTCGCCCTTTTTCATGCCGATGCTCTGGAGGTAGTGGGCCACCTTGTTGGCCTCGTTGTTGAACTCCTTGTAGGTAATGGGCCGGTCTTCGAAGATGATGATTTCCTTGTCCGGGGTGCTGACCGCCTTTTTTTTCAGCAGGAGGCCGATGTTCCAGCGCACGTCCATGTTCGCAGCTCCTTTCTCGCCTCGGTTCCGGGATATGTCGTTCGACGGATGCGATGTCCTTTGTCGTTAGCGGATCACGGCGTTGGGCAGCCACAGGCTGATTCCGGGGAATAAGTAGAGGATGAGCAGGCCCAGGGCCATGAGGAGATAGAACGGAGCCGTGCCCCGCACGATGGTGGCCAGCGGCGCGTTGGCGATGCCCTGGATGACATACAGGTTGAGACCCACCGGCGGGGTGATGATGGCCATTTCCATGTTCAGGGTCATGAGCACGGCGAACCAGATGCCGTCGAAGCCCAGCCCGGTGACGATGGGATAAAGCACGGGCAGGGTGATCATCATGACCGAGGCCACTTCGAGGAACAGTCCCAGGCAGATGAGCAGGACCATGATGGCCAGGATGACCACGCCTGGCGGCAGATGCGCGGCGGTGATGGCCTCCATGGCCAGTTGCGGCAGCCGAAGCAGGGTGATGAACCGGCCCATGGTCAGGGCCCCGGCGATGATGATGAGGATGAAGCCGGCGTTGCTGCCGCATTCGGTCAAGATGCGTGGCAGGTTGCGCAAGGTGATCTTGCGGCGGACCAGGACCATGACCATGGTGTAAAGCGAAGCCACGGCCCCGCATTCGAGCACGGTGAAGATGCCGCTGAACAGACCGGCAATGATAATGACCGGCACCAGGATGACCCATACGGCCCGTCCCAGGGCCCGCCACCGCTCCGCCCAGGAAGCGGCCTGTTCCCGCTCGTAGGCGCCGGTGCGTCGGCAGTAGAAGACCGTGTACACCCCGAACATGCCCACCATCATCAGGCCCGGCAGGATGCCGGCGATGAGCAGCTTGCCCATGGATTCCTCGGTCACGGCCGCGTATAGGATCATGGTCGCCGAGGGCGGGATCATGATGCCCAGGGTGGCGCCCGAACCCACCAGTCCGTAAGCGAAGGAATCCGGGTACTTCCGTTTGAGCAGCGAGGGCAGGGCGATCAGCCCGATGGTGGCCACCGTGGCCACGCTGGAAATCGAGATGGCCGCGAAAAAGGCGCAGGACAGGATCGTGGCCAGCCCCAGCCCGCCGGGCAGGCCCCCGATCCATTTGCCGAACAGGTCGTACAATTCCTCCCCGGCCCCGGAGCCTTGTAAGACGAAGCCGGCCAGGATGAACAGGGGCAGGGCGGCCAGGGTGAAATTACCCATGCTGCCGAAAACCACGTTGGGCACCTGGGTCAAGGCCAAGGTCCCGCCGAAATGATAGAACAGCCCGGCCATGCCCACCAGGCCCAGGGCCACGAAAATGGGCACGCCGGCCATGAGCATGACCAACAGTCCGACGATCAGCCCGATGGCCGGTTTGGTGACCAGCAGCCAGCCGGAAACGGCCATCAGCACGGCGAAAATGGCGATCATCACGGCGGCGTTGTCCCACCACTTTTTCACCACGGGGGGGTAGGACGCGGCGGCCTTCTTATAGGAGCCGTCCACCAGGGCCAAGCCGCTGTTCAGCAGGTCGGCCGCAAGTTGCAGCAGGAACAGAGCCAGACCGACCGGCAGGGCCAGTTTCAGGGGCCAGAGCAGCGGCTCCCACACGGTCGGGGTCCGTTCGCCGGTGGTGAAGGAATACCAGAAACTGCCCCAGGCGGTGATCAGGAGCACCACCACAAAGATCAGGGTGAAGACCAGGGGAACGAATTTCCAGATGGCCGCGGTCTTCGGAGAAAACCGGCCGACCAGCAGGTCCACGTAGATGTGGCGGCCCTGGCGCTGGCAGGCGGCCAAGGTCATGAAGCCGAACCAGAGCATCAGGAAGGTGACCAGTTCGATGGACCAGATGGTCGGCGCGCTGAAAAACCGCCGGGCCGCGATCTCATAGACGATGATGAAGACCATGGCCAACAGGACCAGGCCGGCCAGGAAACCGCCGGTCACGGCCAGGGCGCCGGCCGTGCTGTCAACGATCTTGATGATCCGTCTCATAAATCCCCGTTCGTCGTTTGGCTTTGCGGCGGGAAAGGACCGGAATCCTTTCCCCCGCAGGTTAGAAAAGCAGACACGGCCAAGGTCAGGACCCCGCGCCTATTTGGCCCGGGTGTCCTCGACCCACTGCTCGTACTGCTTGACCAAGTCCTCGCCGAACTGCTTGACCGCGACCTCCCGGGAAGCGGGTTCGAGGATCGGGGCGAACTCGGTCCTGTACACGTCCAGGGGCACCTGGTAGGTCTCGACGCCCTGGGCCTTGAGACCCTGCTCGACCTTGTCCTCCATGGCCAGGGTCATTTTGGTGCAGAAGGCGGTCGCTTCCTCGCCGGCCTTCATCATCGCCTGTTTTAGATCGGCCGACAGACCGTCATACCAGGCCTTGTTGGCCACGATGTAGAAGTCCGTGGTCACGTACCGCGGCAGGAACACGTACTTGGCCACCTCGTACCATTTGCGGGCATAGAAGGACGTGACCCCGGAGTGCACGCCGTCGATGGTCTTGCGCTGCAGGGCCATGTACACGTCCGCCGAACTCATGACCACAGGCACCCCGCCCAGAGCCTTGACCTCGGTGGCCAGAGCCGAACTCGAAATCCGGATTTTCATGCCCTTCATGTCCCCCATGTTTTTGACCGGCTTGGTCAGCAGATACCCGGCCTTGGTCGCGTAGATGATGGGGGCGATGACCGTGCAGTTGCCCTGCTCGGCCAACAGTTTTTTCTGGTAGTCGAGGAGAGGTCCCCGGGCCAGGCGGAAGTAGTGGTCCAGATCGTCATAGCTTTTCCCGGCGTAGGGGTAGATGGTCTTGATCATGCCGCTCCACCAGGGGAAATAGGTCTGGGCCATCTGGATGGTGCCCTTGGAGATGGCCTCGGGCACCTCACGGTCCGTCAGGAGCTGGCCGGCCGGGAAGTGCTTGATGTCCAGCTGTCCGTTGCTGAGTTCTTGGGCCCGCTTGCAGAACAGATCGATGGACTGGGTAATGGGGTGGTTGACCGGCATTTGGCTGGCCAGTTGGGCCGTGTAGGTGTCCGCGGCCGGGACTACCGGAGCGATGAAGGCCAGGGTCAGCATCAGGGTCAGGGCAAAGACGATGAAAAGCCATGTGCGTTTCATTTAAATCTCCTCCGATCTTGAGGTGGACGGTTGAGTTGTGTCCCCGAACGTCCGGAATTCACAGCGGGATATTGCCGTGGGCCTTGTACGGGCGTTCGGAGGTCTTGCCTTCAAGCATTTTAAGCGCGCGGATGAGGTAGCTCCGGGTTTCGGCCGGAGCGATGACGTCCTGGACGTTCAGGTTGGTGGAGACGTCGATGAGCGGGTTGGCCGAGGTGTCGCGGTACTGCTCGACCTTCTTGGCGAGTTCCTCCTTGGTGATGCCTTCCTGCCGGCCGGCGAAGAGCATGACCGTCTGCTCGGCCCCCAGCACGCCCGTCTCCATGGTCGGCCAGAAGAGGACCAGGTCGGAGCCCAGGCCGGGCAGGATGCCCATGCCCAGGTTACCGCCGCCGTAGGCCTTGCGCAGCACGAGCACGATGCGAGGCACCGTGGCCTCGCACAGGGCGTAGAGCACCTTGGCCCCGTGGCGGATGATGCCGGCGTGTTCCTGGGCCGAGCCGGGCATGTAGGCCGGGGTGTCCACCAAGAGGACCAGGGGGATGTTGAAGCAGTCGCAGAAGCGGATGAAGCGGGCCTGCTTGTCCGAGCTGTCCACGGTCAGGGACCCGGCCCGGGTGCGGGGGTTGTTGGCCACGATGCCCACGGTCTTGCCGGCCAGGCGGGCGAAGCCCACCGTGACCTCGCCGGCGAACTCGGGCTTGATTTCGAAGTAATCGCCGTTATCCACGATGACCTCGATGACCCTACGCACGTCAAAGGGCTTGCTCGGGTTCCAGGGCACGATGTCGTTCAGTTCGTGGCAGGCCCGGTGCGGATCGTCGCCGGTTTCGACCACGGGCGGTTCTTCCATGTGGTTCTGAGGCAGGAAGCTGACCAGCTTGCGGATGGCCTCGATGCACTCCTGTTCGCTCTTGTAGCGCACGTCGCACACGCCGGACTTACGAGCATGGACCTTGGCCCCGCCCAGGTCTTCCTTGGTGATGTCCTCGTTCAGGCTGACCTTGACCATGGCCGGGCCGGTGATCATCATGTGGCTGGTCTGATCGACCATGAAGATGAAGTCGGTCAGGGCCGGGGAATAGACCGAGATGCCGGCGCAGGTGCCCAGGATGGCCGAGATTTGGGGGATGACGCCCGAGGCCAGGGTGTTGGGATAGAAGACCGATCCGCCGTGCCGTTCCGAGAGGAAGGAGGAGAAGGTGCGGGTGCGCATCTGACCGCCGCCCTGGGCGCTTTGCGGTCCGCCGGCCCGGGCGCCCGGGGAGTCGTGCAGCCCGATGAGCGGCACGCGCATCTCCAGGGCCCGCTCTATCGTCTTGTACATGCGGTTGCCGTGCTCCAGGCCGATTGAACCCCCCAGCACGGTGCGGTCCTGGGAATAGACAAAGATTTTACGGCCCATGACCTCGCCGCAGCCGGCCACGATGCCGTCACCGGGCAGACCGGTGTCGTGGCCGATGAGCATGTTGATCTCAATAAAGCTGTCCGGGTCGAGCAAGAGGTCCAGGCGCTCCCGGGCGGTCAGCTTGCCGGCCGCGTGCTGCTTGGCCACCTTTTCCTCGCCGCCGCCTTTTTTAACCGCCTGGCGCGCTTCCTCGAGAGCTTTCAGTCGTTTTTCCAGGAACGGGTCCATACGTCGCGTCTCCTTTGTCGGTGTGGTCCGGTTTGAGATAAGGAAGCGGCCAGGCGGTCGGCGGGCCTAGGAGGCGCTGAGCGCCTTCACCAGCCTGGGTAAAACCTCTCCGCCCGCGCCTTGGAGAAAGAGATCGCAGATGGGCGTGATCTCGCTCTCCTTGGGGTTGACTTCAATCAAAAACGCGCCTTTCGTTTTGGCCCGACCCGGCAGGGACGCGGCCGGGTGCACGAAGCCCGACGTGCCCACCACGAGCATGAAGCCGCAGCGGGCCACGGCGTCCAGGGCCTTGTCCAACTCCTGGACCGGCTCACCGAAGCCCACGAAGTCCAGGCGCATGGGTCCGGCTCCGCAGTCACAGGGCGGGAAAACGCCGGCCCGCTGCCCGCCTTGACCCAGGGCCATGGCTTCGATCATGCGGTCGATCAGCGGGAACAAGGTCTCGGACGCCAGGGCTTTCTTTTGGCCGCAGGTCAGGCAGCGCACGCGGTACAGGCTGCCGTGCAGCTCATAGACCGTGCTGCCGGCCAGGCGGTGCAGGCCGTCCACGTTCTGGGTGATGACCGAGGTGAGCCGGCCCATTTGTTCCAGCTCGGCCAGGGCTAGGTGTCCGGGATTGGGCCGGGCCTCTTTCAGACGGCCGAAGAAACCGCCCAGGATTTCCGGGGCCTTGTCCGGATGGGCCGCCAGCACGGCCATCATGCCGCCCGAGGACCCTTCCTGGTAGGTGTCCCACAGCCCGCCCGGGTCGCGGTAGGTCGAGATGCCGCTTTCGGCCGAAACGCCGGCCCCGGTCAGGGCCACGCCCGCTTGCCGGCCCTTCATGGCCTCGGCGGCGCGTCCGATCAGTTCGTCCATGGGTTTCTCCCGGTTGTGTCCGGGCGGCCACAAGGGGCCGCCCCTAGGGGCTGTTGTCGCGGCATGGCGGCTTTCCGCGGGCGGGTTTGAACCCCGCCCCTACTTCCCCGTAAAATTCGGCGCGCGCTTCTGCAGAAAGGCCATCTGGCCTTCCTTGAGGTCGGCGCTGTTAAAGGCCTCCCGGATCAGCCCCTCGGCCTCGGCCACCTGTTCGGGCGAAAGCCGGACCTGTTCGCTGAACATGTTGACGATGCGTTTCATGCCCTTGAGGGAGAGCGGGGCGTTCGAGGCGATCTCCTCGGCCATTTTGTAGGTATAGGCTTCGAGTTCGGCCCGAGGCACCAGGTGGTCCACGATGCCCATCTCCTTGAGTTCCGCGCCCTGGTAGTTGCGGGCGGTCATGAGCACTTCTTTGGCCCGGGACATGCCCAGGGCGTCCATGACCTGCTTGATGCCCTCGATGTGATAGATCAGGCCCAGCCGGGCCGGGGGGATGCCCATGCGCACGTCGTCGGCCGCGATGCGGACGTCGCAGCACATGGCCAGGTTGAAGCCCGCGCCGAAGGCGTAGCCGTTGAGCATGGCGATGGTGGGGAAGGGGTAGTTCTTGACGCTGTCCAGGCAGAGTTCCAGGGGGTTTTTGTCCCGCAGTTCCTCCTGGGCCTCCTTGGTCACCTCGGTGGGGATGACGCTGATGTCGTAGCCCGAGGAAAAGGCCTTGTCGCCCACCCCGCGGAAGACGACCACGCGCGCGTCGTTCTCCTTGGCGAAGTCCCGGAGCGTCAGGAAAATGCCGATGAGCATTTTCGGCGAGAGCGAGTTGCGCTTTTCAAAGCGGTCGAAGACAATGGTGGCCACGTGCCCCTTGCGTTCGATGATCAGGTTTTCGATTTCCATTATTCCATCTCCTTGGCCTGGCCGATGACCTTGTCCTCGGTCAGGCGCGCGATCTTCTCTTTCAAAAGTTTCAACAGACCTTGTTACAAAGGCCTAGGCCGCGCGCCCCGTCATTCCGGTGATGGCCGGAACCCGGGCATGACTGCGTCATGGCCTCTGCCGTTCTTATTCATCACTCATCCCGCTTGCCCTCCGCCAAGGCGGAGGCAAGCTGCCTCATCATTCATCATTCTCTTTTCACGTTCTCGTTGATGACCCGGCTGACGTCCTTGATGTCCGCGCCCGAGGTGAAGACCTCGGTGACGCCTATCTGTTTCAGCCTGGGCCGATCCGCCTCCGGGATGACGCCGCCCACGATCACCAGCACGTCTTCCCCGCCCTTTTCCTTGAGCAGATCGATGACGCGCTGGGTCAGGTGCATGTGGGCCCCGGACAGGATGGACAGCCCGACCACGTCCACGTCCTCCTGCACGGCCGTGTTGACCACCTGCTCCGGCGTCTGGCGCACGCCCAGGAAGATGACCTCGTAGCCCGCGTCCCGAAGGCCGTAGGCGATTACCTTGGCCCCGCGGTCGTGTCCGTCCAGTCCGATTTTCGTCACCAGTACTCTGATCTTTCTGTCCATGCCATACTCCTTCCTCGGAAGAAAAAGGGGTCAGGAACCTTTTTCGCTGCTATCGATACAAGTCAGTCAATCATCGAAACGTCCGTGCCGCGCAGGGAAAGCGCAAATCTTTGGAAAAAGGTTCCTGACCCCTTTTCCCCCCAAGCGGTCTCTAATCAAAAATAGGATCACATTCCACCAAAGCCACCGGCAGGCCCAGGCGTCGTTCGATCTCGAGATACGTCCGGCCGGTCAGGTCCCGGCCCCAGCCGCTCAGGGCAAAGGGCGAGGATGGGACGAGCACCAGGTCCGGCCGGGTCTGCCCGGGTTCGGCCAGGTAGGCCTGGCCGGCCTCGATGAAATCCTGGACGACCAGCAGGTCGCCCATGAAGATGTTTCCGCCGAAGTAGCGGTTCGCGGGCACGCGCAGATCGAGCCTCACCTCGGCCGGCAGACGGGCCTCGGAAACGTACCGCTCGATATAGGGTTTAACCAGGGCCGAGGTGAAGAGCAGCACCTTTTCGACCCCGCGTTCCAGCACGACCCGGCGCAGTTCCTCGAACCACGAAGCCGGCACGCCGGCCGAAGGAAAGACCGCGCCCAGCAGCGTGCCGCTCTCCGGCGTGTAGGGGTAGCCGTGGTCGCCCAGCCGCGCGGTCCGCTGGATTTCCCGGCCCCGGCGATCCACGACCAGCTTGGCCGTGGTCAGGTCGCTGTCGGCCAGGGTGGCCAGCAGCACGCGGGCCTGGGTGCGGCTCTTGGCCGCCAGGCCGTTCACCTTGCGGATCGTGTCGCCCGCTTCAAGGCCGGCCTTGGCCAGCGGCGAGTTTTTCATCAGGCCGATGAGGCGCGGCTCCCGCACCGCCTCGGGCCTCTCGAATTCTTCAAACAGGCCGGGCCGCAGCACCACCGGGCAGTCCACGGCCCCGCGCGAGGCCAACACTCTGCTTCGAATCGCCTCCCAGACCTCGGGGTGGGGAAACCACGGCTCGGCGTCCGGCGTCCGGCTGTAGCCCGGCAGGCTGATCTGGATGACCACCGGATCGTGCCGAGCGGCAAAGACCACGGTTCGTTCCAGGTCGTCCAGCATGGTCTTGGGGTCCGGGAAGGGCCAGGGCACGATGACCACGCCGTAGGGCAGGCCGGCCGTCTGGAGCCGGCCCAGGGCCTCGAAGGCGGTCTCGGGCCGGGGGTCGTTCATCAGCCAGGCGCGGCGTTCAGGGTCGGCGGAATTGAGCGATACGTCCAGGTAGATGGGCTTGAGCTGGGCCAGCCGGTCGATGGTCTCCGGGGTCAGGGTCGAGCCGTTGGAGGCTATGCGGATGTTTTCCCTGGTTTTTTCCCGCAGTCTCTCCAGAATCTCGAGGGCCTGGGGATGGGCCAAACTTTCGCAGGGGCTGCCCATGCCCGGGAACAGGCCCAGCCGGGAGCCGGGCACGTACAGGTCGGCGCGCAGCCGGATTTCCTCGAATTCGAGGTTCGGGCCGCGGGGCCGGTTCTTGAGCGGGGCCGGGGCGCCGGCGTTGTAGCAGAAGCGGCAGTTCAGATTGCAGCGGGTGGCGGCGTGGGCCAGGATGTCCGTGGCCCCGCCCACCGGGGTCAGCCAGGAGCAGAGGTTCTTGAGCCGGAAGCGGTCCGGCCGGATTTTTTGCCCGCTTTCCTCAAGTTCCACGGCTTCGAGCAATCCGGCCAGGAGGCGCTGGATGTAGCCCACGCGCGGCTCGTACAGGTTCAGGGGCGAATTATTGTCCAGGCCGGGCGTGGCCCCGCCTCCGGGCAGGGGCCGGATCGTCGCCGGGTCGTTCAGCAGTCGGAAGCCGTCCACCAGCACGTCCTGGCCGCCACGGGTGGGCACGAGCAGGGCCAGCAGCTCTTCGAGGTGCTCCCCGAGAAGCGCGGACAGGTCCGCGGCGTTGTCCGGCGGGCGCTCGGGGATATCGTAGCTGAAGGCGCTTTTGGTCATGCTCCCTTCCCAGGGCCGATCATTTTTTCGTTACATGGTTTCAAATCATTGTAGGGGCCGTTCGCGAACGGCCCCTACGGGCCATGCCGTTAGATGACCGACGGCGACTCGTACTCGCCGAAGACGTCCCGGAGCACGTCGCAGACCTCTTGGATGGAGCAGTAGGCCTTGGCGCATTCGATCATCTGGGGCATCAGGTTGACGCTCTCGTCCTGGGCCAGGGTTTTCAATTCGGCCAGCAGCTTTTTCACCAGGGCGTTGTCGCGTTCGCGTTTGACCTTTTTCAGGGACTTGACCTGCCGCTTTTCGGCCCGGTCCCGCTTTTTCGGGTCATAGGGGTGGGGCACCAGCCGGGTGGTTTCGACCTCGAGTTCGTGCTCGCCGATGAAGCAGTTCACGCCCACCACCAGGATGTCGCCGTTGGCGATGCCCTTTTGGCGCTCGTAGGCGCTGCGGCTGACCGCCTTTTGCATGTACCCGGTCTCGATGGCTCGCACCACGCCGCCCATGTCCTCGATCTTTTTCAGCTCGGCCCAGGCCGCGTTTTCGATCTCGTCGGTCTTGTTTTCCATGTAGTACGACCCGGCGAAGGGGTCTTCCACCTGACCCAGCTTGGCCTCGCACAGGAGAATCCGGCCGGCGTCGGACATGAGTTGCGAGGCCTCGCGGCTCCAGCCCAGCCCCAACGGTTCGTCGTAGGGCGGGAAGGGCGCGGGACGGCCGCCGGACAAGGCCCCGGCGACGGCCCCGACCACGGAGCGGGTCAGGTTGTTGAGGGGCCGCTGGATGGTCGTGTCCGACGGGCCGACGTGGGCGGTGATGGGCTGGCGGATGATCATGCTGCGCGGGTCCTTGGCCCCGAAGCGCTCCTTGAGGATACGGGCGTACATGCGGCGGGAGGCCCGGTGGAAGGCGATTTCTTCCAGGAAGTCCATGCTGCCGCCAAAGGCGTTGAAGGTGAAGCGCGGGGCAAAGCTGTCCACGTCCAGCCCGGCGTCCACCCCGGTCTGGAGGTAGGCCATGCCGATGGCCATGCTGTAGGCCAGGTCCTGCTCCCGCGTGGCCCCGGCCTCCCGGATGTGATAGCCACCCATGCTGGTGATGTTCACGTTGGGCATGTTCTGGGTCAGGAAGACCAGCGTATCCCGGAAGAGCCGCATGGCCGGCGCCGGCGGGAAGATGTAGGTGCCCCGGGCGATGTACTCCTTGAGAATGTCGTTTTGGGGCGTGGCCCGGAGTTTGGCGATGGGGATGCCCCGCTTTTCGGCCAGGGCAGCGTACAGGGCCAGGATGTAGATGGCCGCGGCGTTCATGGTGAAGTTCGAGGCGATCTTGTCCAGGTTCAGGTCGCCCTGGTAGGGCTCGTAGATGACCTCGAAGTCGTGGAGCGTGTCGATGGACACGCCCACCTTGCCCACCTCGCCTTCGATCATGGGATTGTCCGAGTCGTACCCGCACTGGGTGGGTAGGTCCATGGCCAGGTTGGGGCCGCTGCGGTCGCCGCGGTTGAGCAGGCCCTGGTAATAGTCCCGGGTGTCTTCCGGGGTGCCGTAGCCGGAGTAACCCGCGGCCCGGGTCCGTCCGGTGTCCGCCCGGGCGAACTTGGCCGCCAACCGGGCCGTGCCCACCGAAGGTTCAAAGGCGTAGGTGCCGGCGGTGAAGGGGTACTGGCCCGGGAAGCCGACCTTTTTCAAGAAATTGAAATTCTTGGGCAGGTCGTTGGGGGTGTAAAATCGGCTGGGCGGCTCCTTGAGAATCGGGAACCGTTTCAGGGCCGGGGCCACGGTTTCTTTCTTCCATGCCTTTTCCGCGGCTTCGATTTTTTCGCTCTTTTTGCTCATGACGTTCCTCCCGTGATGTTTACGAAATCACCCGTTCCAACCTGCCCACCGGCTGATACAGGTCTCCGGGGAAATAGGTGACGGCCCTTTGCAACACATGGTTTTTCGCCGAAAAAAAGGTGCGCTTGACCACCAGGAGCGGGTGGTCTTTTTTCACGTTCATGATCTGGGCCTGCCGCTCGTTCGCGCCGGCCGCCGAAGTGACCTGTACGGCCCGTTTGACCGTGTCCCGGGCCAGGGACTCGACCATCCCCAGCAGAAAGGGGCTTTGCATCTCGCCCAGGGGGATGTTTTCACCGTACTTCAGCGGCACATGGGCCTCGAACAGGGCCGACCCTTTGTACGGGAAAAAGCGCACCCCCTCGAAAAAATACAGCTCCTCGCCGGCTGGAATCTCCATGTCCCGGGCTATTTCCTCCGAGGCCCGGACCCGGCGCTTCGAGGTCAGTTCCAGGCGCGTGCTTTCGCCCACCACGAACAGGTCGTCGATGTAGCCGTAAAGCTCATAGCTGGGCTTGCCCCGCTCCTGCGGCAACCCGGTGACAAACGTGCCCCGCCCCTGCTCGCGCCGGATCAGGCCGCTGTTCTCCAACAACAGCAGGGCCTGCCGCACCGTGGTCCGGCTGACGTTGAACTCCTCGCACAAGTGCCGTTCCGTGGGAAAGGGCGCGCCTTCCCGGATCCGGCCGGCCAGAATGCGTTTGCGCAGGGTCCTTTCCAACTGGTAATACAGCGGAATGGGACCCCTCTTGAGCTTCGTGGTTTTCTGGGCCATTCTTTTTAAGTTGTTGGAGTTAAGAGAAAATTTGTTACATCGGCCAATCGTTCTCGCGCATTCAATATAATAACATCATTACCAATGTGTCAAGTATTTTTCGCTTGATCAAAACGGGCGTGGGCCAGCCCCAGCGCGGGGCGCGGCCCATGCCTTGGAACGCCTGAAAATCATGTTTGCTTTTGCGCTTTTAGGCGTGTTATCATCCACGACACAAAGCAAAATCAGGTGGGTTCAAAGCGCGTTCTTCGCGTAAAGGCGTGGGGCACATACCGCACGGAGAGCGCCGGGCCGATTTGTCTTGGCGGCGACGCGCAGCGCCGAGGCGGCCATCACCAAACATGACGGAAAGGAGGAGTCGTTATGTCCGAGGAAACCAAGATCCGGTGGGGCTGGCTGAAGGCCATGTACATTTACACCATCGTGGGCGCGGGCCTATTCGGCCTGGGCATCATCGTCATCCCCGATTGCATGAGAACGTGGTTCTGCTGGCCGGTCCAAGACCCGGTGGTTTACGGCGTGACCGGCAGCGTCTATCTGGCCTTCGCCCTGTTGTCCATCCTGGGGTTGCGTGCCCCGCTCAAGTTCGCGCCGGTCTTGTTACTCCAGCTTTTCTACAAAGTGATTTGGATGATCGGCGTGGCCTTGGCCCTGGCGTCGGCCGCGGAATTTCCGAGCTACGCGTACATGCACGTGATCATCTTCGCCACCTATATCGTGGGGGACCTGATCGCCATTCCCTTCTCCTATGTGTTCAAGCCCCAACCGGCCGGCGAGATCACGGCCGCCGGGTAAGCCGTCGGGGGGCGCTCAACCGCGGAGCGGGCCGGACGGGGAGGTTGTCCGGCCCATTCTTTTTTTTCTCTGTTCTGAAAGGAAATGAGAATGCGTTACGAAGTAACTTCCATCGAAGGGCACCAGACAGCCAAGGTGGTGGCGTGTATCGCGGCCGTATTTTCCCTGATCTTCGCCGCAATCGGGGTCATTCTTACCATTATTTCATTTTTGCTGCCGTCTGAGGCAAGATGGTCCATGTTCGGCATGGGCGTCATGTACATTTTAGCCCCCGTGTTTTACATTATCATTATGTATTTATGGATGCGCATTGGGTGCTGGCTTTATAACCTGATTTCCCGCCGGACCGGCGGCGTTCGTTTTACCATCATCGAACATCCGGTTCAGCCCGGACAGGACCATATTCAAGCAAACCCGGTTTCAACCTGAGAATGGATGCAAGGAGGCATCTCATGAACCGACCCTTTGTGCAAGAAAACGCGCGCCAGCGGGAAAGGCTGGTGGCCCTGGCGGCGCGGCTGACCGACGAGGATTTGCTGACGCCTCTGGGCGGCGGCTGGACCATTGCCGCGGGTCTGGCGCACCTGGCCTTCTGGGACCAGCGGTGCCTGATCCTGACCCTGCGTTGGAAGCCCGATGGACCCGCGCACATCGAGGACGCGGATTACGATACCACCAACGACGCGCTCCTACCGCTCTGCCTGGCCCTGGCCCCGCGAGCCGCGGCGAATCTGGCGGTTTCGTCGGCCGAGGCCGTGGACCGGGCCATGGAAGCAGCCTCGGACGCCTGCATCGCCGCGTTGGAAGAGTACGGGGCCACGTACCGGATGTATCGGTCCGAACACCGCAAATCGCACCTGGACGAGATCGAGGCATTTCTCAAGGCCAAGACCGCCGGGTGAGCCGCCGGCGACCGCCGCGCCCCAGAACCAGGGGCGAGACGCCCCTGCCGCGATTCAATCCGCGCGAAATCCGAGGTGGCAATGTTTGATTTCTTGTTCTGGCTGTATCTGATCAACGCCGTGCTGCTCATCGACCACGAAATCGACTCGGCCTACTGGAAGGAATGGGACCTGTTCGGGCTGCCCGGCGGCATCCAGCTTTTCTTGGTGCTGCACCTGCCCCTCCTGGCCTTTGTCCTCTACGGCCTGGTCCTGGTTTACCAGCAGACGTTGGCCGGTTTGATCTTTTCCCTGGTGCTCAGCCTGGGCGGTTTGTTCGCCTTTGGCATCCACACCTATTTCATCCGCAAGGGCCGTCCCGAGTTTCAGACGCCCGTGTCTTTGGGCATTTTATGGGCCACGCTGGTGGTGTCCCTGGTCCAAGGCGGGGTCACGATCTATTTGATGGGGACCATATAGACTAGGAAAATATCGGATTTTGATGGGGCGGCTGCCTGGGACCTGTAAAGAGCCACGTTTCAGGGTGGCCCGGACAGCGTCCGGGCGGCGAAGCCGCAAGAGGGTGAAAGGAAAAGTGACTCCCATCCTCTCGAAACCTCGCATGGATGAGGGGAAACAGACGTGGCCGTATTGGTTTACGCCTCTTGTCCGCTTTCGTCCTTACGGACTCCAGCGGACCCGGACGTTGTCCGGGCCACCCACCATTTTATGGGCCCGCTGGCCACGTCCCTGGTCCAAGGCGGGGTCACGATCTATTTGATGATTCTTTGAAATTATGAACCCGGAGTTGTTCATGCTGGAAATGCCCGTGCTCGAAACCGCGCGGCTGGTCATCCGGCCGTTTGTCCTGGACGACCTGCCGGCCGCGCATCGCCTCCTGGACAAGGACCTCGACGCGGCCGCGCTGCACGCCGATCGGCTAGCCGGTTTGGCCGAGCGCGCCGAGTGGCTGGCGTGGGCCGCGCGGAACCCGGTTCAACTGGCCAGGCTCAACCAGCCGCCTTATGGCGACCGGGCAGCGATCCTCAAAGCCACGGGCGAGCTTGTCGGGGCGTGCGGCTATGTGCCGTGCCTGGCTCCATTCGAGCAGTTGGCCGGGTTTGGCGGGCCGGACGCCGGGGAAAGTCCGGGTCGTTTTTCACCGGAGTTCGGTCTGTTCTACGCCATTTCTTCGGCCCACCAACGCCGGGGGTATGCGTCGGAGGCAGCGCGGGCCTTGGTCGATTTCGCTTTCCGACACCTCAACCTCAAGCGTATCGTGGCCGCGACCGATCATGACAATATTGCCTCGATCGGCGTCATGCGGAAATTGGGCATGCGCATCGAGAAGAATCCGCGGCCTGAGCCGCCGTGGTTTCAAGTGGTGGGGGTGGTGGAGAACAATGCGTAACCCGTTCCATGAAAATTGACAGCCCCGCCTTGGTGGATTACCCTGCGGGAAAAGCCACCGCTGCCTTTCATCGTGAAGCTCCCGGCTGGACGGGCGTCTTCGAACAGCGCCGCCGGGAGCGGTATGGTTGAACGTCAAGGTCCATGAAGGTCATTTCCCAGGGCCATATGCAGTCGGGTGGCCGGATATAGGGGGAGCGCCCATGCCGTCGAAAAAGAATTCCTCCGGGACCGACCGGCGGTACCGGCTGGTTGACGAGGTCTGGCGCAACCGGGAGGAGCGGGAGAAGACCTACCGGGAACGGGCGCTCAAGATGTTCCCCTGGATCTGCGCCCGGTGCGGCCGGGAATTCAGCGGGAAAAAGCTGCGCGAGTTGACCGTCCACCACAAAGACCACAACCATGACAACAACCCCGCCGACGGCAGCAACTGGGAGTTGCTGTGCATCTATTGCCACGACGAAGAGCACACCGGCCTCGTTGGGCCGGAAGCCCGCGCCGAGGAGACCCCCGCGGGGAGGCCGGAGCCGTCTTCCACCTACAAGCCTTTCGCCGGTCTTGGGGATCTGCTGAAGAGTAAGAAATAACCCCTCCAGATCACGGTCCTCGCCCGCGAAAGGGAATCCGGTCCGACTCACGAAGGCAGGGGGCAATCATGAACAATGACATCACGATCCTGGTTTTGGGCGGATACGGGGCCACGGGCAGGATCATCTGTGGCTATTTGCTTCGGGAAACCAACGCCCAGGTGATCATCGCGGGCCGAAATTTCTGCAAGGCCGAAGCGGTCGCCGTTGAGCTTGG